>Ga0326514_10001378_pt1 | contig 15846 bp, 22 predicted proteins | sample 3_2548_0518_D_FD_203653 | JGI IMG/M metagenome (GOLD analysis project Ga0326514, IMG submission 203653) | Bovine rumen microbial communities from UC Davis, California, United States - 3_2548_0518 | ecosystem: Host-associated > Mammals > Digestive system > Stomach > Rumen | place: USA...
ACGATACATCTTACCCTTTGAGGAAAAGACAAGGAGGGAATCAATAGTGTTAGTTCGTATTGTCGCTTTAACTATGCCATCTTGCGTCTTAACGCCAGCACCATTTCGTTTTTGTACTTTAAAAGATGTTGAAGGAACACGTTTAATCATCCCACTCTCGGTAAATACAACCACACATTTCTCAGGTTCTACATTTACGATTTCTTTTGCCATAGCCTTTTCAGTAACCTGAGTAACAGCGGTTCGTCTTGGATCAGGATACTTTTTAACGAAATCGGCAAGGTCTGCAAGGAAAAGATTTCGTTGTTCATCTTCTGATCCAATTACCATTTTACAATAATCAATTTTCTTTTTAAGTTCGCCAAGTTCATCCTGAAGTTCGATACGTTCTAAATGTGCCAAACGTCCTAACTTCATATCTACTATGGCTTTAGCCTGACGCTCATTTAATGGAAACTTTTCCCACAAATTCTTTACAGCATCTTTTGCGCTTTCACTTGCACGGATAACCGCAATAACTGCGTCAATATCATCCAATGCAATCAATAGTCCTTCAACAATTTCACGGCGGTCAACCGCTTTATTGAGTTCATATTGATACTGTCGAATAATACATTCATAATTGTGATGAATGTATAGGTCAAGATATTGTTGTAGATTTAATAATCGCGGTGTTTTACCAACAAGAGCGAATTGGTTGGCGCTATAACTTTTTTGTAAGTCAGTTTCTTTATATAACTTACGAAGAACAGAACCAGGATTACCATCACATTCAATATCAATAAGTAATCTCTTTTTATCACTCTTATTATAAATATCATCAATACCTTCTATTGTTCCATCGGCTACCAACTTTTTAATTTGTTCTACCAACGGTTCAACATAAACTTGATAAGGTATTTCAGTAATTAAGATATGATTATCTTCAATTTCTGCTTTCGCTCGAACAACGCACTTTCCTTTTCCAGTCGTGTAAATCTTGCTCAGCTCGTCCTTGTTGATAATCACGCCCCCAGATGGAAATGAGGGGGCAAGATTGGCCGATATTGTGCCATATCGCGCATATTCCACAATGATCGGATAAAGGTCGTCCAAGCTGTGTGGCAACCACACATTTGCAATGGTTGAGCCAATTCCCTGACAACCATTTATCATCAATCTTGGTATCAAAGCGGGGAATACTTCTGGCCATTCCATATCCTCCGAAAAATTCATTTTCATCGGCACATTATGTGTTTTCATATTATGTAGCAAACCTTCTTCTGCCATCTTTGACAAACGCGCTTCGGTATAACGCTGATGCGCAGGTTCACCACTAATTTGTACCGAACCATTATTGCCGTGCCAAGCAACTTCTGGCATATTGTTAATCCAAGGCTGCGACATACGAGCAAATGTATCATAAATCGCAGTATCGCCATGGGGCCACCAATTAGCAATAACACCACCAGAAATTTTTGCAGACTTTACATGGGGCTTATTACTGGTATAACCTTTATCAAACATTTCCCATAGACATGCTCGCTGTCCTGGCTTCAGACCATCACGAGCATCGGCAAATGCACGCTGACTATTCGCTTCATATGAGAAATCAATAAAATTTTGACTTAATTCCTCAATTAATTCACGGGTATTACTCAATGTCATTTGCCTCCTCACTATGTTTCAATAGGAATTCACGTCTTGGTGGAACAGAAGGGCCAAGTAAACATTCAATTAAATCAGCAGCTGCTTGAACATCACTAACTGTAAGTTGTGCAACATTACGAGTAACTGGATTTAGAAGTGCTTCTGCTAATTCATCAGGGTCTTGTTCACCAAGTCCCTTATTACGATTGACTTGATACTTTTGTCCCTTGTGTTCTTCTTTGTACTTCTCCAGTGCATCAGCATCTTTTAAGAAAATATACTGATTTTTACTGGTTGTAATTCTAAATAGTGGCGGCATTGTCGTATATACATGACCCTTTAGTATAAGGTCAGGGCAAAGCCACCAGAACATTTCAATTAATAGATTGCGGATACTCGCTCCATCAGGGTCGGCATCAGCTGCCATAAAAATTCGAGCATAACGCATCTTGGCTGGATTATATGTTAATTTACCAGTTTTAGTATCCATATCCAAACCAATTGCTTTAATCAAATTGATAACTTCTTGATTAGCCAAAATCTTATCAATCGAATTTTTATAGGCGGCAATAATCTTACCACGGATTGGGAAAATTGCAGTAAATTCAGCATCACGACCCTCAACCAATCCGCCAGAAGCGCTGTCGCCCTCTACAATGAAAAGTTCGCATTTGCTTCTATCTTTACTCCAACAATCAACCAACTTGGTCGGGAGATTAAGTAATTTCTTTTTATCTTTTGTAGTAACACCACGAGCAGCATCGCGGGCCTTTTTAGCGGCTTCGCGAGCCTTACGTGCGTTAATGGCTTTATCGGCAATGATTTTAATTTCTTTTTCATTGATGGCAAGCCAAGTAGCTAATTGTTCTCCTAATGCAGTGATGAATGGCCCCATTTCAATTTTAGTAATTGTGGTTTTTACCTGGGCATTATAAGACACATTAGGAGCAGTAAGATTAAAACAGACATACATACCCTCCTGAATGTCATCACCGGTTAGGTTCTCGTCTTTTTCTTTGAGCCAACCCTTATCACGGAAGAACTTATTGAATTCTCGTGTAATGGTTGTTTTAACCTGGGTTATATGAGGTCCTTTTTCGGTGAGACCTGTATTTACATATGGAACAATTGTGGATGAATAATTTTGAGTATAAGTCAAAATAACATCCGCAGCATACTTATCCTCTTTAAACGACATATTAAAACGTTTATTGAGGATTTCTATATTACCAATAGCGGCATCTACCAAATCATTTAATCCATTCTTGGAATAAAACGTTTCGGTCTTAACTTCCTTATCTTCATGGATATAAAGATTAATTGTTAATCCTGGACAAAGGCACGCTATGGTATGAAATAGACTTTTAATTTTGTCTAATTCAATCTCTACATTAGTGAAAAATTCTTCACTAGGGAACCATGTAAGAACAGTACCATGAAGATTTTTATCAATTACTTTAGTTTCACGACGTTCAAACAAACCTTCACGAAACCAAATCTCTTCCGTCTGTCCATCACGATAAGTGGCAACGTGCATTGCGTGAGATAGAAAACAACATAGCTTGGCGCCAATACCGAAGCTACCCAAACTTGTGCCCTCATACACGCCATCATCCTTATATTTACCAGAAGTATTAATGACGCTAAATGCGGCTTCAAGAATTGTTTTCCCATCTTCACGATATGAATTAGGAATGAAACCCTGCCCTTTATCTTCTACGGTGATACTGTATGAGCCTGGAGCCTTACCTCTAATCTCTACATTGATTTCGTTTCCGTGCCCCAGACGATATTCATCGACAGAGTTAGAAACTGCCTCAACCAATAACTGTGTTGAATAGGTAGTATCGCCGCAATATACACCAGGCTTTAATCGCGTAAATTCACGCGGGTCAAGCGACTGAATACTGTCTTGCGTATATAGCGTTTTATCAGCCATTGATTTTCCTCACTTTCTTTCATTCTGTATATATAATATCAAAAATTTTTGGAAAAGTCCATTTTATCCATTCATTACCTGAGCTACGGTTAGTTGGCCGGTAGCTAATTTATCCGCAAGAATATTTCCTTCACAATCTGCATGGCCTTTAACTTTTTTGAGAGTTACAGTTAGACCAAGGGATTCCATAGCATCATAAGCCTGAATTAATTCTAAATTTTTAACTTCTCCTTTGGCACGTTTCCAGCCATTAGCTTTCCATCCGTCTTTCCAAAGGGTTAAAGAGTTAATAGCATATGCTGAATCTGAATACACAATTGGATGACGATGGCCATAGTATCCTTGCGCCCAAAGAATTGCTTTAAGTTCACAAATATTATTAGTAGTGTTTTCTTCACGACCAGCAGTTGCACTTACAAGAACGCCATCTTCATATACGACTGCGGCCCATCCTCCTGTGGCATGTTCTGTACCATTTCCACTACATGCTCCATCAGTGTATATTTCAATCATATCTATCATCCTCCTATTATAATTATCCCATATTTAATTATATTATCCGATTTAAAAGATCGGCATATTGGATTTTAGAATTTTTTTAACGGATAATTTTCCTGTAGGGAAAAACAAAAAGCCAAAAAAGAAAAAGGGATATAGCCGTTTTGACTATATCCCTTATATTTTATCCTTCAGCGCCTTGTTCGCATTCTTCTTCTTCCATTAAAGAATTATCTTGTTCAATAATTCCCAATTTATTGGCTACGGACATATATTTAACGCCGCCTTTGGTATTTTCCTTTTTCGCCTTATTATAATAAAACGCTTGAGAAACTCCATAGGCCGCCCACAATGTTCCGCACAATACGCCGAGCCATGGTAATTCGCCACTGAAATCATGCTCTATACTTAAAAATGCTAAAATAATAAAAGCTAAAGTAGTAATCCATACTAATATACTTTCTTGAATTAGTAAGGTTTTAGAAAACTCTTTCTTGTTTTTCTTTACCTTTGTCATAATTAAACCTTCTTTAAATACTTCTCAGATGCAAATCCTTCAACGGTTATGGACTTGACCTTAGCAGTAATATAATGCCAACGCACGCCAGTAGCAGATATAGAATAAGAACCATCAGACGTGATTTTAGTGGACTTTGGTAAAGCGTATAATACATCAAATTCTGTTCCAGGTCCTTTTCGTATATTAATTGCTTGAGAAGCCGTAATTTTATATTCTCCCGCCCCAGCAGCATCCATCTGCTCTGGTACATGGTCGGCGCCAAAACGATTGGTTTTGGAAGCAGGTTCTCTTACTGTTACAACTGGCTTAGGATTTTCAGTATAGGTATAATAAGCATTGTTACGGTTAGATGTATAACCAAAACCTGTGGTAGCAGATTCACATACAACCTTATACCAACCATTACTCATTACTTCTAATACTTCTACAGAAGCACCCTTTTTAACAGTACCAATAATATCATATGTAGTATCAGCGCCAGAACGAATATTCATAGTAGATTTGGCTACAGCAGAACCAATGCCTTTACCTTTATAAGAAATATTTTCGCCAGCGGAAGTACCAGCCGGAAGTTCTGTTACTTCTACGGCTTTAGAGCCTTTAGTAATATTCATGGCTACATGATGATTAACATAAAGAAGAATGTCGCCAGGTAATAGATATTGACCAGAAGTAAGGTATTTACTAGCGGTCATAACGGTAAAACCAGCCTTTTTAAGTTGGTCAACTGTATTACGACTACTCATGCCAGAACTAACATTTTGAAGTCCAGGAATACCTAAAATATAGCCGCAAGCCTTAACATTAGCAGCTACACCGGCAGAGCAGTCTTCTTCACAGGCTACAGTAATTGCGGATGGGTCATAATTTGCGGCTTTTAATTGAGTCCAATATGTAGTACGCTGATATTGGTCGTAACCAATCTTATTATTTAGAGCGGCTTTAATACCTAATTCTGCCAAAGTGCGTCCTACACGTGCGTCCTTCTCATAACGGAATACATGAGTCCAAGGACGATTATACCATTTCTTTAATTCCCACTCATGGCCAGTTTGGTCGCCAGCTTTGCCACCATGATAGGTTTTATTTTCATCACTACCACTATTGGAAATATAGTGAGTACCGGTACTTTTAATATATTTATCAAAATTAATTGCCACAGTAGTGTCCTCCTTTTTAGTTTCTTCTACTACTTTTGCCGGAGCAGAAACGGCATATGCGTCATAGTATTTCTGACCATAATTTGCACGTTTCACTTTTACTGCTTCACTCTGGTCTTTTGGCTTTTCAAATCCAGTTAATACACTATCTGAAGCCTGGCGGACACTTGTAGCAGTTGTAATTATTTTCCATACTTTACTATAACCTTTAATTTCTTGAAGTAAAAATGCTAATTGCATTTTTAAATCTCCAATAGACTTATTATTTGCTTGTGCAAATTTTAATAAATTTGCTTTACGAGTTTTATAAGTCCACTAAGCGAGGCCATAACCAGCTGCATCTTTGGCAAAATTTGTATATGTACCATTATCTACAGCGGCAGTATAGGATGCATCAGTATATCCTAACTTTTTTTCATATGTGCCTTGAAGATTAATAGGAGACAAGGCTGATTCTGCATATAGATTTCCCATTAAACCAGCTACGCCATATGGATTATTAATGCCAGTCATTAATGTATCCCAAATTATCTTTTCATTAGCCATGTCTTTCACCTACTTACATTTTATCAGCAACCAATCCAATTTTGGATCGATGGATTTTATTCAGTTCTACCGCGCCAAAAAATGATTCTCCTTGGAAAATCTCGGCTACACGTCGCATACCGTTAGAACTTCCCTCATAAGTTAATAAATCAACCTATGCTTTTACGTCGCCCTCAACAATACAAATACTATCTTCGCCAATACGCTATAATGCCAATTTCATTAAGTTGATATTAAGATTTTGTGCTTCTGTTATATATACTCCGCAATTCATACCAGAAGTATCATAACCTCTAATATCTGAAAATGGTAATAAGATTAATGTACCTTTATCAATCATATTTTCTACAGCTTCTCGGCTTCCTAACTTACTAATTAAAAAGTTACCTACCTATGAATCTAATAATTTATCTGTGCGAGTACCAGGATAAAATCCTAAACGCGCGCTATCTTTTGTTGCAACTGGATTACAGAATACAACAATTTTATCTATTTTATTACGTTCTAACTGTTGAAATAAGAAACTCATAGATAATAAAGACTTACCAGACCCGGCAGGCCCAGTTAATAAGGTAAGTTTATTACGATTTAAACAATCAATCGCAATTTGTTGTGAGAAATCTCCTTGCTTAGGTTTAATTTCTCCAAACCAAATAGAATTAATAGTTTTATAATGAACTTGCATATGCCGTCCGCCAGTCCATATATACTAATCCATTACCTAATTATCACGTTCAATTATTAAATATTGATTAGTTAGTAAGTTATAAGTATTTTGTTCTAAGTGCTAATAAAAATATGCCAATTCTTCATCATTTGGAGTAATAGTTTTATAACCTGTATATACTGGCTAAGCCACTCGTTCCTCCGATATAATATGATTGGCATGGACTGGAATCAAATGTTTGGCGAGTAATCGTTGTGATCTGTCATTGGTAATAAAAAAACCTTCTGGATGGGCGTCCAGAAAGCTTTTAGCGCACGCAATGATTTTTAGATCGTTGTTCCAATCGCCACTATAAGATTTAAATGGCTCCATCAGAAGTTGCTCATAAATTATATAATGTACCGTGTCTGGATTCGTATCAATTAGATTCAGGACATGTCGTACTGCATACCTTAAATCCTCTACGATGGTGTTGGAAGTTTTTAATCTTTCCAATTCTTCCAAAGTGATTGAGGAGATTATAATTTGTTCATCGGGAAAGAAACTTTCTTTCTCAATTAAGGCACTGGTATCATAAAATTTATAAGTCATCATAGTCGTCATCTTCATCTTCTTCCTGTGAGATTGGGGAGGTTTGAAATCCGATTATTCTTGTATTCTCAGATTCGTCCTCCTCGTCTTTACTTAATTTTGTAACTTCCGCATTTACTTTCGCAATGTGAAGTGCATAATCTGCTTGCTTTGCTTGTTGTTTAGCCTGCTAGGTGGCGCCAACAGAATCAGCAAGCGGCAATAGTATTTCTGTGAACACGATACCAAGAATAAAAATTAAAAGCAGAATAATAAAAAGCCCTCCTTTTAATCTCCTTGTTAAGATTGAAAAAGAGGGGGATGATTTTATTTAATTTTGGCCTTTCCGCATTTGACGCATTTGCTGGTAGAAATATTCTTTTTCTTTAATATAATCAGCGAGGTCTGATTCATTATCTTTAATTAAACCTCGTATCGCATTTAGTTCTGCTTGCTTCAAGTTACGAGCACGCTTTACTTGGCGGTACATCTGTGAACCAATTTCGTCCGAATATTTTTCACCAACAGCGAACGTATAAAGTAGATTATTTAGAACTCGTAATTCTCGTTGTACTACCTTTAGTTCTGCTTTATATACTTTAGTTGCCACTCTTTTGGAAGAAATTATTTCTCCTCCAAGTCGAGTATAAAAGTCTCGATCCTATGGATGGCATCTAGCTATTGCTGAATAATATCGACCGTCATTGTCTATATAATGGCATATTGTAATGCCTTCTACTTCTTCATGTGTAAATGTCATTTTACTCATGTGGCATAACACTCCTCATATCTTCTATAATTTTTTCAATAGGAACGGGATAACAATCATGGGCGTCAAGTTCGACATGGTAGCAACCAAATTCCCAATGCCAAAAGGGGTTAATGGTATGAGTATGACCGCAAAGATTGTATATCCGTTGCCAGGGCTTTTTATCATCACCAATATTGGCTGTCATGGTGGGATAGTGAGATAGTATAAAATGGAACTTAGAAAATTGATACCGCATAGCCAGTCCATCTTCTATCATCAAATGCTCTTGACGATAACGCTGGCAACGGGATTCGCTATCATGGTTGCCATAAAGAATAACCTTTATACCATTTAGCTGTTTAACTTTTCGGATACCGCCTTCAGTATCCTGACCTAGCATAAGATCACCAAGAATATATAGGCGATCATTGGGCTTTACAATGCTATTGATACGCTCAATTACAACTTCATCATGTTCCTGCGAGGAAGAAAAGCCACGGGCTCCCCACAGGAATTCTTTGTCGTGCCCGAAATGCAAATCAGAAGTAAAATAGATACCCATGACTTTACCTCCTTAGTTAGTAATGTTCCAGATGTCGAAATATTCACGCTGATCGTTCTCAGGCGCTTCGTGAGTACGAACAAACCGCTCAATCTGCTTGCGCGGCACGCGAGCACGGCCAGTACGCTGGTTGTTATGCTCAAGGCAGGTCCGCAGGTCGGCGTGTATTACCACGGGAATAACATTGACGTTATCCAAGTGCAACTTGTTGAGGGTCAGGTTGCGAGACTTTTCGTTATTGTGCGTCGCGTCCGCAATAACGTAGCCCGGACCTTCAGTATCAAGAGCGGTCTGAATATTCTTGCAGAAAGTATCGAATACAGTATCCTCGTGCGCAAAGTAATCCTCACCATCCTTCAACATTACGAAGCGAATGGCGTCCCGAGATACCAGCACAGCGTCAGGATGCTTATCCATAAACTTGCGCGCCCAATAGGACTTACCAGCACCGGAGGGACCAACCATCAGCAACAGAGTCTTACGCATTAATGAAATCTCCTTTCCATTCTTGGCAATCGTTTTCATATTTTCCATTCAAAAAGTCTTCGGTGAATTCATAAGCATCTAAGTCATTGCGACATTCTACGCTATTATAAGTTCCTTTGCAGAATGGGCAATACAACTTTTTACGATGAAATCGCTCTTTCAGCTTAGACTTTTGTCGTGGTAAATCCATGATTTTTTCACCACAATGTGGACAATAAAAACTGGAAAAATCGTAAGCATTAATTCCTCGTGCCATAAAAATCACCTTCCTTAACTTTCTATATATATTATATAAAATTTTTTTATAAAAATAAAATGGGCGAAGTATTTATCTTCGCCCGTATTCACTTATAGTTTAAGATCATTCTTTTCTCTAAAGTGAATCATGTTCCATGTGGTTTGAACGATTAGCCCACCAACCAATAATCCTACAACATAATCCCATCTTTCAGGTGTCATATCGCGGACAATGGCGCCAGCTGTAACAAAAACAACTAGTTCAATACCACGGAAGAAATTTCGGAATTTTTTCATTTTAACCCAACTCCTGGAACTCAAACACACCGCCGAGTTCTTTTAATTTATCATACCATAACGCACCCGCTTCACGAATGGCACGAGATTTACAAGCAGAACATATACAATCAGCAGCAGTGCCAAGTCCCGTCGGATAAAACACGTATTCATAACCACCACCTGAAGCCCCATGATAGCCACTGGGGTTTGAATGAACGTTTGTATCATGGTCTTGTCTCCATTTATGAATCTTATCAGACTCTTCTTTGGTAATTGGGAAACCACGGTACTTATCTTGTACTGCTTCATCACGTTGACGTTTCATGTCTTGCAGCTGTTCGTCGCGCCATTTTTCTTGCCGCAACTCTTCCAAGGCTTTAGAATCTTGTTCTGCACGCCAGCGCATATGTTCAAGATGATTTCCGATAATGTCTAATGCTTCTTGCATTTCACGTATATCTTTTTCTGCTGCATGATGAATCCAATCAAACTTTGGAGGTTCTGGTTTAGGCAATTCCACTTCGGGGCAATCAGCCTCAACCGTACCATCTATGTCAATTTTTATTTTCGGTTTAAAATCATCAAATAGATTCATTATATTTAAATCCATTGTAAATCTCCTTCCGCAGTCTCTAAAAAATTCTTCCACTTATAATAATCCCAATCTTGAGTATATTGTCCCCAGGTCAAGGTAGGATTTTCATAGTTCTTGAACACATAGGACTGCAAATACTTCGGTACTCCACGAGAAAATACCATGCGTGCGAAATCGCCGCGCGGCAATTGTCGCAAGTCATACATACGCCGCACATGGTATTGCGCCATATCGGCAATTGCATCGAACTTAGCATCCAGCTTATCGAATTCCTTTTGATACTCCGGAAAGTACGCAAGCAATTCTTCTTCATCGTGCTCCAGATAATACTTTAAGAAATCAGGCTTACCGTTGGATGCCATCTTGTGTAATAAAAAGTAAGTCGGATTCTTAATCTTTACACGATGCCATTCTTCATCACGAACAACATAACCTTCTTCATCGTCCGGAAGCTGTTCGGCCGCAACTTCTACATCTTCGGCAGTTTCAAAGTCATAGACCTTTACATTTTCGATACGACGATCAGGAATATACTGTTCTTGATAAGTATGAATATTACGTTGACCCAGGTAAAAGATATGATATCCCTCGTAAGGAATTACTACACGATTATCCTGAGTAGCCAATTCATACATATAAGTAAACTGCGGATCTAATTGCTCGGTAAAGGATTCCCAAGTCAATCCATATCCGTAAAGAGCCTGCAAGAACAGGCCGAAGAAGTTTACGTTATTTCCAACGGTTACTTGAGTTGCATCAATTGCACCATTAGAAGATAAACGCCAACGTCCTTCATAATACCATACCTTAGCCAGCGAGCCATCAACCTTTTGATACACATAGATTTTTCCATCTACGGTATCAGCATACTGTTCGCCCATGTTAAAAAACTTATAAAACGGGAAGCACACAGGCTCCCAGGTACGCTTATCCAGGATGATACCACGACATTCACGCACGATTTTGATATTGAAGTCGGAGTTAATCTGATCATATTTTAACAGAACCAGGTTATCCTGCTCCTGCACTTTCAGACAATACGGCTTTGCCATTAAGGAATTTAAGGGCTTGCCAGAACGCAGGTACTTGGTTACTTCCAACATGATTTAATCCTCCTCATTCGGTAATCGGTACAAAGTTTCACGCCATTCAACGAAGGATTTGATAAAAATATTCAATCCTTCTTCATAATCATCCAAGAGCCGCATACCGCAACTCTCAAGTTCATAGCAAGGTTCGTGAGAGTTCCAACGTAGCCATGCGATTGTATAACAAGATGTTCTTGTCGGCTCCCATTTGACTACTTCAAAATCCACATTGGATTTATAACTTTCTCCGTTCTTAAACGAAATTACAGGACGGATTTCAAAACATTTCCACATAATGCGAAAATCATTTTCTCTCACATATATTCCTCACTTTCTATATATATAATACAAAAATTTTTATGTTTTTTCAATTTCTACAGTTTTCCAAATGCCGGTTTGTAAATAGGAAGGATTACTGTTATGTTGTGGTTCTTCAATAAGACCAATTTCATACATCAACATAATGTGGGCCGGGTCATCAATGGTAGGTGGAGCATTACTATCAATACGAGGCCATTGATGGTCATCGTGGTAATGTCCCCAAAACCAGCAACGGTAATTTACACAATTCTTAATTCGCTGAAGAAATTTCTCCATGCGTTTAGAAACTGTGGTTTGGTCCAGCCCTTGCATAAACAACCAGGTTGGTTCCATTTCAAGTGGAGCGGTATGAGAAACAATATAATCAAATTCCTCACCAGCAAGTTCTTCCATGGCGGCCGTCATTTCTTGATCGGTTAATTCTTCATCTGGATACCAAGTCCAATGCTGTTTTAGACGATAGAATTTATCTACAGAATAGGCGCCACCGATAGTAAGAAAAGAGCGATACCGCATCCAATAGCGGCCAATTTCTTTGGCATAAAGGATATTAGGATATTCATCTTCCCAATAACAGTCGCCGCATACAAGGTCATTCCAACGAAGCCGCATACCCTCATTGGCAGGCCGGTTATCGTGATTACCACGCACAACAAGAAGGGTGATAGGACAACGACTGCAAATTTTCTTGAGCAGTTCTTCTCTTACTTTAGTCTTACCATAAAACAGTAAGCCACTATCTCCAGCCAAAATCATTACATCATTGAGGGTAGTGTTTTCTTGCTTACAAAATGGGGCAAGCCAATCAAAATCACCATGCACATCGCCTCGTACATAAATACGATTTACTTTAGAAATAGATTGCTGTAGTGCCGCTTCATTTGCGAGTTGAAGCAATTCTGCGAACGAATCTTGAATATTTGCTGCCATATTTATCCCCCACTTTCTATATATATTATATAAAAAATTTTCAAAAAAATAAAGGGAGTGAGTTATTCACTCACCCCCTGAACACCGGAGATTAGGCGTGGATTGCCTGATAGCGCTCGGAGAGCAGCTTCTCAAGGCAAAGGTCCCAGCCAGTCTTGCCAGACAGGATGCACTCAATCATGTTAGGATTGAAGCCCGACACGTAGGAGTACCGTCCGCCGATGGCGGGAATGGTATCCTGGCGAGCATCCAGGTTCCAGAACACGACCTGGGGCATCTTGTACCCGTGGGCATTGAACTTACGCTCGATACCCTCGAAGAGGGTCTCAGGCTCGTAAGTACGGCGGCCCCATCCACCAACAGCAGAGTTGAACTCCATGTCGGTGAAGATGTACAGGCGGTCAGGCATCTTGCAGCGCCCCTTGATGCAGGTATTCAGGATGAGGTCCATCGTACCCTCAATGTTGGTGCTGCCGCCCCAGTCCGCATTGCGTGCGCGCTGGAACTTGTCGTAGATGTCAACACCCTCGAACTCGACCAGGGAAGGATTGGACGAGAAGGTGATGAAGTGGTTCTTGAAGGGGCCATCAGCCTTGTCGGCGATGTAAGCACCCAGGGACACAGCAGCCTCCATAGGAGTGCCGGTCATAGAACCAGATACGTCCACAACGCAGATGCCATTCTCCTCGCGGCCATTGTAGTAGTCAGGGAGGTTATCCCAGTACTTCTGCCAGGCATTACGAGCAGTCTGGTCGGCGCCACGCCAAGAAGCAGCAAAGATCTGATGGGCGATGTCAACAGGGTTGAGCACGCCAGCATTGACCTTGGTGTCCTTGCTCTTCATGAACGCCTCGTAGCGAGCTGCGAGGAACTCATTGTGAGCAAAGGCATTACGGTACTTCAGACCCGCCTTGGAAGGAATGGCGTCGAAGTGAATCTCGTCCCACTTCTGCGCAGACATCAGACGCTCAAGAACGTTGATGCGCTCACGCAGGTTGGACAGTACCTTACGATACTGCTTATGGGACAGACCCAGGTAAACACGAACCGCTCCACCCATAATAGTGGTGGTATGGCTGGAAGCGTTCTCGGAAGGCAGCCACTTGCCGAGCAAGGAAATGCCCTCGTTCACCTTGGTAAGACCGCGCAGATCCTTACCCAACTGGTTCTTTACGATTTCCATCGCAGCGCCCCAGTAAGGAGTGTCGTACGCAGAGTAGATAAGGTCGTCCCAACGGCCGAACTCAGGAATGGAGCCGATGACTGCGGAAACAGCCTGACGATACTCGGCACCGCCATTCATCATGTTGTGCATGACAACACGGAAGAAACGACGCTCGCCCTGGCCGCCACGGCAGTCACGCAGATAGAACAGGCACTTCATAGCGAGGTCCTTGTCCTCATTCCACGCACGGCGGAAAAGTACCCACACATCGGAGTCGGAACGCTTACGATAGGCACCGCCCAGCGCAAACATATCCAGTACGCCGTTCAGGGTGGAGGCGTAGGACACAGCACCATTCTCGGTCAGCTTGTAGTTCTGAGAAGCCTTCATAGTGTTCAGGAAAGTGTTAGCCATAGTTTTCTTCCTCCTTATTTAGTAGAAGGGTTTTTCAACCCTCTCTTCAGTTTGTATATATATAATACAATATTTTTTTTAAAAAATCAATTTTCTTTTCCTTTATCCCACTCGATACCTTCTGGCTTATCGGTATAGAGTTTATATTTAAGGCGTCTACGAGTTTTGGGCGTTAGACTACGAAACAGATTTACATTATTGGGGCCGTCTAAGAACATATATCTATCAATCATCCGCTTATTAAGGAAAACATCAACCGAGATATGCTCTTCTACAACCTACGGCAGGCTGGTATGATAACGGAATAGGGCCATATCAGTATCTGACATATCCATAAGAAATTCTCGATTTTCAAGATTTACCATCGTTCATCCTCGCTTTCTTTAATTGGGTAATTGGGGAAGAACCGTTTCAATGACCATATATCGTCATACAGTCGGCCATCCTTTTGATACCACCAGGAACGCAGACGAACTTTGTTGCAAATGGTACAATATTTACCAAGGCCATATACATGAGTTTCTTCATGCAAATCATTAAATAGGGCATTAGGTTTACGATGATAACCAACGATAGCATCTTGCCAATCGTGTTTATGATTTGCTTTTTTCGTAGCGGAAGAAACGGAAGATGGTTTCTTCTTGACATATTTCGCAACCTCTTGTTCCATTGCGTTCCCTCACTTTCTATATATATTATATAAAAAATTTTTAGAAAATTCAATAAAAAAAAGGAGGACGTCAGTCCTCCTTTGCCCATATTGTGATAGCCTCTTGGGGTTTAATATCGTCGGGCATAACATCCCCAAAGGTTTCATATGTGGCGAGATAAAAGATATTGTCTCGCGCCAAAATGAAACGTAAATTTTTTACGTCTTTGGCAGTTATCAAGAACTCAAGAAAAGCAGGCACGGGCAACATCTTTATAAAACTCCACATAAACATTCTCCTTTAAGTTGAAAGTAGTCCTTCTTCAAATAGACGTAAGAACAATGGTTCATCTTCAGGAAGAGCACAGAATAATTCTAAATCATTTGCATGATTGCTTAGAATTTCTCCAATTGCAATATAACGGCAAAGGTAAGACTTTAGATTATATTTATCACCATTAATACTTTCAAGCCATACATCTCCACGAGCCTAATCAATTGCGGCCTTAAATTCTTTTACTCCAACTTTACTTGAAATCTTCATTTAATATTCCAACCTTTCTTCGGCGTATCCATCATGAGTGGTATAACATATATGATGAACACCTAATTCTTTTATATAGGCCATACAACTTGCGCATGGACGCGCCATAGCGATATGGCCAGCTTTATCTTCACGATAGAGATAAAGATATACTCGTTCAAAATCAATGTCTAACCAACGAATTTTTTTCAAAGCACCAATTTCTGCATGAGTTTTCGCCGGCGTGCCGCAATCTACAAAACGAAAGTCATTATATTTACGTTGCAAAGGCGAAGTTTTATCAGTATTGGAGGCGG
>Ga0326514_10001380_pt1 | contig 15844 bp, 22 predicted proteins | sample 3_2548_0518_D_FD_203653 | JGI IMG/M metagenome (GOLD analysis project Ga0326514, IMG submission 203653) | Bovine rumen microbial communities from UC Davis, California, United States - 3_2548_0518 | ecosystem: Host-associated > Mammals > Digestive system > Stomach > Rumen | place: USA...
ATTCGCTAATTATTTTTAGCTTGTCGTCTAATAGTTCATAAGTTAGTTTCTCATAAATAAAAGTAAAATAGTTAAAGTCGTTTATGTGTTTGTTTTTCTTTTCTGCCGTAAGTAGTTTTATCTTATACGGCTTAAAGTTTGTTTTAGATGCTACTAAGTCCTGTAAGTAGGCGTCTAAGTAGCGTTGCTTCTTTAAATATTTATACTTTATAAATAAAATAGCATCATATAAAAACATAATAGCCCGTCCTTTCTTTCTTCTATTGCATCCTTAACGTTAACTTTTTGCAATATATAAATAAAAGCATAGCATAAAATTAGTAGAAAAAACTAAAACTTGCTTTAAATGGTCGTTTTTATGTCTTAAATGGTTAAAAGTTAGCATAAAATAAATATTTTTTGCAGTTCATACACTAAAACTAACACTTTAGGACAATTTAGGACACTTTTTTTATAATTTCTTCGTGCTATTGTCGTGCTATTAAAAAACTATGCCCTTTTCGTGCTTTTCTCGGTTGTTTTTCGGTAGTTCTTAATAGTTTAGTCCTGCAGTTAGAAAAGTTGCTACAATACGCTTAAAACGGCTTCTAATAAGGTGTCTTTTTTTATAGTGTCTAAAAATGTCGTTTTTTGTAGTTTTTCCACGCTTTAGCCACGCTTTAAAGTCTTTTCTTCCTGTGTTTTTTTTCTCGCTATTTCTCGCTATTCTCACGCTATTAGGTTCTAAGTTCGTTAAAGTTCGTTAGTAAAAAAAGGCTTTAAGTTCGTATAATTTCGTAAGTAAAAAAAAGAAGCCTATAGCCTCTAATATTATAAGTAAATTATTTTTCTATAAAGTCTGCTTCTTCTAAAAGCTTTAATTGGTTTGCTAGTTGTTTCTTTTCTCTAGCATCCTTTAGCTTCTTAGCTCTTGCTTTGTATTTAGTGTTATTTTCTAATATGTTGTCGTATGTTTCTTTATCATAAACTTTAAAATGTATAGTTATTTTTGCATCTTCAAACGCTTTCTTTATTACTGCTTCGCTACTTCCTGCAAGTCCTTTAACATAAGTTCCCGTCTCTTCGTCGTAGTAGCCGTTATATATTATAAAAGCTTGTGTGTCGTAGTCTATTAGCTTTAGTTCGTCTGTAAGATAGTTTAAAGTCTCTTCTAAAGGTTCTATAACTCTTCTGCTATAGCGGTTGCTTTTATTAGAAGCTAACACGCCCCTTTTAGTAAGAATATTAACTAAAGTTCTTATGTAAAATGTTTTCTTGTAGTAAGTATTCTTCTTTAGGTTCTTTCTTAAGTCTTCATAAAGATAGTAGGCTAACTCTTGCACTAATAAGGCGTTAGTGTTCCTGTAGATAGGTTCTTGTCCGTCTGTTATGCTTTTAATCTGTTTGTCGTTAACTTTATTTATAAGTCTAGGGATGCTAGCCCACTGCATTACTTTATCATTAAAAAGTAGTTGCCTGTAAACTTTTCCTAAGTGTATTGCTAAAGTAGTTTTGCGTGTTCCATTGTAGACGCCGTCTATTTCTTCTGTAGGTTCTATTAAAAAAGCCCCGTCTATTAAAATTATTTTCCCTACTTGGCTTATTTTATAGCCTGCTATGTTTATGTCGCTAACTCTAAAATATTCGTCTTGCAATAGTTCTACTGCTTCTGTAAGTTGTTGCCTTACGTGTTTATAGGTTCTAGGACTTCTTCCTGTTTCTTCTGTGTAGTCGTCTATATCTATTAAAATATAGTCGTCGTTGTCTTCTTTAGCTATGTAGTAGATTTTATCTTGTAAATATCTTAAAAGCTTTGTAGCTTCATAAGTAAACTTCTTTTCTATTTTATCGCTATTTTTAATAAATAAGCTTACGCTTCCCCCTGCTACTTCTTCTGTAGAAGTTAAAACGGGTTCGCTTTCGTCTATTGCTAGTTGTAAGAATAAGCCCCTGTTATTTATGGACTTTTCTTTTAGTTTTATGTCCGTTTCTATGCTTCTAACTTTCTTATTTAGGATGCGTTTTTTAGTTGCTTTTTCTCTAACGCTTATAGGTTCGTCTTCTAGGTCTAAAAGTTCCTTAGAAGCGTTTTTAAGGTCTTCTTTAAGCTTTTCTATGTCTTCCTTAGTCTTTTGTAAGCGGTTCTTAGTTTCGTTTACGTCGTTTTCTTTTGCTTCTGCTTCTTCTATAAGGTCGTTATAGGTTTTTCTTTCTGCATCTGTTAAGCCTTTCTTTTCTAGCTTGTCTTCTAACTTATTTATTTTATAGTTAAGTTCTTTTAGTTCCTGTTCCTTACGTTCTAAGTTATTTTCGTTATAAGTTGCTAGGCTTGTGTGTTGGTTCATTATAGAAGCATTTATAGGGTTAACGTTCTCTTTAGCCCACTCTTTGCTAACGTTTTCATTTTCTACAAAGTTTAAGGCGTGTTCTTTTCTTGTTTCTTCTTTAGTAGGTCTTATTATTATTGCATCTGCTACAAGTTCTTTAGTTTCGTCGTCCATAGCAAAAGTTCTTATAAATAACTTAACTGCATTGTTTTTAAAGTCCTTAGTTCTTTCTTTAAAGGCTACTTCTGTAGTTATTAGTTCATTTAAAAGTTTAGTAGCTAAAGCCCCGCACTTGTCTAAGTCTTCTTCTGTTAAAGGTTCTTTTATGCCGTTGTCCTTTGCATAGTCCCTTAATAGATAGTCAAAGAAGCTTCTTATTTCTACTAATAGCTTTTCTATTCTATTGTAGTTTAACATAGCTTCTAAAAGGTTTGTAGCTTTGTCTTCTTCTGTATCGTTAGGCTTGCTTAAGTCTTCTATAACGTCGCCTTTGTCTTCCCTATACTTAGCTATAAAGTTGTCGTAGTTCTCACGTGTAAAACTTTGTCCTTTACTAGCATTTATTATAACTTCGCTAAAAGCTAGTCCTACTTTTACGTTGTGGCTAAAGTATGAATAATCAAAGTTAGGACGTTTTGCTACTTCTTTTAAAACTTCTACGTTAGTAGTGTTTACTTCTGTTTCATTTATAAAAGGTTCTAAGCATCCCCTTAAGGTGTCGGCTAGTTTAGTCCCTTTGTATTTATTTATAGCGTAAAAATAGCGTGTTAGATAGCCTATAAACACTATTAAAGAAGTTAAAGCACTTTCGTAGACTACAAAAAAGGCTTTATTTAAAAAGGTCTTACTTAGAAGCTTAGTTAGTTCTTTTACTTCTTCGTTGTATAGTCCCCTTTCTGCTTCTGCTAGTTCTTCAAGTTGTGCCTTAGCCTGTTTTATTTCTTCTTCTGTAAATGTTTTATCTTTATTAGCTTCTAGGTCTTGTTTTAGCATCTCGTCGGCGTTGCTATTTTTCCATTTATTAAGTAAGTCTTTATTGTATTCTATATCATAGTAAGAAGCATCCTTAAAAGGTTGGCTTAAGTCCCCGTCTGTTTCGTAGTATGTTAGTTTAGGTGTTCCGTCTTCTGTAGACTTATTATTAAAATGTATCGCTAAAAGCATTTCTAATAGCTCTTCATTTTCTAAAATAGCTTTTTTAAGTTTTTCGTCCATAAGTTCACTTCCTTACTTTTTTATAACTTGGTCTTTTTTTTGTTTGCACTTTTTTGCATTTTTTATAGTTATTTTTCTATCGCCGTTATTGTATATTATCGGCTATACTTGTTTTTTTTACGTCTTTTTTGTCTTCTTCTGCATCACTATTATTTTTATATATTTTTGTTAAGACTTCTTCTACTTGTTTGTTAGTTTCTAAAATAACGTCTCTAGCAGTATAGTTAAGTATTAAGTAGTTATTTATATTTCTACTAACTTCGTTTAGTGCTAGTAGTGGTGCATCCTGTTTATTTATACTTGCTAAAGTTTCTTCTAAGAAGTCTAGCGTTAAGTTATTAAAAGCATCTAGCTTTTCTATGTTTACGCCTATTTCTTCTAGCTCTGTTGTTATAGTGTCTGCTTCTTCTTTATTAAAGTTTAGTTTTTCCATAAGTTCGCTTCCTTTCTCTTAACTTGGTCTTTAAGTTTTTATACGTTTATTTTTTTGTCTAATATTTCTATTTTATTGTTAAAGCGGTCTATATCTAAAAAAGTGTCGCTTAGGTAGTAGTCAAAGTAGCGTTTAATCTTTTCGCTTCTAAAATACAATTTAGCATCTTTTACTATGTAGCCGTTTTCTGCATCCCACTTATAACTTAAGTTCATTTTATCGTTATAGTGTAGCATCACTTCTTTAGGTTGCTTCTTGTCTTTTAATAATGTTAGCAAGTCGTAGTAGCTTATAAGTTGTTTTTGCTTCATTATTTTACTTTTTACTTTCCTTTCCTGCCGTAGCATCTTTATAGATAACTTTATCTAAGTTAGCTATAGTTTCTGTTAGTCTTCTTGTTAGCATACTATTTAAAATAGCGTATTCTTCAAAGTAGTGTTTAAGCTCGTAAGTGTTAGGCTCGCCGTTCTTTTCTATTCTTATGTTAAAATGGTCGCCTAAAATAGTAGTTAAAGCTTTTTCTTCTAAAAGTTCTTGCCTTAGGTCTTCAAGTAAAGACTTTTCTTTATATTCCATAATATAGTTTCCCTTTCTATTCTTATTCTTATAGTTATTATTATTTAGTTTTCTTTCTTGTCCTTTTCTTGCCCTTTAACATAGTTGCTAAAGTCTTCTAAAGCTTCTGCAGTTCCGCACTCGCTACATATTTCCGTTTTATTATCTCTTCTACTTATAGCGGGGTAGCCTGTATAAGTCTTTTTGCATCTAGGACAAGTTTTTAACTCATTTTCTTTTTTTTGTGTTCCGTTTTGTTCCATTTTATTATTATTTCCTTTCTTTTACGTTCATTTTAAGCACTTTTAACGTATAATTGCCCGTCTTTTTGTTTCTCGTTGCGTTCTACGGCTCTTTATTTTACTTATTTTTAAGTATTTCTACGTCTAAAAGCATATTTTTATTATATTGTTCTAACAAAGTCTTAGATATTTCTATATCATAACTAACTTTATTAGGTTCTTGTATTTTAAAATAACTGCTTATTAGGGTTGCTTTTCCTGTATTCTCTACTATTGCCCTATAGTTTAATAGTTCTTCTAAGTAAGCATCTAACTTAGTTTCTGTTAACTTGTCTTCTAGGTTCTTGTTTATATCATTTAAAGAAAAGTTAAAGTTATTGCTTCCTTTTTCTTGTGCTTCTATTAGTAAAGCTTGCAATAGTTCTTTTAAAGTGTCTTCTATAGGTGTTGTTTGGTTCTTTCTTAATTGTTTAAGGGTTTTACTTTCTTTAGTAGCATTGTCCTTAGTTAAGGTTCTATTGGTTAAGTAGTCTTCTAAGGCTTCTGCGGTTATAACATACTTACGCCCTATTTTACTTGCTTTTATTTCCCCTTTTTTAATATATCTTCTAAGCACTTGTAGGCTTATTTTCAAGATGCTACATACTTCTTTTAAGTCGTAAACTTTAAAAGTGTTGTCGTTCATTATACTACTTCCTTTCTTAATTGAATAGCTTAGCTATTTCTTTTTTAGTTTCTTCTTTTTTATCTTTGTTTTGTTCTTTCTTATATGATGCTAAGGCTTTTTCTTTAGTTTCGTCGCTTATATCTGCTAAGCCTTTTTCTATTAGTGCTTCTAAAAGGTCTACTTGCATTAAGTCGTTATAACTACATAAAGCTTGTATCATTTCTAAAATGTCGTCCCTTATAACAAAAGTTTGTCTTTTATAGCCTGTTCTAACGCCTTTTTTAGTGCTAGGCTTTTGTCCTGCTTCTGTTGTAGGTTCTGTAAGTTCTTCTTCTACTTTCTTTGTTATAGTTTCTACTATTTTCTTTTTGTCTGTTTCTTGTTTAGGTCTTTGTTCTTCTTTCTTCTTCATAGCATCCGCTAAGATTTTCTTTTTAAGCTCTTCTTGGCTTATAGTTTTTTCTTCTGCTTTAGGTTCTTCTTTAAATAAGTCTAAGTCTTCTGTAGCTCTTGCTACGTTTTCAAAAGTAGGGATGCTTCCTAAAGCGTTTTCTTTTTTACTCATAATATTTATTCCTTTCTATATTTCTTCAAAGTCTAAGCTTTGTAAGTCTACGTCTATAGGTTCTAAAACTTTGTCTAACTCTTCTAGGTTTAAGTCTAAGTCTAAGTTGTCTATGTCTTTGTTTATGTTGTCTATAGCTTCGTCTAGGTCGCTAAAGTCTACGTTAAAGGCTTCGTCGTCTAGGTCTATGTTTAAGTCTATGTCGTCAAAGTTAAAGCTTAATATGTCTTCTTTTATTTCGTTGTTAACTTCTTCTAGGTTAGTATAGTGTTTCTGTTTCTTCATTTATAGCCCCCGTTTCTTGTTTTATTACTTCTTCGGCTAAAGCTTCGTAGTCTCTAGCCCCTGTGCTTGTAGGTTCATAACTAAAAATGTCTTTTTGGTGGCTAGGTGCTTCTGCTAAAGCTACGTTAGTGTTTATGTTAGTGTTAAAAACTTTTCCTTTAAAGGTTTGTTCTAGCACTTCCTTAACTTGTTTGTTTAAGTTCTTTCTTTGGTCGTATTTAGTAAGAAAAACGCCCGTTATTTTTAAGTCTTCTTTAAATAGTGCTTGTTTAGTGTTCTTCATTTCGTTAACTTTGTCTACAAGTTGGCTAGTTCCCTGTAGTGCTAAGTATTCTGCTTCTATTGGTATAAAGACTTCGTTAGATGCTATTAAGCCGTTGTCCGTAAATATGTTTAAGCTTGGCGGACAATCTATTAAAATGTAGTCAAACACTTCCTTAATAGGTTCTAAAGCAGTTTTTAAAGTAGCTTCGCTTAAAGCTTTGTTTTTTATAGCATCTTCTTTATCATTTAAAAGTTTGTTGCTAGGTATTATGTAAACGTTTTCTTTAAGCTTTAGGATGCAGTTTTTTATGTCTTTTTCTTTAGTTAAAACTTGCACTATAGAAGCTTCTAAGAAGTCCTTACTATTAAGCCCTAAAGATATTGTTAAAGATGCTTGCGGGTCTAAGTCTATTAGTAAAACACGCTTCCCTTTATTAGCAAGTCCTATGCCTAAGTTTAAAGTGCTTGTAGTTTTTCCTACGCCCCCTTTATTGTTTGTTAAGCTTATAACTCTTGTTTTATTTTCCATAATATTACTTCCTTTCTTTATTCTTAAAGTTTATTATTTCTTCTAATAGTTTCTTAGTTTCTGCATCTACTTTATACTTGCTAGGGTTCTTTAATATTTCGTTAAGGTTTAACTTCATTGTTATTATTAGTTCGTATAAGTCTATAAGTGCTTCTTGGTATTGTTTAGTTAAGTTTTCTTCGTTGCTATAGTCTGCCCCTGTTTGTAGTTCTACGTCTTCTAGCAAGTCTTTAGGTAGGTTCACGTATTTACTCATTATTACTACTTCCTTTCTTTGCTTCTAATAAAGCTTCTGCTTGTTCTTCGCTTATTTCTACTACTTTAATAGATAAAGCCCTATATTCTTTTCTATTGTTTAGTAGTGCTTCAATACTTCGCCCTATGTTGTTTGTTTTAATAATAGTTTTTAGTAGCTTCTTGTCTTCAAACACTACAAACACTTTATAATAGTAGTTCATAAGTTAAGTTCCTTTCTTATTTCTTCTTCTGCTTCGTTAACTTCGTTTAAGTCTTCTTCGTCCTGCATCTCGTAAAAGATATTGCTAAAGAAGTCGTTTACTAACTGCTCTAAGCCTAAGTCTTTATAGTCTTCTTTGTATTCTTCCTTATATTCGTAAAAGTCTTTTTTTATTTCGTATTTATTCATAGCTTTACTTCCTTTCTTTAATTACTTCGTCTATATTGTCTTTGCTAATTGTTTTTCCCTGTTCTATGTCTATGTCGTAGGCTTTTATAAGTTTTCTTTGTCGTTCTGTAAGCATAAAGTTTTTTAAGTTAAAGCCTGCTTCTAATATGTCTAAAGCTTCTGTTAGCGTGTCTAAGTCGCTAGCGTCTACTATTTTATTTTTAAGTCTGTATAGTCCATAAGTTGCTTTAGTGTTAGCTTCTAAAATTGCATCTTTTAAAGCCCTTATTTTTTCTTCTTGGTTCATAAGTTTAGTTCCTTTCTATAAGTTTCTTTCTTGGTTCTTTCTCGGTTCGCTTCCTGTTTTTTTCTTCTGTTCTTCTTCTGTTCGTCTTGTTTCTAGCTAAGTTTTGTGTTATACTTAGTTAGAAGTTATATTTTAAAAAGCATCTTTTAACTTGGTCGTTTTTAGTTCGCTTCGTATAACTTCTTTTTTTATGTCTTTAAATGTGTTAGCTATAGTGTTCTTAACTCTTCTAAAGGATGCTATAGCTTCTTTTATTTCTTCTAACTCTTCTTCATATAGTCCCGCTTTAATATCTGCTATAAGTTCGTGTCTTGTTTCTCTTATTCCGTAGTAAACGCCTGCTAATAAAATAAAGTGCATCACTATAGCAATTATTAAAAAGTTTGCATCTGCTTTAGTAGTGTTTAGTATTGCTACGGGTATGTAAAGAAGTGCTAATAAGTTTTCTGTTTTTAATCTTAATAGCTTCATAAAATTATTTCCTTTCTTTATTCTTTTTTTAGTTCAAGTTTTTTCAAGTTTTTAACTAGCTAAGTAGTTGTCTATGCTTTCTTCGTAGTTGCTTTTTAGCTTGTCTAAGTTGTGTGCGTAAATTAAAGTAGTGTCTATTCTTTCGTGTCTTGCTATTGCTTGTGCTTCTTGAATAGTAGCCCCGCCTAAAAGTGCAAAAGTTATAGCACTATGTCTAAGGCTATGCGTTGTTATTCTATCTGTATTTATGCCTATAGCTTTAAGTCTGTTTTTTACTATTTCCCTTATGCTTCTTGTTTTAAGTCTTTGTCCGTTGCTTCTATCACTTAAAGAAGTAAATAAAGCATCTGTAGACTTAACATTTTTTCTTATGCTTAAATAGTCCATAATAGCGTTATAAGGTGCTAGTGTTAGTTTAACGTAGTCGTCTTTCTCTTTATGTCCTTTTCCCTGCACTTGTAAGACTTGCTTACTTCCTAAGGTTCTAAGGTCTTCTACGTTAGCCCTTTCTAGCTCTATAGTTCTTAGTCCTGCGTGTAAAAGTAAAGTTATAATAGCGTAGTCCCTTTTCCCTACTTCTGTAGTAGTGTCTATGCTTCTAAGAAGTTCTAAAGCCTGTTCTTTTGTTAACGGGTCTTTTTTAGGTTGTCTTGTAGTCTTAACACTTTTTAGGTCGCTTGCTAGGTTCTTTATGCCTTTCTTTTCTAAAAACTTATAAAGCTTTCTAAGTGATACAATAAACAAGTTAACACTATTTATAGTTAAGCCGTTATGTTCTTTTCCTATTCTTTCTACTAAGCTATTGTAGTAGTTAGTTATGTCGTCTTCTTCTACTCTTTCTATGTTGTTAGCTTCGCAGTATTTAAAGAAGTTCTTAACGCCTTTTCTATAACTTTCTTTAGTTTTATCACTAACGCCCTTTAAAGATGCTAAAAACTTTTCGCTTATTTCTTCTGTAGGTGTTAGTCTTTTTTCGTTTATAACTGCTTCTTTTATCGCTTCTAAAGTGTTTAGTTCGTAAGTCTTAATAGGTTCTAAAGCATAGTCCATAATATTACTTCCTTTCTTTTAACTTGGTCTAAGTTCTACTTTTTACTTTCTATTAGGTTTAAAGCATAGTCTATAGCATCCTGTAAGCTTGTTTTAAATGTTTGTATTAGTAAAGGTTCTTTGTCTGCTATAGCGTAGACTTCGTAGCTTTTGCTTTTAGGTCTTAGCATTATTGCTATTTTATCGTCTATAACTATTTTATGTGTTCTTTTCATAGCTTCCCGTCCTTTCTAGCTCGGTCGTATTCGTCCTTAGCTAATTATATGATAGCATAAAGCTTTTTCTTTTGCAATATGTTTTGATAACTTTTTAATAACTATTGAATAACTATTTACTAACTTTTACTTGTTTTTCTTTTAAAATAAGGCTTTTTAGCATATTTAAAAAAAATAGTGTAAAGTGTTAAAGTTTAACATTGTATTAAGGTTTAACATTGTATTAAGGTTTAATATGTTTAACACGCTATTAAAGTTTAATATCTTTTTTTAGTCCGTATAGTTCCGTATAGTTGCATCCAAAAAACGCTTAGCTTTTATAAGCCTTAGTAAAACATTTTCCAAAAAAACTTATGAAAAAAATATTTTTTGTGTTTTTAGGTGGTCGTGTGGTTTTGAAAAAAGCAAAAAAAAGACTAGCCTATAGGTAGGGGGGATGCTTTAGGCTTGCCCGTCTTCCCTTATTCTAGCTAGTTCTTCTAAGTATTCCTTTTTTATTGTTCCTGCTTCTGCTTCTTTATGATGCCTACTACATAAAACAATTAAGTTATAGTTGTCTAAGCCTTTGCTTTCGTCTTCTGCTAAAGGTGTTATGTGGTGCGTTTCTAAGTTGTCGTAAGTGTAGACTTTCTCTTGTCTACATACTTCACAAAGATAGCAAGCACGCTTTTTTATTTCTTCTGCTTTCTCGTGCCACTTGTTCCTATTCCTAAAGGTTCGTTGTCCTGTTGTTCTGTAGGTTCGTTTATTAGCTTTGCATATATAGTTAAAGTCGTGTATTCGTCCGCACTTGCTACAAGATTTAAGCATAGTTCTTTTTACTTCCTTTCTATTCCTTTGTTATTGGCTTATTTTAGCCTATTCTAGCGACGTTATTAGTTTTTTAGTGCAATTATACTACTTAGCCTTAAAACGTCTAAAAATGGCTTTAAATGGCTTTTTAGTAGCTATTAGTCTTTAATCTCTTTGTTATTGTAGTCATAAGTCCTAAAGTCCATATAGTTATTAGCCCCGTAAAAGTCTATAAACTTTACTTTTTTCTTTTTGCCGTTTCTGTTCTTAAGTATTGTTAAAGTAAGCTTCTTTACGTCTTCTTCCATAGCATCATTTACAAGTTTTTTAGTTTTCTTCTTTTCTGCTTCTGCTTTAGCGTTGCTAGTTATGTCTTCGTCGTCTCTTCCGTCTAAAACGCTATAGTGAAAAGATAATAAAACGTCTGCGGTGTATTCTATAGTAGAAGTGTCCCTAAAGCTTGTGTAGTCTGCTTCTTGGTAGTTAGAAGTCCTGTTAAAAGCACTAATAACTAAGATAGTTAGCTCGTATTTTCTAGCTATTCTTTTTAAGTCTTTAACTATTTTACTTACTGCTTGAATATCTGTTAGCCCTTTTTGTTTATTTTCTATTATTTGCAAGTAGTCTATAACTATAAAAGGCTTAGCATCTGTTATAGCAATATGTCTTTTTATAGTTGCTTCTATTTCTTCTATAGTTATTTCGTTCTTGTCGTTGCACTCATTTATAAAAATATGCTTAGCTATGTTGTCCCTATAGTTAGTGTAGGCTTTGCTATAAAGTTCCTGTGTTTCTTTATTGGCGTTATACATAGCCCCTGTTAGAATAGCCCTACTACTTAAGCAGTTCTTAGCAGTTGTGTAGTAGTTTGTTTTTTTATCTTCTAAAAACATAAGTCTACTAAGACTTTTAGCTATAAGTTCTTCTTTACTCATTTCTAAGCTAAAAATAAGTGCGTCTTGTCCTGTAGATGCTATATTGTCTGCTATTTGTAGTGCTAGGGTTGTTTTTCCTATTCCACTACTTGCCCCTAAAATAACTAAGTTCTTTTTAAATAGTCCGCCGTATAAAGAAGCGTCTAGCCTTTCTATTCCTGTGCTTAAAGGTCTATTTAGTTCTTTGTCTAAAGTAAGTTCGTTAAAGTCTTTTAAATAGCTTAAAGCGTTTTCTTGTTCTAACACTTTTTTAGCTTCATTTTCTAAAGAAGTAGTTAAAGCGTCGTTTATGTAGCCTATTTCTTTTTTTAGTGCTTCTGCATCCGCTTTTAAGTAGTCGTTTATGTCCTTATTTCCTTTGTAAATATCTGTTTTACTTTTGCTTATATCATTTAAAACGTAGGTTCTAAAGCCGTGTTTTTCTAAGTCTTCTTTTAAGTCTCTACTTGCTTTTTGTCCGCTAAGGTTGTCGTCGTTGTCTAAGCATAAAATAAAGTAGCCTTTAAAGTTGTTTTTTATTGCTTCTTCTGTAAGTCTATTAGCGTTAGCTATTCCGTTTAGTGCTATTGTTTTTATGTTAGGTTCTGCACTTTCTAGGCTTAGTGCATCTAAGTAGCTTTCTGTTATGAATATAACGCTTTTAAAGTCTGCTTCTTCTAGGTTCTTTAGGTTAAAAAGTTCTATAGTAGCCCCTTTAGGTATATCATAACGCAAACGCCCTTTAGTTTTTCTGTCTTCGTCTGTTAGTTCTTGTGTATCTCTTAGAATATAAAAGCTTTTGCTAACGGGTAGCACTACGTAGCCTTTTTTCTTGTCGTAGCCTAAGTTATATTTTTTTATAACTTCTGCAGTTAGTCCCCTTTCTTGTAAGTAGTTAGTTTCCCCTATTGTTTTAGCACTTGTTTTATAGTAGTTAGTGTAGTCTATGTTATTGTCTTTTTTAGGTTTTTTCTTTGCTTCTTCACTGCTTAAAGTAGTTTTTGTGTAGTTTAGCGAGATGCCGTATTTTCTAGCTAAGTCCTGCTTTATTCTGCTAAAGTCTGCCTTTTCGTCTAGGTTATTGTCTAAAGCATATAAGCTAAAAATGTCGTAAGTCTTATTGCATCCATAACATTTATAGTAAGTTCCTTTAAATTGCATAGATGCGTTAGTGTCGTCGTGTATAAAGCAATTAAAAAGCTTTCTTCCTGTAGGTCTTCCTGTTTCTTCTGCATAGTCTTTTAAATGTTCTTTTATAAGTTCTTTAACTTGGTCTTTGTTTTCGTTCATAATATAATTTCCTTTCTATTTTCCTTTTAACTCTTCTACTTTTTTAATAAAAGCATTTATAACTTTGTTATAAAGTAGTGTTATTTCCTGTTCTTCTTTTCTAGGTTCAAGTAGTTTCTTTAGTGTTTCTAGCTCTTGTAGTGATAAGTCTAGCATAGTATTACTTCCTTTCTTAAGTTATATTCTAAAAAGCTTCTATGCTTCTAAAGAAGTCTTAGGGTGTTCTTAGGGTTGTAGCTTCATTAGTCGCAAGTCGTCGCTTTTCTGTAAACATTATAGCAAAAAGGACTTGCTAAAAGTCCCTTTTTAGCGTCTCTTAATCTATTTATACCTATTTAAGCACTTTTACTAACACGCTAGCCCCTATAAAATAAGGGTTTTTATTTTTTTTCGGTGTCTAGCTTGTTCCCCCTTAGTGTCTAGCTTGTTCCTTTAGCGTGTGTAGTGTGTTCCTTTTGTTCTACTTTAATAACGTGTTAAGGTTTAATACGTGTTAAAGTTTAATACTATGTTAAGCCTTATAAAATAAGGGTTCTTTGTTTGTGGTGTCTAGCTAGTCCCTTAAAATATGTGTTAAGCGTATTAAGGTTTAATAACGTGTTAAGCGTGTTAAAGGTATTAAGGTTTAATAAGGTGTTAAGGCTTAGTCCTTTTTTTATGTTCCATAATTTTACAAAGTTAGCATAGCTTTATTAGATGCTATTAAAATAGTTTTCTAGGGTTCTTCTAGGCTTAATTGATAAAATATAAGTCTAAAGTAAAAACGTTTCTAAAATAGCCTTAAAAACACTAATTAAGTTAGGTTCTAATATATATTCTTTTTTTTTGCTCGGCTTTTTTCGTCTTTTATGCCTGTTTTTCCACTGCAAGCCCGTTGCTTTAAGTGTTATGTGTATGTCTTAAAGTCTTTGTCGTTTTTTGTCGTATTTCGTCGCTAAAAAAGATGCTTCTATAGTTGTTCTTCTGCAGTTCGTCTGCAGTTCAATTAAAATTAAAGCGGTGTAGAAGCGGTGTAGTTTCTCTTTGTTCGTTCTTTGTTCCGCCTGTTCGTCGCCTGTTTAAGTTTGAAAAAGTTTGAATAAAAAAAAGAAGACTTATTTATTTTTCTTCTTTCTGTGCTTCATATAATACCTATGATTTATTTTTTTACGTTGCTTTTTCTTGCGTTCTATTCTTTTTAGTTCTTCCTTTTCCATTTCTTTAAGTAAATTAGTTCTAGCTTCTGCTATGTCTTCCTGTAGTGCTATTCCGTAGGATGCAGAAAAGCTATTAAGACTTCTAAAGCTAAGTCTATTTCTTCTGTTTTTCTTTGTATATTGGCTTATAAAGTCTTCAAAAAGCATATAGTTATTTAAGGCTTTTCTTAGTCTAAAGGTTTCCCGTCTTTGTTCTTGTCTTGCTAGTCCGCCTTTTCTTGCTATTTCTCTACGTTCTTCTATAGGTCTGCTTCTTAGGTCTATTAGGTTCTTATAGTTTCTGCCTTTACTATAAACACTATAGTAGTTATTCTTCATAAAATAGTTTCCTTTCTTATAGTAAAAATAGCTACTTTTCTAGGGGTTCGTTCGTTGCTTTTATAGGTTTAGCTATGTCTTATTTTTAAGTCCATATAGCCCCTTTTAGTATTTTTATGCAAAGTTTAGCAAAGTTCTTTATGTGTTTTTCTTAGGTTCTATAAGGGTTTAGTCCACTTTAACACTTAAAAAACGTATTTTTAAAAGGTTGTATTTTTCTATCTATAGTAGTAGTTATTAAAGTCTTTAGCATCTGCTATAAAGTCCCTTATGTTTGTTTCTTCTATGTTGTAGCCCTTAAAAGCTAAGTCTTCTTCTATCTGCTTTATATATTTTTCTAACTTTTCTTCTGTTATTTTTCCGTCGTGATAGTTAACGCCGTAGTAAGCGGGTGTCTCTAAAAAAACAAAGTCTATAGGTTCATAAAGTTTAGTGTCTTTCTTAGCTTGTGTTATTAGCTTACTTAGTTTGTCGTATTGTTTAAGCCTTAAAGCTCTTTCTATTCTGTTTGCTTCATAAGTTAAAGCACTTCTTTTAGCATCATATAAGGCTTTAGTTCTTTCTATAAGTTGCCTGTCCTGTAGGTTCATATATTGATTTAGTCTATAAGGGTAGTTCATAAAATTAGCACTAGCACTTATAAATTGGTCGTCTTGTGTTATTTCTAAAGCCCTTTCTAACGCTTTATTGTATTTTTTATAAACTCTTGTAAGTGTTTTAGCCCACTCTTTAGGGTTTTGTTTCTTTTCTCTTTCTATAATGTTCTTAACGCTATTAGGTGCTATTCCTACAAGTCTAGCAGTTAGGTTATAGTTTAAGCATCCTAAGTAAACGCCTATAACTTGCTTTCTAACGTTTTCGTCTAACTTTTTCCCCTGTGTAGTTAGTTTCTTCATAGACTACGCCTTACTTTCTTTAGCTTCTAATAGTTCGTCTACGTGTTCTAAGTATTCGTCTAAAGCTTTCTTTAGTTCTCTTGCTTCTTCTGTTGTAAGTGTAAGTCCACGTTGTAAAAGTTTAGTGTCGCCTTTAGTTTCCCACTTTCTTAAGTCTAACTTAGGCTTGTAGTTATTGTAGCTTATTAAGTTTAGTTCTGTAGATATGTTCCCGTTAACACTTAATACGCCTAAAGGTCTAACTATTCTATAGTTAACTTTTTCTACTTGTTTTAGCATCTTTCTAACTTCCTTTCTATCATAATAATATCTATAGTTATTATTAAGACTACTACTTTTTAGCAGTGTCTAGCTCGTTCTTCTATGCTAGTTAAAAATGTAAGTTTTTTAGTCGCTTTTAGTCCATTTCTAACTAAGTATATTATACCATAAAAAAGGCTTTTTGTCTAATATCTATAAGGGTTTAACGGGTGTTTTATTCGGTGTTTAGCTTGTGCCTTAATATCGTATTAAAGTTTAATATGGTGTTAAAGCTTAATATCGTGTTAAAGTATAAAAAAAGATGCTTCTTTTTCTGCATCTATTCGCTAATTATTTTTAGCTTGTCGTCTAATAGTTCATAAGTTAGTTTCTCATAAATAAAAGTAAAATAGTTAAAGTCGTTTATGTGTTTGTTTTTCTTTTCTGCCGTAAGTAGTTTTATCTTATA
>Ga0326514_10001381_pt1 | contig 15817 bp, 8 predicted proteins | sample 3_2548_0518_D_FD_203653 | JGI IMG/M metagenome (GOLD analysis project Ga0326514, IMG submission 203653) | Bovine rumen microbial communities from UC Davis, California, United States - 3_2548_0518 | ecosystem: Host-associated > Mammals > Digestive system > Stomach > Rumen | place: USA: California...
CTCGTCGTACCACGCTTCGCCAAAGCGGCGGATAAGGGGTTCCTTTAAGAACTGATAGACGGGAAGGCGAAGTGCCTTCCCTTTTTCAACAGCATCCTTGCAAACTGCCCAGCGATTATAATTCAGACCTATGAGACCATTCCCAAAGTTCTTCTCACGAATGGGATAAAGGGCACAACTGATCGGTTTGCAGAATGTGGTCTGGCCATTGCGGAAAGCCTTTTCCAACGCACAGAGGCAGTTATCGTCCTCATAGCAGGTAAACACACAGTCTTTGCCTCGCACGATACTTGTTACCAGATCACCGTCCTTGTCGGAATAAGCCACGCCTTGCTTGTCGATAACACTTTGGGCAGAAGCAGAAAGGTCGGGCCAGACAATATCCAGCGACTCCTCAATCGCAGCAATCTCCTCCATTGTCACAGGGGCACCCGCATCGCCTTCCACACAACAGATGCCCTTGCACTTCTCGTAGTCGCAACAGAAATGCTCCGTCAGTATCTCTGAGGAAATCAGGATGCCTCCGACTTCAAGAATAGGGGGAATTTGCATTGTTTTTTCGTTATTACGTTATACCGTTATGACGATATTTCGATATTACCAGTTTATTGGCGACAAACCATTTTGCTGAAGATAGGCATTACAACGCGAGAACTGATGCTGACCAAACCACCCCCCACGATTGGCGCTGAGAGGTGATGGATGTACAGATTCCAAAACGAGGTTATTCTGCTTGTCAATCATATAAGCCTTCGAACGGGCATAGCCTCCCCACAACAGATATACCAAATGCTGGCGATGCTGGGCCAAAGCCTGAATAGCAGCATCCGTAAATTTCTGCCAACCCAGTGCCGAGTGACTATTCGCCATGTGGGCACGAACGGTCAGCGTGGCGTTGAGCAACAGCACTCCCTGTTCAGCCCATCGCGTCAGATTACCTGTTGTGGGAATCGGTGTACCTAGATCGTCGTGGATTTCCTTGAAAATGTTTTGCAAGGAAGGAGGAAACATTACCCCGTCCTGAACGGAAAAACTCAGTCCATGAGCCTGTCCTGGTTCGTGATAGGGATCCTGTCCGATAATAACCACCTTCACCTGATCAAACGGACACAAGTTGAAGGCATTGAAGATCAGTTTGCCAGGAGGATAGCACGTTCCTGCCGAATATTCTTGGCGAACAGACTGGACGAGCTGGGCAAAATAAGGTTTCTCGAACTCGCCCTGCAGGTGTTCCTTCCACGTAGGCTCTATCTGAACGTTCATACAACTTTACAACAGGGACTTGATAGACTGTTCTACATCCTTGATGGTCTGCGAACGTCCTACGATGTTGTTGCCGCGATCAATGAGGAAGAACTCAGGCACACCCTGCACATTATAGATTGTCAGTGTCGAAGAACTAACCCCCTTCTCTTCACGGACGCTAATCCAAGGCAGGGCAGCAGTCTGCTGTTTCCAGAAGTGCTCATCACCATCGAGACTGACCTGATAGATTTCCAGGCCTTGAGCGTGGTACTTGTTATACAGTTCACGCAATAGCAAGATACGAGCTGGCGATTCGTCCATAGCAAACACATGGAAGTCGAGCAGCACCACCTTACCCTTCAATTCTGTCAAGTGACGCATCTGTCCCTTGTTGTCACGCAGAGCAATGTCGATGAGTCCAGCCTCCTTCACTTTTGAGGCGTCAATGGTACGACTGTTCTCAGCATCAGCAATGCGCACGTTCTTCATACCCTCGATGGCAATATTGTGCAGGTTAGCACCACGTTCAGCCATTGGCCAATAAGTATCCCAACTGGTGGCTACAGCGGCAAAGGCCTTGATGTCGTCGCGATCTGTACGCGGATTGAAGAGCAGGGAATTACCTAGTGTCTGAAACAAGGCGAAATAGGAATAGGCCCTGTCTGGATGTGCGAAGATATAACGGGCCTTCACGTCCTGCTTGTAGGCTTGTATCATCGATAGGATGCTATCGTTCACCTGGTCGACATTCAAAGTCTCGTCGCGACTCACCTTGATGGCTTTCTGCTGAAGGGCCATCTGCAACAAAGCCAGTTCCTTGATTTTCTCACAGTTGTCAGAACCGCTGACCTCATACTGCGAAGCCATCTGCGGATAAGCGGCCTTGAAGGTCACCGTCTCCGTAGAGTCAATAGACAGCGAGATAATCTGGTCGTGGATGCGCAAGCGATAGAATTCAGGAGCCTCTGTTTGGACACCACTGAAACTGAATGAACCGTCTTCGCCCAACTTAACAGAATCCAACTTTTCTATGCCCGTCAACGCAATGTTCTCGAAGTAGAGCACAGAGTCTTGGGCATTGGTAATGTTACCTTCTACATGAAACTTTTTCTCTCCGCACGAGGCCAATGTCAAGGCCACCAAAGCGGCTATTACATATTTTTTCATCGTCATTCTTTATTTTTGCCTGCAAAGGTACGAATAAGCGAGCAAAAAGCCAAACAAAAACTCTTTATTTTTGTAGTCCAAAGTCTGCCTGCTGGGCTTCAACCTCTTGTAAGAGCTTGTTTTTCTCTGCCTCAGTGAGCGTGGGACTACTATTACTTGTCCTGCTAGTTGTACTAGTTTTACTAGTATTACTAGAATCACTAGCCAAACACATCGGCACCTCGTAAGGAACACTCTCTATCTCCAGCTCTGCTGGGGTGGGCGCATGGGTGCCAGGGAATTGTACCTCAGCTCGAATCTTAATCTTTCCTGCCTGTCGGGTACTTCGGATAAGCACAGGAGCACTTCCCCACTCCACAGCACGCGGATTAGCATTGATGGAGGCGTCGCCAATAATTTCACCCTCACCCTCGACAGTAAAGACGACATTCTCTTTGGCCAGACGACGCACGTGGCCTAAGTCATCAGTCACCTCGCATACGACAACGACAAAGTCACTTCCGTCAGCCACGAGTTGCTTACCCATTTCATCAACACGCAAACGCAGTTTGGTGCTTCTGCGCGATGGCATCTTCTCTTCTTGACAAACTACCTTTCCATCAATGATACCCTCTGCCACCATTTTCACACTTTGCCAATTGCGCTGAGTGTAGCTATAGTTTCGAGCCTCAAAGAAATCCCAGGCATCCTTAAAGACCACAAGGCCTTTCTCTACTGGTTGTGTCCAACAGTGCTCACCACCATACATCGTCAAGCGAACACTATCGCAATTAGAGAAAATGGTGACGTCTTTTTCAGAGAACTGCGTCATCTCGTGGGCAATGCTTACTATAGGTGAGTGGTAAGAGGTGAGAGGTGAGTGGAGAACGGCAGCAAACATATCGAAGGCCGTCTTCTTCTGACGGAAGGCGTCATAGATTCCTCCCCAATAGGGGTCAGGATGATAGCCACGCTGATGATCGAAGGGGTGCCACTGACAACCGCCAATAAACTGTCCTGTGGTCTGAAAGAGCTCGCAAGTGCTCTTATAGAGCGAGAGGGCCTGCGTCAACATGGGACGCTCACCCCACGAACGCGAGGCACGATTCAGGTTGTTGTGAGCATACCAGTCATCTACCAATTCGCCAAACTCGCGAGTAAAGATACACTGACGAGGCTTGTCATCCTTGAAATCGTCGCCAGGCCAACCATATACCACGTCGTAATGGTCCTTCACACCAGCACTGTGCACGTCAGCAGCAGCCACAGGGCGATAAGGATAGGGGTACTCGTCCTTCGTTATCTGGAGTGCCTTCAAGGCAAACTCCTCAGGATAGCGTGTCTCGTTCAAGATGGGTTCCCACATCAGTACACTGGGGTGATTTCTGTCGCGACGGATGATGTTGCGCGTGTTCTCGTGCACCTTCTCGTCCCAGCCTTTGTCCTTGTTCCAATACTGCCAACCAGGCGTGGCGACAATGACAAAAAGCCCCATTTCATCGCAGGCATCCATAAACGAAGGGTCTTGTGGATAGTGGGCCGTACGGATGATGGTAAAGCCCGCATCGCGCAGTCGCTTAGCGTCACGCCATTGTTGCGAGTTAGGCAGGGCATTGCCCACATAGGCAAAGTCCTGATGGCGATTGGCACCAACCAGTTGGTGGTAACGCTTGCCATTGAGGTAGAAGCCAGAAGACCCTCCCCCTTGCCCCTCCCTATTATGGAGGGGAGTGAATTGTTTTTGTGCGGACTCATTTCCTTTGGAGTAACCACTCCCCTCCTTTATAGGGAGGGGTTGGGGGGTGGGTCTGAACTCGAAGGAACGAATACCAATACGGGTAATGCCACCATCAAGGCTGTTCTTTCCTTCCTTAATTCGGGTGGCAATATCATAAAGATAGGGTGATTCTGGCGACCACAGCTTGGGGTTCTTAACGAGGAAGCGCTGGATGACGGTGTGGGTCTCGCCAGGACCCAACTTCAGTTTGGTGTGTTGCGACTGAGTCGCAACAGACTGGACAAGGGAGTTCTCAACAGTGATGATGCGAGGACGGGTGTCGTTGTTCCTGATCTCTGTATTGACGAAGACCTCAGCGCTCTTCTCGCTGATGTTGGCATAATGCACAAAGATGCCCCCACCAGCCACCTTATTTTCTTCGAGGGCATCTGTGATGGCCACCTTGTTTTTAGCTATGAGCCACACGTCGCGATAGATGCCTCCATGATAGGCAAAGTCGAGCGTCATCTGCTTCTTGCCTGGTGGGTAGCTCTTGTCGTCGCTGTTGTCGGCTTTAATGGCGACGACAAAATCGTCGCCCACAGAACAACCAGCAAGCGGGATGGTGATGGGCAGATAGCCTCCCTCGTAGTCCTTGACCTTCTTTCCGTTCACATAGATGGTCTGTTTGCCCATGATGGCCTCGAAATGCAGGGTGACATCACGACCTGCACACTCCTTGGGCAGACGGAAGTGCTTTCGATACCACGCAATGCCTTGATAGTTACGACAGCCGCTGGCCTCAGCAGGCATCAGTTGAACAGTATGAGGTGTAGAGACAACCTCCCACGATTGGTCATTGAAGTCCTTCGCCTCAGCACCAGCCACATCGCCCAAATGGAAACGCCAGCCAGCATTGAAATTCCATACCAGACGACCACTGTTGTCCAAAGGAAACAGACCAGCAACAGAAGTTTGTGCCACAACATGGCTAAATATAAAATAAGAAATAACAAATAAGACGATGCGACGCATAGACTGTTAATTATTTAGGGTTATTATAATCGCCCGTTTCTTGCGAAACAGCATTCTTGGTGGGTTCCCAGTTGTCTGTACGGAATGAACTGACAGGCAAACCATCGTGCATCAGGTCGCCCTCTGCCCAGTCACGCCAGGCATAACGCACGGCAACAGGCTTTTTCACCTCATTGCTTTTCACATAGACCCGATTGCGCGACACCCAAGCCTCAGCAGGATGGAAAACACGATCTTCGCCAGCCACCTCGAAGTTGTTGCTGCGAGGACCATGTTCGAAATAGACCCATTCCTTCGAGCGGTCAAAAGCAATGACTGCCGTATCGTTCTTGAATTCCACCTCTTTATAAATAGCAAAGTCTGGCAACCCCTTCACATCGTAGGTATTGCTTAGTGCTAACAAGGCCAAGCGCTCGCCAGCCTGGCGCTTCTTACGTGGGTGGATGCCATACTCCAAGCCTGCATCCATCAAGACAGCCATACGGGCATTGGGAATCATCGCTTCTGCCTTCATCTGTTGTTCACGCAAATACTGACTGCCTTCCCACTGAATAAGACTATAGTCATAAGGGGCTATCTGACAGTAGTAGAAAGGAAAATCGCCCTGTTTCCATTCTGCGCGCCAACCTTCGACCATCGTCTTCAGAAGTTCTGCATAGTAGTCATAGCGAGGCACGTTATCCTCGCCCTGATACCAGATAGCACCACGCATGCCATAGCCGATAAGTGGCGAGAGTTGTCCATTGAAGAGAGCCGTTGGACAACGTTGCTGCAATTTTTTTACATCCTCCTCCGTAATGGTCTGCTTTACCTTTGGGAAGGCCTTCAGCCATTCTGCCTTCATCCAAGCCTCACAGGCAGAACCTCCCCACGAAGTAGAAATCAGTCCTACAGGAACGCCTAAAGCAGTACGCAGGGCTCGCCCGAAATAATAAGCTGTGGCAGAGAAGTCGCGCACACTGGCACTATTAGCCTCGCTCCACTGGCCCGTCACATCGTTTTCAGGCGTCAGCGAGGCGTGACGCTTTACAGTAAAGAGACGCAACTGGTCGTCCTTACAACGCATGAGTTCTTCTGTCGTTCCCTCAACAGGTTGTTGCTTAAAACCCTTCATCTGCATCTCCATGTTCGACTGACCAGAGCATATCCATACCTCGCCAATCATCACGTTATGAAGGGTGCAGTCATAGGCCATTCCTGATGTCGCAGCATTGGGCTTGCTGGGTGTAGCAATGGCGAACGTGATGTCGTAAGGTCCACCAGCCTTGGGGGTCTTCACTTTCACCAGGAATTCGCCGTTTTCATCGACCATCGCCGAATACGACTTCTTGTCCCACGAGGTGATGACCACCACCGACTTGCCCTTGTCCGCCGTTCCCCAGATGTTACACTCTGTCTGCTGCTGCAGCACCATGTTGTCGCTGAAGAAACTGGGCAGGTTGACTTGCGCCTCTACGAGGCTAAATATAAAATAAGAAATAAATAATAATACGCTGCGTCTCATATTTTATTCGTATAATTCGTTTAATTCGTAGTCGTTATGATTACGGGCGGTTCCATAAGTCCGGCAGGCAACAAGCCGTCGCCTTTTGTACGATACTTCGCATTCGTCCAAATGCCTTCGTAGGGCGCCTTGCCTTGATCTGCACCTCGCAGGGCATTGTGCCACGTGTTCACTACCTCGATTTCTATCGTGTTCTTGCCTTTTTTCAAGGCACCTGTTATTTCTACCTCGTAGGGGGCCGTCCAGGCAATGCCACAATCCTTGCCGTTAATCCACACGTGGGCAATATCCTTCACGCTGGGGAACGACAGCCACGCACGTCCCTGAGGCACCTCGCTGGCTTTCAGTTTCCACGTCGTCGTATAGCGGGCGTGTCCACTGAAATAGCGTATCCTTTCGTCCTCGTGCTGGCTCCAGTCAAAGAGCGGCTGGCTCGTCAGCGACAAGCCTGACTCTCGAAACGAGACGTCCCAAAGCAGCGTATTTGTTCCCAGCGTGGGAATGTTTTGTTCCCAGCCTGGGAATGAATTATTCCCAGCGTGGGAATAATCGTCGAGCCCGTAGCAAACAAACAGCGAGCCGTAAGGGGCCAAACGAACAGTGCCTTCGTACGATGTGCTTTCATTCGTCAACGGATTATATACGGCACCCTTTCCGCTGCTCTGACGGAAGGTGGGGGTAAACGTCTGCTCCTTGTCCGTCTGGTTCGACAGGAAATAAATGTCGAAGCCCTCGTCAGCACGATGGGCGTAGGCAATACCCTCGGGCAAGACGACATCAGGGGCAATCTTCTCGAAAGTGTTGTCCTTATAGGGCTTGCTGATAATCTGCACGCCCTGTCGACGCAGTTGCGCTATCTTCGCCTTGACCTCTTTGGAAACCAGCGTACCTTGCGGAATAATCAATACCTTATTGTTAAAGGGCTGCGTCAGCAGGGCATCCTTGTTCATCGAGTCGTACTGATAGCCGTGCAGGGGATTCACCCAGTCCTTCAGGTCGAAGATGTTGGCAGAATGGCGCACACCCACGGGCGACTCCTCCATAGGCTGTCCCACATTAGCGAGACGCTTGCGTTCAGAAGCGACACGCTCAGCCCCAAACAATCCAGGCAACATCGGCACCAGCTTATCAGGCGTGAGTGCACGACTGGGGATTTCCTCGCCCGTATAGACCGCGATATCCACCACGGGTTTACCCTTTTGCAACAGCGTCTGACAACGGGTGATATAGTCGACGAAAGGCTTGGCCTCAGCAAACCACGTCTGGTCACGCTGGAAGAAGAGTCCGATGCCATCGAGCGTCATACCGGGTTTTCTATCGAGCCAGGGATTGTGAGTATTCACGTGGAAGAAGAGGCGATTCATGCCCAAGGCGAAGTTGCGATCCAGTAATGCTTTGATGCTTGCTGGCGTCTCGTTCCACACGCCACGCACCTCCGTAAAGCCCTCTGCCTGTACGATATTCTTCCCATAGATGTGCGCTCCGCTGATAGCGTCAAGCATGTCGTTTGGCTTGTCGTGGGTGGGGGAGTTGAGCCAGAACTCTCCCATCGGCACGTCGACATATTTATAATGCGCTATTCCATCGGACACCATCGTGGGGGCCACACTCTCTGACGACAGCTGCACACCATATTCCTTGGCTTTCTGAGCCACCGTCACAAAGAAGACCTCATTCACCAGTTCGTCGATGGTCTTGCGGATGTCGCGCAACACCTCGTCGCTTTTGGCAGCTGATTCAATAGGGATACCAATCATTACGGGTAACCAGGGGATTAAGTCGTAGCCGCGACGCGCCTTGAACTCCTGGGCAAAGTTCTTTCCCCAGTTCTGCGAGCCGCATTCCCACGAGTCGACGTGTAGGTATTTTATCACGTTGGCATGGGGACGTTGTTTGAACAGGCCAAACCACGAGTCCACTTGTTTGCTGACTGTCTCACGTGAAAACTTGTCACATTCCAGCCCCTTGGCACCACCAGCAGTAGCATTGGTATGTCCTGTTGAAGTATGACCGATGCGGATGATACGGTAGATATAAGTAGAATTATCTAAATCTTGCAACTTATAGCCCGTTACACGATCTCCATCCAAGGTTAGCTGGGCTATCTCCTGCTGTTGCCAGCAAATACTATCAGGTAATTCCTGTGCATTGGCTTTGGGGGCAATGCGCCACACATAACCAGCCTTGCCCTCCCAATTGTCGATTCGAGGCTGGGTGTAGAAGGTAGCATTCTTTAGTCCTAACCGAGGATTCCACTTGGCTGCGTCCAAGTCTTCACTACCTGGTTCCGTTCTCTTGGGAGTCCATGATAATCGCCAGTAACGGGCTTTTGTACGCGGAAAGGCAAAGGTGGTATTATAGTCGTAGTTCTGCCATCCCTGGCGTGGTGGAACGAGTTGTTTGACACGTCGGAAGTCAATGCCATCGTCACTCACCTCGACCACCATGCGTTGGGCTTGCATGTTGGTGCCGTTGGCAGCTATCTCTATATTGGTATATTCGCGTTCTCCTCCCATGTCGAATGCTATCCAAGCCGGTTCGGAGGCAGTAAAGATTCCTTTGGCGTTGCGCGTCATAGTGGGCGACATCATGACAGGAATTTTCTCCAAGTCGCGTTGCAAGTCGAAGTTATAGGGAAAAGGATGAAAGTATCGTCGCGTCAGCGGAATAGCAAAGGTAGCAATGTCTTCGTAATAGCCATTGACGCCCTCTGGACGCGGCAAGACGAGACCGCCCTTACGATGAACCATGTCCTCTACACTGCCAACAAAGAGGTCTTCGCTGAAAACTACCTTCTGCATGGACTCCTCAGGCGTTATCCAAGGGCCACCAGCGAGTGCAAACCCGTCGCACACGTGGATACCCATTCCCAAACCAAGGGAATCGGCTTGAACGAGTGCGCAATCCACCATCCGCCAGAAGTTCTCACTCAGCGCATCAGCCTTACCTTCGTATTCAGGACGCTCAACGGCCCCACGAATAGGCATCAGATAACAGCCTCCCAATCCCACGTTCTTCATCGCCCGAAGATCGGCCTTGATACCTGCCTCCGATACGGCGCCATACATCCAGTACCAGAAGGTCCAGGGCTTCTCCGTGCCTTCGGCAATGGAAGTGATAAGTGATAAATGATAAGTGATAAGTAGAAATACGAGGCGCTTCATATCCGTGAAATCCGTTTAATCTGTGAGCGAAACAATCATTCGAATCTCAGGATTGCCGTAATGTTCGAGTTACCCCATTTCGACCAGAATGGCTGTGCTGAAGGACCATTCAGGTCGGTGGTGTTCACCTTGTTGCGGACAGCGGGAATGACATTTAGGATGGCAATGCCCGTTTCTGGTAGGGTATAGAGGATATGGTCGCGTCCGTCACGTGGGGTATATACACCCACCTTCAGACCCAAGCCCTCGATGCCAAACTGACCTTCCGTCGTATTGAACTGCATCCACGCGACATTCGAGAAGTAGCCCTTGAACTCCGGATACTCCCACGTCTCACCAGGAATGGGGTCGTTGTAATCGTTGCTCCACAAGCCATACTGAGGACCCTCCAAGCGGTTCTGCCACACGCGATACGGGCCTTTGCCCACCCACGTCTTCGACTTCATCATTTGTTCTGGATAGTCGAAGCAGATGCCCATCAAATCGACGACACCAAAGAAGTTGCTACGGGCATCCATATAGACGCCACCATCAGCAAGGAAACGCCAGGTGACCTTATCCAAAGAGCCGTGCTGGTAGTTGGTCACGAGGGTGCTGTCGCTAAAGGTAAAGCCTGCGAAGGCCCCTTGGTCAGCATACTCTGTATATTCCGTCTTCTTTTGGAAGGCTTGCTTATCGTCGTGGTTATAAAAACCATCCTGTGAACGATCACTACGTTTGGCAGCCACGAAACGAGGACCATTGCTCAGCGACAGCTTTTTGCCATCAACGCTGACTCCCATCAGATAGCCCGTCTTTTTGCTGAAGGTATACTGACGCTTGCCGTGCTTCACCACCAGCTTGTCGCCATCCTCCGTATAGGTATATTGTTCAGTATTCTCGCGCCGGGTTCGTTTGTTCAAAAGGCCTGGACGCGTCATCAACTTATAGCCCCACGTGAAGATTTCCTGACCATAAGGGTCGGTGGCTGTCAACTGGAACACATCGGCGTCAGCCTTAGGCACCTTGAATTGTGTACGCTGTCCTGGTGCCACATCAGGCGACTCGAACGTACCTTCCTTGATAACCTTCACTTCCTTATCTCCGTAGGTTGGCATCTTCAGAAGCTTATAGGTGAACTTGCAATCCTTCAGATTGATGAAGTTATAGCAGTTCTCGAGAGTGACACTACCAGAATCAAAGTACTTCCATTGCACAGGACTCCACACCTCGCGAATGGTATGGAACGAGCCTTCCTTCTCCATATGAGGACCCACGATGCCGTCGCTTCCAAAGTTGCCCACAGGGTCGAGGATGCCATTCATATCCGTACGAACGACTGCCTGATCCATCAGGTCCCACAGGAAACCTCCTGCACAACGGGGATTGGCCATCATCAGCTTCCAATAGTCCTTCAAGCCAGCTCCATGACCACCATCATAGAGTCCGTGCAGGAACTCGGTAGGCATGAAGATCTCTTTCTGACGCATATACTCTGCTGTCTCGCCCCACGAACGATAGTGCTTTGTCTCGAAACCATTACGATTAGCCCAAGGATAGAGCACCACGCGCTTTTGGATATCGAACTTCGTAAATACGGGTTCCAACTCGTAGTTGAAGCCACCCTCGTTGCCGTTGCTCCAGAAAATGATCGAAGGGTGATTCACGTCGCGCGTCACCATCTCTTCCACAATCTGCGAGCCCACAATCGTCTCATGTGCCCAATGCCAGCCAGGCTGTTCGCACTCTACATAAAGGCCCAGCGAGTCGCAGGCATCCAGAAACTCAGGATCGGCAGGATAGTGCGACAATCGCACCGCATTCATATTCATCGACTTGATGAGCAGCACGTCCTCGATGTTCTTCTGCTTCGACAGCGTGCGTCCGCTCTCAGGACGGAATGAATGACGGTTCACACCCTTCATGATAACCTTCTGCCCATTGATAAACACACCATCTTCCTTATTGCCAGCATACGTGTGGCGATATTCAATAGTGCGGAAGCCAAACTTCTGGCGCTCCACATGGAGGGTACGACCCTCAGCGTTTTTCAGCGTAAAGACAGCGGTATAAAGGTTGGGCTGCTCAGCATTCCACAGTTTGGGATTCTCTGTACGGAACTCTGCCTTGGCCTTGTCGCCAGCAATGATATAGGTCGGGCTCGTGGCAATCTTCTTTCCATTGGCATCGATAATATCAACGCATACCTGACTGCCTGGCACTGCCCTATTTAAGAAGACATCAGCCGTAAAGAAACCATCAGCTTTGGCATCAATCGCCACACGCTGGATGTTTTGCGTGGGTTTCGAGACGATAAACACAGGACGCCAAATGCCACCAAAGTTCCAATAGTCGGCCCTGCGCTCAGCCATATTCACTTGCGGATTGGTACTCTCCTTCAACACCTCGACCTCTAGGCGATTCATTTTCTTTCCAAAGAACACGCGATCCGAGACATCGATAGTATGACGGGTGAATCCACCCTGATACGTGCCATTACCAGCCTTGCGACCATTGATCTGCACATGAATCTCCGTGAAGGCAGCCTCGAACACCAGCTGAATCTGACGACCCTGCCACTCTTGGGGCAACGTAAAATCCGTCTTATACAGGCCCTTCTCATCGGCAATACCCTCAGGTGTCGCCTTACCATAGAACCGCATGCCATACTGGTAGGTGCCAAAGCCCTGCAATTCCCAACACGATGGTACACCAATCTTCGTCCACTTGCCACTATTGCGCCCGTCCGTGCACTGGAAGACCCACTGCACCATGTCGTCACAACCGTGTCCGCTCAGATATTGACGCTGAGTCTCCACCAGTCCCTGGGCCTCGATGGCCATTGCCATCACCAGCGCCCACGCCAAAAGAATCGTCCTTCTCATCTTTCTGTTTCTTTATTTTTAATAAAGACGAACGCACGCCCGTTTTGTCACTATAGAGAAAACGGCTTCTTACTACCAGAGAAACGGCTTCTCTCTCTGAACAAGTCCTATGGTTGTTATTTGCAGAGTTTACAGCCTGCGCATTTGTTGAGTTCACCTCGGAAGCGCTTTTCCACCAAATAGTGGAGGCGATCACGAAGAGGTTCAAGCTGCATGTGGTCGATGACCTCATTGATGAAGGCATTCTGAAGCAACAGCTTGGCCTCATCAAGCGAGATGCCTCGCTGGCGCATGTAGAAAAGCGCTGCATCATTGAGTTGACCCACCGTAGAGCCATGGGCGCACTTCACGTCGTCAGCATAAATCTCGAGCATGGGCTGGGTGTACATGCGGGCTTCCTTCGTTGCTGTCAGGTTCTGATTGGTCATCTGCGACGAGGTCTTCTGGGCTCCGTGTTCTACGAGCACACGACCAGCAAAGGCTCCTGTGGCCTTATCGTCGAGCACATACTTGTAAAGTTCGTTCGACGTGCAGTGGGGCACTTTGTGAATAATGAGTGTGTTATTGTCGACATGTTGCTGCTTGTCTGCAATAACACAACCAAAGCACTGGCACTCGGCTCCCTCACCTGAGAAGGTAAGGTCGAGTTTGTTGCGAGTAGTGCCGTTGTGCAGGGTGATAACGTTATGGTTGACGCGACTGTTGGCCTGCTGGTCGATGTAGACATTGCTTATACGGACGTTTTTGGCGTGGGTTTCCTCGAGGCAATACAAATCCAGTGAGGCATTGTTGCCCACGTAGGCCTCGATAACCTGCGTGGCCAAAAAGTTACGGTCGTCAGCGGCATGGTCGCAGAACAGCATTTTGATCTCGGCTCCTTCCTCGAGCACGATGAGCACACGACGATTCACCATCAAGTCAGTCACCACTCGCTGAGCATTCTGAGGCAAGGCCTTCAAAATATTAATGACCTGAATGGCCCGATCGACCTTGACGTTCTTAGGCACATAAACCAACATACCATCCTGTGCCAGCATGGTGTTCAAAGCCGTAATAGCATCCTCGCTGGTCTTGGCCAATTTTGAATAGTACTTCGTCACTAGTTCAGGATAATCACGTAGTGAACCTACAATGACGCCCTCAGGTAATTTAGGAGAAGAATGGGGTATTCTCTCACCTCTTACCTCTTGTCCCTCACCTTTATAAAACATGTCATTGACCACGAAGTAAAGGCTCGTCGAGAGATTGGGTACGTCACAACGAAAGGCCTCGTAAGGGTCGACGGGAATCTGGAGCCGGTTGAGGTTCACACCATAATCAGGCGCAAAGAGTTTCTGAATATCTGTGTACTTATATCGCTCGACCTTGCGTGAGGGGAAACCACTCGCAGCGAAGTCCCTAAAGGCATCATCGCGCACAGCATTCATCGCTTCAGGCGCATGCTCCATAATCATCTGCCGCGCCTGCTCGTAAAGTTCTATGTATTGCTGTTCACTCGAAGTAATCATAATTCTCAATTTTCAATTGTCAATTCTCAATTAAGATTACTCTTCTCCGATTTCTTCCTTAATCCAATCGTAACCGTGCTCCTGAATCTGCTTGGCAAGCTCAGGACCACCCGTCTTGACGATGCGCCCTTTATAGAGCACATGCACGAATTGTGGACGAATCATCTCGAGCAAGCGGTCGTAGTGTGTGATGACGATGCACGATGTCTCAGACGTTTGGAGTTTGTTCACGCCTTCAGCCACGATACGCATCGCGTCGACATCCAGACCAGAATCCGTCTCGTCGAGGATACTCAGTTTGGGCTCCAACATGGCCATCTGGAAGATTTCGTTGCGTTTCTTCTCACCACCACTAAAGCCCTCGTTTACAGAACGATTAGCCAGCTTGGAGTCGAGCTCCACTATCTTGCGCTTCTCACGCTGTAACTTCAGGAATTCAGCAGCATTCATGGGCTCCAAACCCTGATACTTGCGCTTTTCGTTGATGGCAGCCTTCATGAAATTGGTCATCGACACGCCTGGAATCTCCACAGGGTACTGGAAACTCAGGAAGAGTCCCTCATGGGCCCTGTCCTCAGGCTTCATCTCCAACAGGTTCTTACCATTAAAGTAGGCCTCACCCTCTGTTACCTCATAAAGCGGATTGCCTACAAGCACAGCGCTCAGGGTAGACTTACCAGAGCCGTTTGGTCCCATGATAGCATGTGTCTCGCCATCGTTAATCACGAGATCAATGCCTTTCAGTATTTCTTTATCGCCTATCTTGGCGTGTAAGTTTTTTACTTCTAACATATTTCTAATTGAGAATTGACAATTGAAAATTGAGAATTATGATTACCCTACTGTGCCTTCGAGGGAAACGCTAAGGAGTTTCTGCGCCTCAACGGCAAACTCCATGGGGAGTTTCTGGAGAACTTCCTTGGCGTAACCATTCACGATGAGTCCGACAGCCTGCTCGGTGGGGATGCCTCGCTGGTTACAATAAAAGAGCTGGTCCTCAGAAATCTTCGAGGTTGTGGCCTCGTGTTCGAAGATGGCGGTGTCGTTATGCACGTCCATATAGGGGAAGGTGTGAGCACCACAATCCGAGCCCAAGAGCAGAGAGTCGCACGAAGAGTAGTTACGGGCATTATCTGCTGTAGCAGCCGCCCTTACCAATCCACGATACGAGTTTTGCGAATGACCAGCCGAGATACCCTTCGAGATGATCGTCGACTTGGTATTCCGTCCGATATGAATCATCTTCGTGCCTGTATCCGCCTCCTGATAGTTGTTGGTGACAGCAACGGAATAGAACTCAGCCTGGGAGTTGTCGCCACGCAAGATGCATGAGGGATATTTCCACGTAATGGCAGAACCCGTCTCGACCTGCGTCCACGAGAGTTTGCTGCCCTCACCACGCAAATCGCCACGCTTCGTCACCAGATTCAGCACGCCGCCCTTGCCGTTCTCGTCGCCCGGATACCAGTTCTGAACGGTAGAATACTTCACTTCTGCCCTATCCATCACGATAATCTCAACGATGGCCGCATGCAACTGGTTTTCGTCGCGCATCGGAGCCGTACAGCCTTCGAGATACGAGACGTACGAGTCGTCATCAGCCACAATAAGTGTCCTCTCAAACTGACCCGTAT
>Ga0326514_10001384_pt1 | contig 15789 bp, 34 predicted proteins | sample 3_2548_0518_D_FD_203653 | JGI IMG/M metagenome (GOLD analysis project Ga0326514, IMG submission 203653) | Bovine rumen microbial communities from UC Davis, California, United States - 3_2548_0518 | ecosystem: Host-associated > Mammals > Digestive system > Stomach > Rumen | place: USA...
ATTCCATTCTTGGCATATTCCATACCAATCTTGGTCTTAAGAAGGTCATCGTGCAACTGCTCCTTATATCTATAAAGACCTTCATTACAAAGAGGATGATAATAACCCTTGCCAGTGTCTGTAAACTCCATAAGAGTTGCTACAGTATTCTCAAGCATAAGTTCTATCATATTTGGACGCTTGACAAAACTATTTTCTGTAAGGAAGAAATACAAATTCTCAAAAGCCATATAGTCCTTATGAAGCATCTTCATGAGCTTATTATAACGAACCGTAAAGTAGAGAACCAACTCATAACGAGAAATATCTTCATCATACTCAGGATCTCCGTAATCCTGACTAAATTCAATCTTATGTTCAACCTTTTCCCAAATAGATGTAGGATTAGAATTGCCCTTATCACAAATCTTACCATCGGGTGAACCAAGAATACGAGCTGCAATTGTGTGCAAACCAATCTGCTTAAGCTGATCACTACTAAAATAACGAAGCATCATTTCGATGATATTATAATTCTCAATATCACCCTGATAATACTTATGAAATTCTCTTTCAGCTATAACAATTGCTTCCCTAATCTGCTGCATATCGGAAATCTTCTTCCCAATAATGAAATTCCAGTCATAAATTCGATGTGCATTCTCCTTAATTACTTCTGGATCATCAGTAAGACTTACACTTGTTCCATCCTCATCTGTAACAAGAACTGCTTCGTTCTTCAACAACATGAGTGCATATTCCTTAGTAAAGCCAATAAGACTCTTTACATAAGTATCAATTCCCTTTTCAATTTCACCCTTAGAAATATTGGTCTGTGCAATATCCAAAAGTGTCTCTCCAAGAAGTGGACCAACTGTCATGTGTAATTCGTTCTTTCCCATAATTAAATATCTTTTGGTGCATTCATTGAAACTTCCAATACCTTCCAAGACAAATCGTGTCCTGTACGAGTATCATAACTCATTCGCTTTGTCAAATTATCAAGTGCATTCTTGACGCCTTTTCCATTAGCCAAATAAAATTTTGCAAACCAAATACAAGCGGTTGTCTGCGGAAAAGTGTCTCCTTTTGAGTAATAACCGTGAAGCATTCCAGTTACCTTATCGGTTGCTTCAAGAATGTAGGCTTTACAATTTGTGTCCATACTATAACTGTTTATTTGTTTTTACAATTATAATATAGACACAAACTACTAAAAATTCAAATATTATTTAGATTTTAATCTACATCATTGTAATATTTTCTATTACGTTCTTTCCAATTTTGAAGTCGACCGCTCTTCTTTAGGAAATTCATAATCTCAAAATAGTCTTCTTCGATAAGAATATGATCTTCGAGTTGTCGCCACCAATCTTCGATGCTCATATTTTCAGCTTTCCAAAATCTTGAGTCAAGTTCAAAATCAAGGTCATCTTCAATCCAATCACCAATATTTTCTGCTAATTCCTGTTTTTCATAATCAGGAGCCCAAAGTTCCCATTTATTAGATTTAGCTGCCCAAACAGGAATTGCCATACTCTTCTTTTGTTGGTTAATCATTTCCCAATTAACTTCAACTTGAGAAGGAGACCCAAATTTATTATTTGCTCGCATAACAACATCTTTGAGGTCATTTTTCTCAATTAAATCATATGCTTCATCAAAATCGTAAAGTTTATCATTATATCTCTTATAGTACTTCATTGTCTTTATGTTTTTCTTTATAACAAAAATTATACTTAATAGCTATTTCTTTGTCTCCAGTGCATACTCCCCAATTACAAAATGGACATGCCGCATATTCACATTTGTATTCTGGAAGTATTGTATTATGTTCTGATCCCCATCTATTAGTCATACCATTTCAAATCTTCATATTTATTGTGAAGCCAAATTGTACTAATTTCATTCCATTGTGTAGAGAAATTGTTTACACACTTCCAAAGTTCTTTTCTCATATTCCATGCATGTGCCGCAAGTTCAACAAAATCATGAAATTTGCGATTTTGTTCATAACTCTTTGCTGCCAATTTTACGAGATAATTAGTGTCATAAGTGTTTCCAAAAATGGTAGCAAATAAATTATTAAACTCAACTATCGTTTTCTCATTAATGTAATTTCCAAAATTATATCCAGAACGACGATTTACATTGCGATCAGAAATTGAATAATTAGGAAGTTTGATAACCCAAACCTCATCCAAACTTTTCATTGTTTTTGTTTTATAAAGCTTCTGCTGTTCCTCATCAAGTTCTATTTCTTGATCCATCGTGAGTCGTAAGCTTATTGAACCATTTAGAACAATAATCATTATATGTCCAATTTCAAACGGAGCAGGAAGTCCATAAAACTTAGCATAATCATAATGAGATTTTGAGCCATAGTAATATTCATCTTCTACATCATAAGACTTCTCCCAAAATTCATATTCAGTAATGCCAAAACTTGCCAACATTGTTTTAACATACTTAACTGCTTCTTGATGTGTAAACTGAAATTTATTATCCATATTATTTATATAAACTTCTAAAATATTCGTAAACTTCATTTAGATCATCTGACTCATAAACAACTTTCATTTGAATAAGTGCCAATTGATACTCTTCTTTTGTAACCATTGAATATTTGGTCTTGTCACCAGAAAGATAATGTACTGTGTAAGATACTACTGCGTGATTTTTATTCATAATTAAATACGTGTGTGCTTAATTGTCATATAACCAAACCAATGAACGAAAATAATTGCGGGAATTGTAATGAATAATGAATTTGGATTTTTGTTATAATCGTCAATAGTAAAAACGATTAACATTCCAACCCATATTATAACTCCAAGGATTACAAGGATAATCATTACGATTCCAAGGATTGTTAACCAAAAATTCTCTTTCATTTCTAGTATTATTTGTTTTACATATATAATATAGAAATAAAAGAGAATTTTTCAAATATTATTAAAATTATTTGCACTCAATAAGTACAGGGCATCCATATTTGCAATGTGTTATTCCCCAAACTTTAATAAATTTTCGGCCATCTAATGTAATCGTATCACCTCTTGTATATGCAGTACTATCTGAATTAAGATAGATTTTTTGATCTTTTTGCATTATAATTTCATGGTTATTAGTTTTATAATCTACACATGTACATATTAATACAATTATGCAAACAAAACAAATTGTTATAGGCATGTAAAGAAAAAATTTGCTATCCATTATTTATCCCAATTTTGTTGAATATGTGACACTATATCATCCACATTTGATGAGTTGAATGTTTGTGGATGATTTTGTTTAAAATCTAAATATAAATTCAAGCAGTGAATTATCTGTTTATCGGTCAATTTATCCATTTCTTTGAATGTCTTTGTTTTCGTTTTCCAATTTCTTCCATAGATTTATCCAACACTTCATTTTTAGTTGTTGGAATATCTTCTAAAAAGATTGCATAAGGGCTTCCATGCAATTCACCCTTAGCTTTCATATTTCCGGCATATTTCTCCCAATCACTTACAATATAAAGTTCATCAAAATTAACTTTATCTCCAAGTTCATGTTCAGCTGTCATTGAACATGTATGAAGCTTTTCAGAGAGAAGTTGCTCAAGATAAGCTTTCTTCATAGTTTCAGACTTATGAGACTTAAGTTCCTCAAGCTCATCATCATTTAAATCAACTTCAATAGTTCCCTCTACTTTGTATTTTACTATCATATTACTTGTGATTATTATGTGCTAATTGTTGTTCTTTAGTATAAATTGGGTCGAAAAATTCTTTACATGGGCATCTCCATTTTTCTCCAACCATAAATAAGCCATCATATTTATGCATTATGCCGGGTCTTATTTTATCAATTTCTGCACCTTTACTACATGGGTACCACACATAATCAGCTGGACCATATGATGAACCACGATTTTGACAATTATTGCAATATGGTTTTCTACTTATTAACATATATCTAATCCTTGAGTTTCATAATCATATGCATATTTCCATCTTGACCACCAATGCTTTTTGTATTTCAAGATGCCTACGCCATCTATATATTCGAAATGTTCTTTAAAATTCTTCATATCAAAATTTTATCCAATATCCACAATTAGGGCAACAAATTTCACAACCCATATCATCTCTTACAATATCTGAATTATCAAATCCTATAATTGTACCGCACTTATTACAAGTCTTCTGATGATAAGCTTTAATCAAAGGTTCTTTTCCAATTACGTATGCCATATTACAAATTATCTATATCTTCCCAATCATCTGCAAGCAAATCGTCTGTAGACAATCGAATATCATTATTTAACGTGTTAATTGACTTCATATTAGGTGTATCTGCAGTAGCAAACATTACCAAACGTACAAGTGGAGCAGTATAACGTAGATTGATAAATACTTCAGGACTCCACGATTTACGTCTTAAATAACTATGATTCTTAAAGGATTCAAAAACTTCTGGAAATGTCATAATTGTAATTATTTATAATATTCGATTTTATGACGAGGATAGAAAGTCTCAATTACTTTAACTTTATCTCCTTCATGATACTTATGTGTACAAGTCCACTCAGTATATTCGTCTTTATAAGTCTTATTGTCAAATGAAATTGTAAGTCTTGTACGAGTCTCCCAGTGACCACCTTTTCCTACAACTCCGACAATATGTCGATATTCATCCACATCAATTATCTTTCCATCTGAATAAATTGGCTTATGATATTTGTTGATACAAGAGTCCAATCCCCACCAATAATATTCTTTATAATAGAGATACTCTTTATCAGTTTTCATTAATACGTCATTTGGAGTAATAATGGGATAGCTTACTAAAGTTATTACTACTAAAGTAAAAACTGTCAACCAAAATTTTTCAATTGTTCTCATTTTTTGTTTGTTTAATTACATATATAATATAGAAAAGTTTAGTAAAAATTCAAATAATATTTAAATAAAAATACGCCTACTTTCTCAAGCAAGCGTATTCGGCATAAATATATCTTTTTAGTTTATGAAAAAATCATACTTTTTGCCCGTGAAATTTAGGAAAAGTATTAAACCTAATTATTGATTAAGGCCATTCACCGAGTGGCATCTTAAATCCTTTTTCTTCTGGAAATGCAGGATTAGAAGTTCTACATTCTCCAGTAACAGCATCTACCCAAATTTGTTCATGAATATTACCAAAGATCCATTGTGTATTAACTTCTACAGGACCAATTGGATTTCTCAAAGTAACATGTTTTGAATGAGGCTTAGGGAAATTAACTGCCATTACTTTATCCCAAGCATCTGCATACTTAACGTTAATTGCCTTATCTTCTAATGGATAGTTTTCAATCCAGAAACCTTGAATTGAGTCTGTAAGAACTTCTCCATTATTAAGGTGTTGATACTTATATACCCAAGTGTCAAATCCACTACCTCTTTCAACAACTGTTTGGAAAACATTAACAATCATTACAGGATCACTAGTTGCTTCATCTGTATCCAAAAATTCTGGAAGAAGAATGTCTGTTTCATACCAACGATAATCGCCACCGTGAGCTAAATACATAGATTGTCTATCCATAGCAATTGCATTTTCAACGTTAAGCGCAACTGTTGTGTCATTAACAACTACCTCTGTAGTATCACCAAGTACTGCATCTGTAGTTTGCTTACCACATCCATTACATGAACTTAACGAAATAACAAGTGCGAAAAGCAAACTCATTACAAATAATTGAAATTTCTTCATTTATACATTGTAAAAATATTTTTAGATCAATATTTCTATTGATTATATAAAAATAGACCTTTTATTTGTCTGTTTTTCAATTTTTACAATAAAAAATAGAGCTACTTTCTCAAGCAACTCTATTCAAAAATAAAAATATAAACTTAAATTTATTTCATCCAAGCAGGGTAAATGGGATTCTCCAGTTTCCTTTCACATTCATCATAGAGCTTAGAAATTTCCTTTGCCTTACCATCGGCAATGGTTATGTGAGCCATCAAATCCTGGAGAAATTCCTTGTCATTGGCAACTGTAGCAACTCCGTGGTAAAATTCTGCTCTAATTCCATCACCGAAAAGGTTGAATGAACCAGTAGTTCCGACATTCATATTAAATTCTGGATTACCCTTTCCAAAACCATATCCATCCCAGCGAATTTCAAATGACTGACCAAATTCGAAGGTAAATTTTCCAACTCGTTCAGGATCTGTTGCCTTAAGACCAATTTCAATATAAGCAGAACGATAACCCATAGAAACCTTTGTAGTCCATGCATCTCCAAGCATGTTGCCAATTGCATTTTCCACATAGTCCTTAAGCTGATTCTCAATGGACTTATTGGCCTTGCGGTATTCCTCCATTTTATCTTCGAGGTTCTTTTTATACTCCATTCCGGCAGGTGTTGCATAATATGCCTCCTTCTTAAGGCGAGCCTTCTTAGCAACTATGGCATTTGTTACTGCCGTAATCTTATCTTCCAGGTCAACTGCCTTGAAGTTCTGGGTCAAATACCAAATCTGATTCTCAGTGAGTCCTGCCTTAAATTCCTCACCATCAAATTCCTTCTTAAGTTCGATGTACTGATTTGCGAGCTTTTCTTTCTTACCCATAATTTTGTGAAGTATAAAGTTTATTTTTATTTAATTACATATATAATATAGAACATTATCTAAAAAATTCAAATATTATATGAAAAATATTGTAGAATTTTTAAATAGAAATAATTTTGAAAATAAAATTGGCAACATTATTTTCCAATTAGATGAAGCTTCATTAGAATTATTAGATGATGAGTTTCGTCAGATATTGGAGGATAATGATAATGTTTTGTCATATAATATGATAACTGAAGAAAAGTATTATGACAAAACACACAAAAATCATAAGTCACGTGGTAATAGAACAATTTGGACATCTAATGATGGCGATGAATTAAAAATGGGTGATCATGCCAATTCTCGTAAAGATAGACCAGTTGAAAAGGGTGGTGATGGTGGTAAACCAATTAGTAATGCCGAAATAATCAACATGTTTAGATGGGCATGGAATGACATTATGGAGATGAATTACGATGGAAAATTACAACCATTCGAATACCAACAACGTATGGTTGATGCTTGGACTATTGAATGCCAATGCTGGTTAAATATTGACAAAGAAAATAATAATAAAGTTGTATATGGAGGAGCTCGTCCAAAAACAATGAATCTTTGGGCAGTTTGGATGCTAGAAGAAAATGGCTCTAAAGTTGATATAACAATTAAGACAATATTTAGAGGCGAATTAAAGCATACAGTAGTTCAAGAACGTATTCGCATTAGAGCTAATGGTAATATAGAACAAAGATATAAAAAGATTGAATAAAATATAATATGAAGCATTTAATTGATTTTTTAATTGAATCAAAAGAAGACGGTAAATATTTGGATTTGCCTCAATCAATGAGTAAACCATTTTTCTATCCTGGTATACCTAAAAGCACAAAAGATGAAATGAAGAATAAATATAAAGAATATGAAGCATCTGTAATTAAGATAAATACAGAGAATTTTGAAATTCTTGTAGATAAACTTAAAACTGCAATGGCTTCTAAAAAAGGACATAATAACTTTATTCTTAATGCTCAAAATTGTACATTTGATAATTTCTATGGAAAAGATGAAAATGGTAATAAAGATTTCTTTGATTTAGTAGAAAGAGCAACAAAAGAAGCAAGAATCGCATTAGAAACAGATGATATCAAAGCTGCAAGTTTTACAAAAGCACGTCAACCAGAAAAAAGAAATTCATGGGATAAAGATGTCACATTATTCTGGTACGAATCAACAGGATTTACATTTTCTATTTATTTAGCATTAAGTGTTATTGCTCAAGCTTACAATGTTAATATCCCAAAATTTAATGATAAATTTAACATTTTAAAAACTGATTCTGTCTATGGTAAATATCAACAAATGTGGGATCAAACATCTAAGCCTAGCAATGATGAGAGAAGAGAAGCAAAATCAAGTAAAGTTTATAAAAAGGCTGAAGAAGAATATGAAAAGGATTCTAAGAAAATCAAGAAATTGCGTGAAGCTTTTAGAAAATCAGATTTATATAAAGATATTGTTGCAATATTAGATCAAGTTGAAGATGACTTAGAGGCAACAGAACAAAACTATAAGAAATGGGAAAAGATATTTGCAGAAAAAATTAAAAAAGATGAAGATGCTAAGAAACTAGCTGAAGCTATTGAAAAGATCAAAGATGAAGTTCAAAAAGTTTTGGAAAAATCATTCGGTAGTTATTCTCGAATATCATGGGGTGTTGATAATCTTTATAAATTAGCCGCTAAAGCTTATTTAGAATCTGATAACAAAATGCCTGAAATTAAAGAATTATCACACAATACCGGTAGTTGGCTTTCAGGAATGCATACAACATGCGAATTTGAAGTTACTGGTGCTAATGGAACATCTTATGGTAAAGTCAAATTACAAGACAAAGGATTAGATGGTGATGATGGTAAACCCGTAGATGGATTTGGTGCTTGGGATTAAAATTATTTCTGTAACTTACTTAGAATTTACAAATAAAGATATTAAATAATGTCAATGAAAACATTAAAAGATAAAATTTTTGAAGCTAATGAGTCTAAGGATAAAACATTCAAACAAATTAGAAAAGGTGATACTATTTATTATTTGGATGTTTACAATAGCGACAGAAATCATAAAATAGAAGTATGTACCGTAGATGGAGTATATTATCATGAGCCTATGTCATTAGGAAGTTACACCACTTCAGAAGCATGGGAAATCAAATTTACTCGTAAAAATAAAAACAAAAATGGAACATGCTATATTTATAAAAAAGATATTGAAAAGAAACTTTATATAGACGTATGTGGGTTTGGTAATGATACGATATTTCATTATGTAGCTACAGATAGGGAACTATTAAATGATTTTCAAGAAGAAATTATTGATAAAGATGTCAAAGATCTTGAAAAGGAAATGGAAAAAATCTTAGCAAAATATGAGTCTGAGAAAGCCAAAATTCAAGAAAAGATAGATAATCTTCTTCAGAAAAAATTAGAAAAATATGAAGATTAAATATGAAACATTTGGCAGAATATGTGTTTGAGACAATATTGTTAGAAAAGCTTAATTTAAAAGATATACCTACAGATTCAGCGTTAGAAAAACCCGAAATGTATGATGGTGAACCACCTTACAAGAATTACAGATATTTTGGTGATTGTAAGAATACGGTGAATAAAGATCATATGTGGGATGCAACTGAAATGGCAAATTGGATAAATAACAATTGCAAAGTGACTGAAGTAACAAATGTATTAGACAAGATACAAGATGGTGATAGAAAAATTCCAAAGAAGGTTCTTAATATAATTGACAAACTTAAGACAGAAAATAAATTAGATGATACTTCAGAAATAGTTTGTGCATTAGATGACCATCAAAGAATAATGTTTATCTATTTGACTGTTACTGATACTCACTATTTCTTTGACTGTAAAAAATAATTTATAAAATATAGAGGTGATAATACCAAAATAATTTATGAACTATATTGGCAAAATTAGGAGCAAGATCTGATTGCAATAAGCACATTATTAAACGTGAACATTATGCAAAGAAGGATGGAGAATGGAAGCCAAAGAAAAAATTTGAAACAGAGGAAGAAGCATCTGCTTGGATTAAAAAATATAAAATGTATAAATACACACCTTATATTTGTAAAGTCTGTGGAAAATGGCATATAGGAATCAAAAAATAAATATCAATATATGAAAAACATAGTTAATAAGATAAATGAAAATTGGGAATATGTAGATGATTTAAGATCTTCTAGTGAAGGCGTTGAATTAGATATTCCAACAAATGCCAAATGGCTTTTGATTAATACTGAAACAGAAACAATTTCTGCTGTTACAGAAAAAGATTTAGATTCATTTAAAGATGATTTTGACGATGATGTAACTGGGCCAGAAGTAAAGAAACTCAAAATTGGAGATTCTTATGATGCTGATGGTGGAATAAACATTTATATTAGAATAAAAAAGTAAATATCAATATATGAAAAATTTAATTGAAACAATAAATGAAGGATTTATCGTAGAAGCTGCTGCTAAAAACGTTCATAATCCTCGTAAAGGTTCAACGGTTTATTTATTGAAAGATGGTGATGACAAAGCAATCCCAGTAAAAATTGTTGACATTAAAAAAGAAAAAATGTATAATGACAGTAGCAATAAGTCATACATTATACATAATTATCTTTCTGATAATGCTTATGGTATAACTGACTATACTGAATATCACTTTAGTTCAATTGAATATAAAGATGAACAAGAACAAGTTAAATCACATTCATTTGGTAAAGAAATAGGAACAGTTTATATTGGTGTTTCTAAAGAAATTATTCAAACATATATTAACTCTAATGCTGCTAATAAACTTCCTGGTATATTAAAACAAATCGAAAAACTTCAAGCTGAATTAGATGAACTAATGAATAAAAAAGAAAAACTTGAAGTTGAGCTTAATTTACATGTTAATGAATCAAAAAATGATAATGAAGGATAATAACAATACACAAAAATAAAAAGTAAATTATGAAAAATTTAATAGATTGTATATTAGAAGCGCATTCTCATAGAGAAAAAAGAACTCGTTTTGTAGTAACTCCTTGGGGTGAATATACTGGTGAGGAAGAAGAATATGAAGAATATGTAGTTGATAAATGTAATCAAAAAGACTGGGCAGATTTCTTAAGAGGAAAAGACAAACTTGGCGAAAACCTTAAGAATATGAAGCTTTATAAGATTGAAAAGACTACAGAATTTCACTATGATTTTGGAGATTCTGAAAAGAAATGGAAGTCAAATAAATTCCAAACATTAGCAATTCGTTGGTTAGAAAATGACTATCCAGATAAAGACAGAGATTGGAATGAAGAAATGTATGCTGAAGATGGGGAAGACCTTAAATTAGCAGAAGAATTGTTTAAAGACATTGAGGCGTATCGTACTGACAAAATGGACAAAGATGATTTCTTAGCAAAGTGGGAAACTGAATTTGACGATAATGATGACACATCATTAGAACTTAACTTCACTAAGAAAGAAACTAACGAAACAATAAAAATTCATATGAATGCAATTTTAGGATAATGAAAAATTTAATTGATGCAATATTAGAAGTTCATAAGGATAAATATGGACAAGATATTCTTATTGATGATGAAATAACATTAGAAGAAATTCAAAATGCTATTTTTAGTTCTTCATTTATGAAAGATAGAGCAACTATTTATGTTAGTGATAAAGAAGATGAACCAAATGGTTCTTATGACAAGATAGCAAAAAACAAATGGCATTATTCTCCTAATCAAGAGCATGCAATTGGTGGAAATTATTCTGATAAAGAAATGTTTGATATTATTAATAAGTACAAATACAAAAAAATGTATCTTAAATAATGAAAGACTTAATAACAAAAATATATGAATCTGATGAATTTAATCCTTCATTCAATTCTCATAAACAAGCATATAATAGTTTTATTAAGTGGTATGATAAATGTCTTAAAAGTATGAATAAAGAAGAAATTATTGATTTACTTAATACTGCTATTAGAGAAATTGAAGATGATTCATTAGACGCAATAAAATAATATGAAAAATTTTAGCGAATTTATTAATGAAGCTTTAGATGAGTCTAAAAAGAAAAAGTATCAAAAGGAACTTGATGAACTTTTAAAACAAGATCATTTTAAAGATTTAGACCCTAATAAAGAAATATGGTCTCTTTGGAGAAATTTAAAGAAAAAAGAAATGTATCTTTATAAGACTGAATCTTATGAAGCTCTTTTGCAACTTTGGTTAAATTCAAAAGAAGATCCTAACGAAAATGGACGCTATTGTTCATTCCAAGCATCAAAGAACTCTGCATACAGTGTATGTGATGGTAAGCCATTTAAAAATTTAAAATTAATTGACAAATCAGAATAATGAAAGACTTACATGAATATGTCATCGAATCTGCAGAAGATGGAATAGGTGGTCACTATGAAGATTTTGTAGACGAAGATACTGGCGAAATTGTAACACTTTGGGTAGCCGATCCAGACCCCGAAGAAGAAGCAAAGAAAGCCGAATTAGCAAAAGCTGAACATAATAAATATATTAAGCGTTTAGAAGCTGAAAAGAAACTTCGTAAAACACTTGATCCACTCGAAGATGAACTTTGGGGACTTAATCAAGACCTTAAAGATAAAACTCGCGAATATAGAGACTTACAAATTGACCAAGAAGAGGAAGTTGGTGCTCTATATGTAAAAGGTGATGAGGCTAAAGCTGAAGAATTAGCACAGGAATATGGTGAAAAGTTCAATAAAATTGCTGATGAAATAGAATCAATTAAGAAGAAAATTAGAGAACTTAATCCTAAGGTAGAAAAGCTTCAACGAAAACTTTTAAAAATATGGGATGATTAATATGAGAGATATTAAAGACATAATAGTAGAAGCTAAAAAAGATGAATTACCTAAGCTTAGACCTTTGAAAAAAGTACCTGAATGGTGTATGTCATATCCAGATTTTCGCGATAGAATTGAAGAAATTTGGGACGAATGGAAAGATGGTGACAGAGGTTTTATTGCTACTATGGTGTATTTTATGACTGGCGATGAAGATGCAGAAGATTATGGTTGGTCAATGATTGAAGCAAAAATAAAAGATTTATATCACAAATAATATGAAAAATTTAGCAGAAATTGTAACAGAAGGTAATTCAAAGGGTGAATGGTGTCTTTGGGATTACAAAGATAATGATGTTCGTGAAATTCTTATTTGGAAAGGTAATGGACATGATCAATCAGATGTAACTAATTTAGATGGTAATGGTAAAGAACTTATGAATGTTACCTTTGAAGAAGTTATGGCATATTGTAAGAAATATAAAGATGCAGAAGTTGATAAATGGCATCTTGATTTTTACGATGCTGATTGGAATAAGATTAAGGACATATTTTAATACAAAAGAGAGGTTATGCAGTAGCCTCTCTTTTTTCTTTTAATTCAATTAACCAATCTCTCAATTGACGATGTTCTAATCCACATAAAGTATTGTCAATTTTTTCTTCACAATGTTTAATTGCTTCTTCCAAAGTCATTTTAGTCTTGATATTTATTTGGGCGAGTATGATTACTATATCTTTCCCAATCCCAAGCTGCTTCAGATCTTGTACATTCATGATTGCTAATTCTTGTATCAAGAACTTGCTGATAGTTTCTGTCTTCTAGCGCTGCGTAATAACCTGGTGTTTTACTCATAATTTTTTATTTGATATATTTAAAATGAAAAAGGCATATCTCCTCTATTAAATAGAAAAGATATGCCTGACTGTCGCAGTGACTGTTTCCAGTATGCCGGCCTCAATAAGTTATATAATTAAATAGTCATTATACAAGGATAATTCAACTTTTTGCTATCCTGTGGTAGACCATCATCTCGCATTTCAAATCCTACAATTTTATAATCGCGAGTAATTGCAATTATGCCATACCAATATTCATTAAGACTTTCACCATTATCTTCCCAATGTTCTTCTGCATAAGGTACTTTGGCATCTGCAGTAGCATTAACCAATTTAGCTAAATCTTTAGTGTAGTTTTCCCAACGTTCATCTTCCTCATACCAATTACGTGCAATTGGCTTTACATATGAATTATCGTTATAGCCATCTACATCACTAAGCATTACTGAACTATATACTTCAATACCAGTATCACCATAAAGTCGATATTCTGGACGATATGCACATGATAATGGAATCATGTTATCATCTTCATCAGAATATTTCTCAAATATCTCATCAACTAACTTATGTACTTTTTCAGAAACTTTATTTTTCTTAGAATTTTCATAATCCTTAAGAAGTGTATTCAACTCCTTAGTGGTGCGAAGCATAATATCATCTTTAGTCATTTCACCACCATCTTTCCATTCATAATTAGCGGCTTTACGCTTAGCTAATTCTTTCTTAATGTTTGCAATATCAGTACTATTCATAATTAAAGTATTTAAAATTGTGAAAGGGCGTACGCCCTTTCACTTAGTTAAGATCCTCGAACTTGTTCTCAATACCCTCAAGGGCAGCAATGTAAGTAAGGAAGTGCTCTGACCAGCCAGAAATTTCAGCAGTCCAAATACCCTTATAGGCAACACCGCGAGTATGACAAGATACATCGCAAATGTAGTTGTACTTACCGAATGGACGTGGCTTAACATTATGACCACGAGATACGTCAATATCCTGAGAGTCAGAGAAAATGATTATTCTCTCATAGTCATGTATCTTATCACCAAGCTCTGCACGAAGCTTATTAAGACACTGTGCAGTGAAAATACCACCTCCACCAATACGGTTACGAGTTTCTACAATCTCCTTAAAGAGCTTGAAACCCTTAGAAGGATATTTAATTCTCTCCTGCATTTCAGTACAAGATGAGTCTGAACCAGCAGTAGCTACCAATTCAAAGTCCTCACATTGGTTAGCAGCAAGCATTGCCATTGCGCAGGCCTGATCCATACGTGAGAATACTGAACCACTTGAAGTAAGTGAACTCATAGAACCTGAAACGTCCACGATGAAAAGAGTCTTTCCAGGGAGCTTTGGAAGGTTCTTATATGTCTCAAGCATAGCATCCTCAATCTCGCGGTCGAAACCAGTTGATTCTCTCATTGCCTTAAGGAAGTCAAGAGGAAGAAGCATAGCTCCCTTAAGCTCTTTAAGTCCTTGTGCAATAATTGGACGAGGAACGCCAACCTTTTGCATATTACGAATGTTCATAAGCATGGCCTTGCCACCAAGCTTACCTTCAGTAATAAGTTTTGTCCAAACGGCTGACTTCTCTGCATCTGTATGTGCAACTGAAAGAAGTACCTCCCAAGTCTCTGGTGTTTCAAGAGTACGGTCGGCAATCTTCTTATAAAGTGCCTCTTCAAGAGTGTTCTGTGGCTTTGGACGAACCATGAACATTACGTCACGGATCTTAATTTCGGCATCACGGTCATACTTTGCGAAGTGGTACTCCTTAAAGTTATGGAATGCCTCACGAAGACCTTGCTTTGCAGAGTTACAGATTGGACACTTACCATCTGCCCAGTAAAGAGCCATGAAGTCAGTAAGCATATCTGCACGAGTTATGATTTGAGGAAGAACCTCCTTTACATAAGGACGAGTTGCCTCATGCTTACACATCTCAACTGCAAGGAACAAAGGTGTGTGACGAAGCTTCTGCATAACGCGAGCCTCAATTGTAAGATTAGCTACCTGCTTTGGATCACAAAGAGGAATAAGACGCTTAATCTCGGCAGTGATTGACTCACCATCCATGTAAGCGATATTCTCCCAAAGGAGGTTTGCTAATACAGCTCTACGAAGATACTGTATATTTGTTTGAGCTGCAGCCATGTCTGTAACAGTACCTGCAATTACACCAACAGTTGTCTGATTAGCCTTAAGAATAGTAGGCTTTCTTGTGGAATTAAGTTTACTCATAGTTTTTTCTCCTGTATATTTTTGTTTGTTTTGTTATATATTTTTTCTAAATCTTCAATAGGTCCAATAAAATCTGGATAAAGAAATGAGAATGCAAATGCTCCTCGATTAATTAACTCCTGACTTCTACAACTATACCATATTCGTACTACATCTTTATTTGGATAATTTACATCATCCTTCATACGTCTATTGTACTCAAGAATAAGCTGTTGTGTTTCATCATGAACATTAT
>Ga0326514_10001385_pt1 | contig 15783 bp, 22 predicted proteins | sample 3_2548_0518_D_FD_203653 | JGI IMG/M metagenome (GOLD analysis project Ga0326514, IMG submission 203653) | Bovine rumen microbial communities from UC Davis, California, United States - 3_2548_0518 | ecosystem: Host-associated > Mammals > Digestive system > Stomach > Rumen | place: USA...
CATTCTTCCGCTCTCTCCTGTGGTTGTATGCTAAATCTGCATACTTGGTAATTGTCTCGTTCGGTAAGCCCGTACCGCCGACCACGAACCGGTCGAAGTCTTCCGTCTTGATCTCGATGAAGATTCCATCCGGTAAGCAATCCCTGTCGTCGTAGTCGCTCCCGTCGTCCTCGATCTCGGCCGTGTAGCCTTCGAACGCTTCGCCGTTCTTAAACATGCCGAACGGTTGATTGTTAGTCGCTTCGCCGTCGTAGTAGGTTAAGCAGCTTAACCGCTTCGAGATTTCCCGCGCGACGATATCGCCGTTAATAGCGCCGATGATGTTAAATGTCTTCATGTCTTCGAAGGATTCCCCGCCATAAACCAAATCTGTCTCGATGTATTCCTCTTCGTCCGGTCCGTGTTCCTCGTTGATGTCGCCTATTACGCTATCGATCTGGTCGAGTGTTACCCCAAACGCTCCGATCTCGGTCGTGAAGCGCTCCCCGAAATCCTTAAACAATCTCGGATACTTCCAACGCGCCCACAGTTCGCGCCAACCCTCGACGTCTTCTAAAGTTCTCGTTAAATCGTTGCTATCCATTGCCTGCCCCCCTATGCCTTGCTATTAGTTCGCTCGTGAACATTGCGTCTAAATCGGTGTAAGCATCGCCCGAGCGCTCCCACTCTTCCGAAGGTCTAGGCTTTGCTCTTGGAGTGTTAACCGGTGCCGTCTGTGTTCGTTCGTCTCTCTCCCAGGTAGAACGGATAGCAGCTTTCCAGTCCTTCATTTTGTTCTTTCCGACTTGCCAACCGTTTGACGTGTAATAGTCAACGAATCGTTGCGGATCTACCTTGTTACCGCGTTCCCGGCAATACTCGGCTACTTCCTCAACCGTAGGCGGTATGAATCGGGTGGTCTTCGCGCGCGCGCGCGTTTCCCTAACAACATTTTCATTAACATTTTCATTTTCATTAACATTTTCATTTTCATTAGGGGTTTCTTCCGATAACCCCATAGGGGTTTCTTCTTCTAACCCCCTAGGGTTTTCTTCCGCATTATTGCTTACTTTTTTAGGTCTACCGCCTAATTTTCCATATTCCGCACCCTTGCAACCGTCGATGTACCTTTTGTTGTTCGCGTCAATCTGTGGCTTTGCCAACAGGAAGATTGCTTTTGCAATTCCTTCCGGTTCTTCTCCGTCTCCATAGATGCCGTACTTTAAGATTGTTTCGAGAGCGTTTAAGCGTTCCCCTGGGTCTGCTATGCTCAATACGGAATCCAAAAACGACTTATAAAAAACCATGCTGTCACGTTCTAATTCCATTTCAACCTACCTCTCTTAATGCGTAGACGCTTACCGTCTTCCCTGTGTATCTGCATCTTTCTTTTCCGACGATCTCGACGTCCCCGATCTTGAGCATCTCGGTTAATCTTGGCGCGCTGAAATTGCGCTCATCCGTCGGCGTGTATCCGTTCGCGTGCATCTCTACGGCTATTTCCTTTGCGGTCATGTTTCGACCTCTTAAAATCCGCTTAATCTGCTTGTATCGCTCCCGGCGGTTTACTGTCTCGTTTGCTTGTGCTCGCGCTTCGATGTTTGGGCGTTCGCCCGGTCTTCTCTCAATCATTCTTCCACCTCTCTTATAGTTAACTTGACGCCCGCGGTCGCCCCGATCTCGAACGTATCTCGAAATGCGGTAACGTGTCGGCGGTTGTCGTCTTTAAGCTTCCCGCTCTTAACCAGAGCGTCTAAAATAAACTTTTTTGCGAATGCGACGTTGTCTAAATCTCTCCGTCGGTTCGGCTCTATCCAATGGAAATCAATCTCGACGGGTTTCTCCATTTTCGGAAGTCGGGCCAAATGCCAGGTTATGACCTCTTCGGTTTCCTTCTTCATTTTTGCGCCGGCATACCGGTTGCGACGGTTTGCGTTTGTGTATTCATTAAGTCCCGGAAGTCGACACGGGATAAATGCTTCGTATGTCATAGGTAAGATCGCCCGAACCTTTCCCGAAAGTTCTCGTCCGGAAACTTCCGCTCAAAAATCATCTGTCCATATTCTTTAAGTTCCGCGTCCATGTCTGGGTTGCGGTGGATTCCGTTTGCTCCGGTGTGGTGCTCACGGCAGAGCCAAACTTTCATGCCGTATTCCTCGGAAGTGTGCCGGTTGTCCGTTCCATAGTAAATATGGTGGCTCTCTAAACCTTGCGTCGTTCGGCAAATAAAGCATTCTTTCGTGTGTTGTATAACGCTATCCATTCTTTCGCTCCCTTCTCTCGATTGCTTCGATTGCTCGCTGCATGTCCTTGCTTGGTGGTGGTGTAAGCCCGACCTCGCGCATTTCCGATACGACGCCGTCGAGTAGTTCGCTAAATTCCTTACTGTCGTAGGTACTCGAACCGAAATAACAAAGAAGCTGCGTCGCTTTCCGTCCGTTGATGTCAACCGTCCCGATCTCTTCGCATTCCCGCCATTGCTTCTTGACGTCTTCCGCCTTTCCAGGTGGTACGCAAACGTAAACGTATTTGCCGTAGCGCTTGAGTAGTTCAAGGTAAACGCTCCACTTATCCGACTTGATCGCGGTTGATAGTTCGCCGATGCAAGCCCACAATAGCGCGTTTGCGTCAATGCTTCGGCTCTTGCGGTATTCCTTGATTGTGATTCTGTAATCCGTATCGCCTTTTAAGTCTTCCGGAACGTCAACCACGGAAAGCGTTATATTGACGCGATCACTCCAAAAGTCGCGCGATATGTCTTTTACTTTTCCGATGATTTCCACGTTTTCCCCCTTTCTCCGCCCGGAGACCACCCCGAGCGGGTAAAAGCCAATAAATAAGACGATGTTGTGAGACATCGCAAAACGCTTAAATAGCGCATTGCTCAACTATTTTCTGCCAATTATCCGAAATATTGCGGTATTGCTTCTCGGTTAACTCTCCGAGTGTGTTGACCTTATAAAGCCCGCAAAGTTTCGCGGTATCGACGTTGTCCTTTTCTGCCTTGCCGTTTAAGGCTTTAACCTTTGTCGCTGATATTGTGGAGTTTGAGACCTTTTCGATTTCCTCGTTCTGTTGGATTGCTATCGCGTGTTGTACTTCGTCGGCTGATGCGATCGAAGACGTTGAACCGATGCCCAAGAACCCGAGAGCGCGTCCGACCGCGCTGGTCTCGCAATTTTCGATGTAAGATGTTTTGTTGATGTAGCCGTCCGCTTTGTTTTCGAACGCGTGACCCGTTGCAAGTACGAGATCGCCGTCTTTAACGGTTGCTTTCATGGTGACGACTGCGCCGTCGTTGCTGATGATTTCCGTTTCGATTGTTCCATTCGGGAACAGTTTCCGGAAGCCTTGCAATCTCTGCGATACTTCCGCGTAAGCCTTACCCTTAACGTCTATCGTGGTAAGGGATTCGTTTATTTTGTTCAAATCTTCGTATTTCATTCCTAAATCCTTTCTTATGCTCCGCATATCTTCCGAACCTCGAAAACCTCAAACGGCGGTATTTCCGCGCCTTGCTTCAAGGCTTTTCGGTATCTTAAGAAGTCTATAAGTGCGTATTGATTGACTAATGTAACCCCGCCCGTCTTAATTACCGCGTAAGCGCCGTATCGGTCCGGGTAGCTCTCGAGCTCCTTAACCATTCCGTCGACCGTGACAAGCGTTCGCTCCGTAAACTCGGCAATCTGTGAGCGCGTCAAATATGGGATTTTGTTAAGTTCTGCCGTTTCCATGTCGCTCCCCCTTACTTACAAGGACGGACACAAGCAAAAGCGACTTGCTTTCCGAATGCTTTCTCGTAGCCTTGCACGCTTTTTCGTGCTTCTTCTTCCGTAGCGTATGGGTAAATTTCCTTTTCTCCTGTTTCCCAAACGATAACCGCTTCGTATCTCATTGCTTCCGCCCCCTTCCGATCGCGAACCCTTCGAAGCATTCCGGGCAGTAGAAAACGGGCTTGATTCCGTCGACCTCGAAGCCTTCAGTAACTATGGATAAACAAGCGTCACAGCGTCGGCTCTCTGGGATTACCAAGCGCCAAAGGCTGAAAGCACACTCTCGGCAGACCTTAACTTCATCGATAAGGTAAACCGTTTCCGAATCGTTCCCGCAAACCGCGCATATTTCCGTTGTTGCTTCAAATGGTAGCTTGCTCATTGCTTGTCCCTTCCTTTATCTCTTCCCAGAAGTAAGAGAGATCTACCCGAACCGCATCGCAAAGGTTGAAATACTCAACGGCTGTTAATTTGCGGTTGCCGCTTAAAATGCGGTTAAGTGTCGATGCTGTAATCCCGAGACGATCCGCGACGAAAGTTTGATTGATTCCGTTTTCTCTCATAAAGGCGCGAATGCTTCGTCCGAGACGTGCATTTGTCGTTTGATTGTTCAATTATTTTGTCTCCTTTCTTCTATTTTTTGTTTTGAGGGATTGTTTTTCCCTCTGAAAAGAAATATACTACTCTAAAAACAAAAATGCAAGCATATTTTTCGTTTTAGGCAAATGTTTTTTGTTTTCTGTATTTTTTAAGCGCATTTCCTTGCTTTTTTTGATATAATCTAATTACAGCAATACGAAGGGAGATGGTTTAATGGTTAAAACAAGAAGAACAGACGAAGAAACAAAGGAAATCGTAAGAGAAAATCTTGTGGTTTTTCGCAAACTTCGCAACTTAAAACAAGAAGATATTGCCCAAGTTGTAGGAAGAACAAAGAGCGCGATCGGAGCATGGGAGCGCGGGATTTCGACGCCTGACATTTCCGCTTTGTTCACTCTTTCCGAGCATTTCAACATTCCGATAAATGCCTTTTATGAAAAAGACGGATTTATCGGAAGAAAACCGCAAGTCGAAGAAAAAGACATTTCTGATATGTTTACAATCGGAATGCAAAAGACAATTCAAGGGAGAGACTTAAAGACAGGGCTTCCTAAAAAGAAGACATACGAAACAATTTTCGATTTCATGGAAGACCAGGAAGAAAAAGAACCGGTGCAAGTCGATTTGACACGCAAGGCGGCAGAAGAGCTCCGAGACGCTACGCTTGCCTATGCAAAGAAACTGACCGAGATCATCGAGAAGATGGACGGATAAAAAGGGGTGATGCTTATGTGGAGCGAAGCAAGAGACGGAAAAACACGATACATTGAACGCTATACCGATTTCGTAACCGGAAAACAACGGCGCGTGTCGGTAACGCTAAAAGGGAAAGACACGCCACAAAACCGCCGTATCGCGTCCGATCTGTTGCGTTTGAAGATAGCAAAACAGCCGATGCAATCCGATACTTTGGGCGCGCTATACGAATCTTATATCGCATACCAGACGGAGACGGTCAAGGCTTCGACGATTTCCCGGAATAAAAGGGCGCTTGCTAAAATGGTGGACTTACTCGGAAAAGACGCGCACCTTGAACGGCTTACGGTCGGCTATGTTATCAATAAGTTAATGTCGATGGATTGCTCGAATATCACGCGGAACGAATACATAAAGCGGACAAAGGCCATGTTTAACTACGGGCTTACTATGGGTATCCATAACAACCACGCGCTTTCGACTATTCCGTATCTTCCGACGCCGACAACGAAAAAGGAACGAATCGCGGATAAATACCTCGAGCCGGAAGAAGCAACGAAGCTGCTTGACTATTTCGCAAGCCACAACCTTTGGCGGTGGTATCACATGACAAAGATCATGCTCTTATCCGGTCTCCGATCGGGTGAGTTGATAGCGCTTAACGATGAAGACGTCGGGGAAAAGTATATAAACGTAAATAAGACTTATGATCCGGTTAACAAGGTCACGACAAGCACCAAGACCACGACAAGCACGCGCCAGGTGTTCATTCAAAAAGACCTTGCCGAAGAAATCCGCATTTATAGAATGTGGAGACGCGAGGAGAATTTCCGCAATGGCATTTCTACCCCTCTATTCGTCTCACAGAGGAACGGAAAGCATATACATTACTATTCTTTCAATAAAACACTCCGAGAGGTCTCAGAATCGATTTTAGGGCGGTCTGTGACGACGCACACGCTCCGGCATACTCACGCAAGTTTACTTCTTGCAAATGGGATTTCGATTGATGAGATAAGCCGACGGCTTGGGCACGCGAATAGCGAAGTAACAAGAGAAGTTTATTTGCACGTTACCGAGAAGTTGAAAGAGAAGGACAACGAGAAGCTCGCCGATCTGAAAATTATCTAAAGAAAATCTTTAGGAAGTTAAAGCCCTGAATATTCGGGGCTTTTTCTTTTCTGAAAAATTCTGCCCCATTTCTGCCCCCAAGATTGAATAGACAAAAGAAAAAGCACGCGTTTGCGTGCTATTTTCTCAATTATTCAATGCCGGCAGCGGGACTATTTGCATTTTCTCGTTTTGGCTAAAATAGGCACAAATAGGCATAAAATAAGCATTTTTGTAATCCTCAATTTTTAGTTTTGGATAAGATAAGATAAAATTTTTGCCCCCATTTTGCCCCCAAAATTTTTTTAAAAAGAAAAAGGACGCAACAGCCAGAAGCGCCCCTTTTCAACATAAGAAAGTAAGTAAGTAAATGATTGTAAATTCATGTTATCGCCATACGCTCAACTTGTCAAGCGTGGCGCATTGTCTATACATTTTCCGACATTTTGGGCGAGTTCTGGGCGAGGTTTGGACGAGGTTTTAAAATCAAAAAAAGCCCCGACCGCCGGGACGATCGGAGCGAGGGAGAATTTATACTATTCGGAGCACTTGGCCCGGATAGATCAAATTAGGGTTTGCAAGGTGGTTCGCTTGTGCGAGAGTTTTCCAATTCTTGCCGTATTTTTTAGCGATGCCCGCGAGCGTATCGCCTTTTTTGACCGTGTAAGTCTGCTCTTTCGGCTTTTCTGCGTTTATAACCTTACCGCCGAGCTTCTCAATCATGGCGAGGTTCTGGTCTGCCGTGCCTGTGTAGCCCTTGATCCCGAGTTGCTTTGCCAAATCTGCGCGGTAAGCAAAATCGGACGGATACCCTTTACTATTGAGCGCGCCCGCGATCGAGCACCCTTCGTAGCCTGTTAAATCCGGTAAATCGGACGGAACGGAAGCGGTCGGAGTTGACCCCGCCTTAAAATCGTCCTTAAACTCGGAAATATCAACCGCGCCCGAAATACCGTTAACGCGTCCGGTCGATGTGTACTGCCAACCGACATACGCGCCTGAGTAAGTACACTCGGAATTGTACTGCGCTACCCACTTTGTCCAAGCGTTAAAGCGTGCGTCGGTTAAGATTGAGGTAAACCAATATTTAGACGCATAAATACCGACGTCTTGACCGGTTAACTCTTTAACCTTGTTAACGAACGTCTCGGCAATGTCTCCGAACGCTTTCGCGCCGATGCCTTGAACGCTCGGGTCTTCCAAGTCGTACCAAATGCCAAAATTGATTGTTTTCCCCGAAATCAACCGCGCGAGGTGCTTTGCTTCGCTGATCGCGTGGTCTTTGTTGCTTGCGTATGAATAAAGATAAACGCCAACCTTAAAGCCGTTCGCCTTTGCGTTGTTGTAGTTTTCAGTAAAACGGCTGTCGTCTTGCGATGCGGTATCGTCTCCGTATCCGCACCGAATGATTGCGGTTGAGTATCCGGCAGCTTTAACCGCCGACCAATCAATCGCGCCTTGATGTCTGCTTACGTCAATTACTTTCATCGTTTTTTTCTCCCTTCTTAATTGCCAAGTGGCTTACTCCAATCAACACGCCAACAAAGACCCCGATCGCGTTGATTGTTGCCGGAATTTCCGCACCATACGGAAGCCCCCAAATCTTCGCAATCGTGCCGTACAAGACTGCCGTAGCGGGTAGCGCGATTAAAGCGAGCCATTTTAGAATGTTATAAAGTTTGTCGTTAAGAATCATGGTTGTATACTCTCCCTTCTACATTTTTTAAGTGTTCGCCGCACTCTTTCAACTGCTCGTCATGCACGGCGGTTTTATCTTCCAAGCGGTATACCCGCTCGACGATCTGGTTATGCTTTTCGACTTTCTTTTCTAACTGCTCAATTCGATAACCGGTTAAGCGGTTCGAGGTCATTATCCCGCCGAATGTGCCGGCGAGAGTGCCAAAAAGTGAAATTATAGAAACGATGATGGTTTCGCTCATGTTTTTTTCCTTTCTGTTAAATACTGATTATGCTACTATATATCTTATATCTGATTGTACTCCATAAGCCGTACCACCTATCGGAAAATTGATTTTAATTTGATTTGTTGACGAATCATATATAAGCGTACCTAGAAATGTATATAGCTGACTTGCCGATGATGGAGATTGGGTAAATCTACCAACAGAGATACCTTGCATAAAATATTGCGTACCAGCTACTATTGACATTAGGGATGTATCTGGTAAATACTTACTAGGCACTGTAAGCCAAGCCGTTCCGGTGTTTACTCCACCACCTGCTATTTGTATTTTCATCTCTTTTGTGAATTTATTAAACAGTATCATGGCTCTTGCACCTGTTACATTTATTGTAAATTCACTCGTCACATCTTGCCATACATTGTCATTCAATAGGTTTTTCAGATACCGTACATTCTTCGCAATCTGCGATAATTTGCCGAACAAGGTTGTGTGTGTCTCTCCGCCTGCAATCGGTGGCACAACCGTCCACGATGTCGCGCTGGCATCGTCCGTGTCCGAAGATGCAAAACTTGTCGTATACGCCGCCGTATCGCGTGGCGTGTTCAAGTTTCCCAATGCTGTTACTATGTCTTGTCCCGTGGAATCTAAAATGATCGGGTCTGTTACTGTTGCCATTCTTTCTCCCTTCTAATTGCCGTCGTCATAAGTTATGCAAACTTGACCGCCTACCACCGAGAACGGCTCTATATTTGCATAAAGCACTCCCGACACTCCATTTATGGAGTAATCAGCGACCTTGTTTCCGTCATTCAATGTCGGCGTGATCGTGACCGTATCGCCACCGCCTCCCCCGCCGTCGATTAAGTCGTCAACGGCGGTACATAATGCGGATATAATCTTACTATTTCCGTTATAGTAGACTTTTTTTATTGCCATAGGTTAAGCCCTCGTTAATGTGTAAGTAACCTTCATGCTCTGGGTGTTCGACTTCGTGACCGCATTATCTAAAACCGCGATAGTGTGGAGCATTAGCGGGTTATGAATCATCATCGTTCTTGCACCATACGACCGCCAAGATACAAGCATTCGGTCGTTATAGCAATTCTTTAGCGCCATTTCCGCTACTGTGTCGGTCGAGTTTCCATTTATCGGCGAAAGCGTGCCGAGTGTGCCGTCAAACATTAAAGAGCCGATGATTACCTTACCGCCCGGCAATGGTATTGAATGCGAATAATGCGCGCCGTCGCTATTGCTGATGGTTTGGAGCGTTGCGCCGTCCGTAATCACTCCGAGATTTGTTGCAACGCTTGTCGATACGTCAATCTTAAACGATTTAATGTCCGCGCCGTCCTGTGCGTGTAAAAGGATAGTATCCTCGTCGATGATGCCGTAGGCGTTCATATTGACGAACGGGCCCGAACCCGCCGCGCATGTGATAGTTAAGCCAGTCGTATTCGTGACGGTGTGCTGTGTGACCGTCTGGGTTAAGCAATCAACGACTAAAACGGTAAATGTGCCGTTCGCCGCTACACTCGACGGAGCACCGACGATAACCAGATACTGACCGTCTACCATGCCGACCATGTAACGCGTGGCCGTAAACGGTGTAACAGTCAAGTTGTATTCCGTTACCTCGACGGAGTTAATAGCCGGGTTAGAATCGATTAAGTCGTAAGAATCAAAAGACGGATTCCTTTCGTACAAGGTTAAATCCGCGCCGTTAATAGCGAAAGCGTACATTTTGCCGTTGGATGCGTAAGCTTGATACTCTCGCGCAAGTTCCTCATATACTGCCGCGTTCTGCTGCTTAACGAAGTCGATCGGGGTCATTCTGCCCGACTTGTTACCGTATCCGATGTAACCGCCCCAATCTGACGTTAAGCAAACGGTTGTGATCTTGCCGTTAGCCTGTGCCGTCGTGAAGTCCCAAACGAGCGTTAAAGCGTTCGCGCCGACGATTTCCTCGCTCTGATTGTAAGACCCGAGCTCGTTCGGTGTTCCGGAGTTTGAGACTTTATAAGCGCCGTTTCCGGTCATTTCCACGCCCTCGGCGACGCAATAATCGCCGACGTTGATAAGTCCGTTTGAATCATCCAAGAGAAGCAAACCGCCGACTAAATGCTTCCATGCTTCAACGGTTGCCTTATCCGTGAAGTTGTACGGTGACCGGTTATTTGCCCCCATCGTCTCGAACCACTTTTGAATGATTCCGCTTTGGAATGTGTTCGAGTGTTCAATCTCTCGAACCTTCTTGCCCTCTTCGAAGAGTTCGATTTTAACTTTACCTTTCATGTCTTCCGCCTTTCTTAATATATCTCGATTGCTTCAAGCGTTGTGTAACGTGTTATCGTAGCCTTAACCATGACGAAATCAATAACCGGTTCGAAGTCTTCCGGTTGTAACGAATCAAGCAATGCTTTAGTCATTGTCGGGATTGCACTCTCGACCCAACTTCCGCCCGCGTAGGTCTTCCAAGTCGTGCCGTTATCAAATGATACTAAATAGGTCGCGCCCGTGTCGGTCACGTTGATTCCGTTAACCTCGGTTGCTTCGTTCGGCTGGGTTAAGATGTCCGCGCTTGCTTCGTCCGTGTACATGATGCCGTCTTCGTCAACCTCGACGTCGCTTCCGTAGTCTGCATTCAAATATGTGTATCGCCAACCTTGCCGAGCTTCTACTTCGTCGGTATAGTTCTCAATCGTGATCGTCGGCATTGCAATAGCGCCGAAGGTATCATTTAGTCCATTCGAAAGCGGATTTTGTACCGCTACGCTTACCGCATCGGTATATTCCTCAATCGTAGGACAAGGAATAGAAATTGCCGTGAATGTATCGCTTACCTCGACGTTGCCGTCCCAACCTTCGAGAGAAGCCAAGCCAAGACCTGACAAGTAGGCTGAACAATCGCCCGTTAATATGTCAATCTGTCCGCCGGTGACCTTCAAATATACTTCCATGTAGTCCGCTACCGCCGCCGCGGTCTCAAACTCATACACAAGATGCAAAAGGTGCTTGCCGTCTAAATAGGTTTCGGTCGGCTTGATCGGGATCGTCTGCCCTTCGATGATGTAAGTAGCTTCGACCTCGACATCGTCAACCGTAACGCTTGCGGACGTTGTAACGTCCTTACAAGTAGCCGTTAAGCGTATCTCCGCCTTAAAGACAAGCGTTGTCTTCTTGTTGGTGATATAGTGCATTCGGACGATGCGCTCGGTTGCTTCGTTTATGTTAATGTCTGACGGATTCGTAAACTCATAATATTGCATCGTGTCGTCTGCAATCTTCGAGCGTAACCCCTCGAGTTGCTTATCCGTCTTACTCTTTGCCGTGGCAAGTTGCGGATTCGCTCCGTATCCAGAAAAACCATAGGAAGAGCCGAAGCGGTAATCATAAGCCATGATGATTGACTGTGACGATGTCCCCGCGATTCCGTTCGTCTGGGTTATGACGTCGCCAAGATCATATTGAGCACCGCCCATTATCTTCGCGGAAAACGGGACGTATTCGATTTGTTGTATCTCGGTTAAGATATTATTGATTAAGGTTGTATTTACTTGTAAAAAAGGATTTTCGCCAAGATTTAGGCTTGTTCCGTCATCGATACCTGCGCCGTAGTATTTCGTCTCGTTGCTCTGGCGATCAATTACAGAAACGCCCGTATAATGCGTTGTGTAATCGCTAAAAGCCGAATCACCGAAGCGCTCATCATAATCGATTGTGTCGTCCGGAGATTTCACAAAGCGGCGAACCACAAGCCGACCCTGTCGGTCCATCGTGGCAAACGCGCAAAGCGTCTGACAGAGCCAATAAAGCAAATCCCTATAAGTTGCGATGTCGTTGTCCGGTTGGAGTGCCAACGTCTCCGATCCGTTACAAAATCCCGTTAGGTCATTCGTTCCGAGCGTTACCCCGCATCGTAAGCAAATAAACGATAATAGGTTAAGCGGTGTATCTGCTGCCAAGTCTGTTATTGTAAAGGCCTTGTCAAACTTCGTCATATTGTCGTATGCCGTGATATTGACGCCCGCCGCCGTGTGTTCCGCTTGCGATACCTTATAGCGTCCGAACGGCACCCATTCGGTCGAGCCGTTGACATCGAGCCCGATTTCGAGTTGGATATTCGCCGCTTGCCAAGCCGTCCGCGCAATGCTCATATTTACGAATGTACACGAAAAAGACCCGATATAGACCGCGCCTAGTTTAATATCCGATGATTCCGAGCATTGATTCGCAAGGCTTAAAGACCCCGAAAGGATATTTTCTCCGGTAAACGATACACCGGCGACCGTTCCCCGAACGCTCCACTTTTGCACGGGGGCTTTTGATGCTGTTATAAAATCCGCGCTTACTGAATACATATAAGCCCCCTAAAACTCTACAAGGTCAAATGATACGGTATAAAGCCCCGTCGATTCGGTGATATAGTCCGAATGCCGTTCGGTTGATACCTTAAAATTTTCCATTCTGACAGTATAGCTCTTATAGCCTGCTTCTACTGCGTCGTATTTCTTCAATGTGAAAGACGGCAATTCCGAGAAGTTCTGGAACGTAGCAAGCCATGTCGAAGTGCAAGCATATTCACAGGATACGGCAAGCTTACCCGTCCTCGTGATGCTGATTAAGTCCGTACCTGCTTCGGATACGTTCGAGGTCTGCACCTTCGAATAGTTCTCTTCCCATTTATCCCACTGAAAAATCAAAGTGTCCGCGCCGTCGTTGAAGATAACCGGATAGTCTTTTAATGCTGTCATTTATCGTCCCCCGCTTAAAAATGCCGAGTTGTTAAGTGCATCGACTACGATAGTTTCGATTTGTTTCTGCCCGATATAGACAGGAACGACAATCGAGCTTGCCGTCTGCGTGTTCTGAATGCTTCCCGTTGCGGTTTCTGTCGCTCCGCTTGCAAGGCTTGTATTCGCCGTAATCGTCGGAGTGTAGCCAAGAACGCTATCCGATAGCCCTGTCATTGCGTTGTCGACTTCCGTTAGTCCGTCCTCGATACCGACCGCGAGACCTTCGTCGAGATAGTAGCCGATCTGGGCGAATACCTTCGACGGAGACGCGATGCCGAACGTCTTCTTGATCTTGTTCGTCAACTTACTCATAAGCCCCGGAATCTTATTAAGCATCTTCTCGAATGACTTATTTAGGCCGTCATATAAGCCGTTCATAAGTTGGTCGCCCGCGTTGACAACTGCCGGAAGTCCCGACGTTACGAGCGTTTCGCCGATATCAAGCACCAACTCAACCGCAAATTGTAAGAGTTCGGGCGCATTCTCAATTAAAGTATTAAGAAGCGTTAAAATGATTTGGATCGCCGCATCGGAAAGCAACGGTGCTGCAACCGTTAGTGCATTCGTTAAATCCGCTATAATCTGCGGTGCTTCGGCAAGCAAAATCGGTAAGGCGTTCATAATGCCTTGCACAAGCGCCAAAATAACTTGGATTGACGCCTCAATCATCGGTTGCAAGTTCGAAGTGATAGCACTTACAAGGGTAAGTACCGCTTCGATCGCGACAGGAATAAGCGTCGGTAGCATTTCGGTTAAACTGTTGGAAAGTGTCAAAATCAAGTTTACCGCCGTTTCGACAACCATCGGCAAGACCGAAGTCGCCAAAATCTCGAAGATACCCGGCAAGGCTTCAAGGATAGCGTTAACCACATCAACAACGCTATTTAGAAGCGTAGGAAGTGCGGTCTCTAACAATGCCGGGATTTGATCAAGAAGAACCGGCACAAGTCCGCTGATGAGTTCGCCCACGCCACCGAGAGCCGTTGCAACCCTCGGAATCATATTGCCAAGAAAAGCCGTAACTGTATTGATTAGGTCTTCCAACTGTTGCCCGAAGTCCGCGTTTTCGTCTGCAATGCCGGTTAAAACATTTTGCCATGCAGCTTGAACCGCTCCGAGTGACCCGCTTATCGTTTCGCCCGCTTCCTTCGCGGTCGTGCCTGTGATGCCTATATTCTCTTGGACTGCGTGGATTGCTTCGTATACGTCCGAAAGATTATCGATATTATACTCGACACCAGTTAACTCTTGAGCATCGGCAAGCAAGCGCTCCATTTCCGACTTTGTGCCACCATAGCCGAGCTTAAGGTTATCAAGCATCGTATAGTTCTGCTTTGCGAATCCTTGGTATGCGTTCTGGATTGATTCCATCGACGTTCCCATTTTGTTTGCATTGTCTGACATGTCAATCATTGCCATGTCTGCGATCTCTGCCGCGCGCTGTGTATCTCCCGAGGTGGATTGCAAGAGGGAAGCCGAGAAGCTCGTCACGCTCTCCATGTAATCGTTAGCAGACAAGCCAGCCGTTCTAAATGCGTTTGCCGCGTTCTCTTGTACGGTTTTTGATGCGTCGCCAAAAAGCGTATCGACACCGCCGACCAACTGCTCATAGTTAGCGTATGAATCGACCGCTTGCTTTGTGATTGCCGCGACACCTGCCGCCGCCGCGCCTGCTGCCGCAACGCTTGCCGTGCCGACCGTCTTCATTACCTTTCCGAAGCTCGAATTTAAGGATTTTCCGCCCTCTTCTCCCGCTTCGCCCATTGCCTGCTTGATGTCGTCGGTTAAGCCGTCCGTTGACGGTGTAAGTTGTATGTATGCGGTTGCAATTGTAGAATCACCCATTGTCTGCCCCCGTTAGTTTCGCCCATTGCGCTTTAAAGTCCTCCGGGCTTGTGTAAGTTTCAAATTCGCGTTCTTCGTTTCCGATCAACGCCGAAAGAATGCTCTTCGGGCGGTTGTGCCCGTTCTGCGCATCTTTCGTTTTCGTCCAAGAAAGAAAAGCCGCATCGTCTGCGATTCGAGCCATAAGCAAGCGGTCAAGACTTACCTTTGTATCCGTTAACCGCATCTTTACCCGTGAATCGTCGCGCAAACCACAAGCAAAGGTTGCCACCAACAAAGGCGACAACCTTCTAAATTCCAAAATATGATAGTATTCTGCAAGGTCGCATATTAAGTCGTCCTCGCATTCAGCAATACACCGAGCGAGGAAAACTATTTTTTTAAGGAATCCCCCGCGCCTTGCATGATCTCTGTTAACTCGTTCATAACGCTTTCCGTCGGAATAAATCCGTCGTTCTCTGCCTTGATATGCTCTTGTAAAGCGTCCATGTCTACGATTAAGAGATTCGCGATCTCGGTCATGCCGAGCAATTTTTCGACGTTATTATCGGCGGTAGTTTTCGCCACCGCCGACACAAAGCGCCAATCTGTGAGGATTCTTTCGTCGTATGAATACTCGAACCCCGATTTTGTTTTCCCGGTTACCATTGTTTTATTCTCCCTTCTTTTTTAACTACTGCGCTGCCTGGATATATTCGTAGTGGTAAACACCCGAAGAATCCGGCATATCCGTAATAGTTAAGTCGTATCCTACCGCTTCGTTATCCTTGTAAGCGATATCGCCTAAAGCGCTAATCTTGCCGTTAGGGATAACGATACGCTTTGCACGATTTCCGCGTGCTACCATATCGATTACCCAAGCGCGACCGGTTAACTCATCAGACTTAACCGAAATAGTCAAGTTGTCGTGTCCGTCGTTTGCAACGTTAGACGATCCGTAAACCTCGCCGAGAACGTCCTCGTTCAAGGTCTCGATTAACTTAAACTTGAACGAATCCGGGCGGTCTGTCTGGAGTGAAAGAACCGTATCGCCACCCCAAGCCTTAACGTCGGTTGAGGATG
>Ga0326514_10001386_pt1 | contig 15778 bp, 4 predicted proteins | sample 3_2548_0518_D_FD_203653 | JGI IMG/M metagenome (GOLD analysis project Ga0326514, IMG submission 203653) | Bovine rumen microbial communities from UC Davis, California, United States - 3_2548_0518 | ecosystem: Host-associated > Mammals > Digestive system > Stomach > Rumen | place: USA: California...
CTGAACAAAGAAACCAAGAACAATGGGATATGATGAAAAGACAGAGGGCTAGTTCTTCCTTATAGGAGTAGATATGTTTAAGTTAAGTAAAACAGATGTACATCCTCAGCAAACTCAAGTAGATTTAGCTGTACCTAGTTTATTTAGAGGATATGCATCTAAACCTTTACCTTCTTTAGCATTACCTACTTACACTAATGCAGATATTAAAGAAGTAGCACCTAGTACAGAGGGAATATCTAGCAGAGTTTATATTCCTTCCTTGGCTTCTGTATTTAAGAATGTAGGTATGACTAAACCTGAAGACTTAATAGATGGAGATTGGGATAATTTAGATAGTGCTCAAATATGGGCAGATGATAATGGTAGATATGTATCTAATCATCCATTTTTAAATACCCTTATTCAGAAAGAAAGTGAAGGTAATCCTAATTGTGTAAGTCCTACAGGAGCATCAGGCTTATATCAAATAACTGGTGATACATGGAACGAATTTTCAGGAGGATTAGATAAAAAATTAAGATTTAATCCTCAGGAAGCTCATAAGGTAGCTCTTAAGGTTCTTAAAAACCGTATTAATTACCTTAAATCACATGGATTCGATTTAACTACTGATAATGTTTATTTGGCTTATATGATGGGACCCGGTGGAGCTAGACGTATTTTAAGTAATTTAGATGCTCCCCTTAGTTCTGTATATACTCCTAAGGAGTATGAAGAGACTGTACTTGTTAATCTTGATGATAAGTCAAGAGCTTATTACTTACAGCATCCTGAGGAATTAACAGGAAGAGTATTTAGAGATTATCATGGAAAGAAATTTAGAAGGAAATAAAGTATGTATGGTGAAAGTCAAGATAGAGATTTTACTAAAAATTACTTAAGAAGGTCATTACACGTTCCTGAATCAGATGCAGGTATTATTCGTGATTTCTTAATGGATAATGATACCCATATTAATAAATATCGAATGGATATCTTTAGACGGTTTTTAGATAATTATGACTTACAAGGTAATGGAGGTTTACCTGATTATATTAGAAAAATTGCTAATACTAATGCTCTTACTACTGATGATATGTATGCATACTTTAGGAATTATCCTTCTAGTGATGTAAATCCTTATGAAAGTGGTAAGTATTCTTATTATAAATACAGTGACCCTAATAATGGTTTTGGTACAGAATATTATATCCCTAAGGATTATGTAGATTTACAAAAATCTAATACTAATTTACCTACTTCTATGGAAGGAAGACAGAAAGGACAAGGTCCTATTTACTATAAAAATTTTAAAGGTGATGTAGGTAGAGTATACTCTAGTGTTAGAGATAGGAATACTAATGGGTTTAAGTATAGTGTATTAAATAATAAACCAGAAGAAGTAACATTATCTAAGCCTATTGTACAAGGTTATAGTATGCCTAAGGAATACTCTAAGTACAATGATAATTGGTCTGCTGGTATAAATACATATACACATTCTAAGTTACCCGATAGTAGTGTTACTGGTTTAGGTAATGCTGTTAAAACACCTACTATAGAAAGTATTATTAAAACTCCAAGTATATTTGGTAATCCTTTAAATAATGCATCTATAGTTGGGTATGGTACTCCTCAAACTTATGTAGGTGCTTTAGATGATAAGAAGATTATGCCTGTATTATCAGGTAGAGATGAACTACATAAGGATATAACTGAAACGATTCCTATCACAGATTCAGGTAATTATTACTTAGACCCTGTATCTAATAAGTTAGAACCAACTAGTATTACTGTAGATTCTCAGGGTAATAGATGGTACAGGAATAAATCACTAAATAGAGATGTTCCTTTAGATGTAGGTGTAAGTATAGAAGATATTATTAAACATTTATTTAGATAAGTTTAATACTTAAGAGGTTTTAAACATGGCACAAACTATTTATGACCCACGTAGTGCTCAAGCTTATGCTAATGCATTACTAACCCAAGGAGATAATCCTTTAGTTGACTGGTTTACTGACCCTCAAGGAGGAGGATTAGCTAATTGGGTAAGCAATCAAGGTAAACAGATAGGCAATCGTATAAAGAATGATTTAGCCTATAAAATTGAACATGATGATTCTTTAATTGATAGAGTTAGAACAGCAAGAAATGAAGGTAGAGATTTACGTAAAGAACTATTAGATGGTTATTTTATTAATCCTTATGATGAAACCCTTAATACTGCTGTAAATAATCTTGAAACCAAGGATATCAATAGACTTAATGAAGCTATTGCTCAATCTTTAATGCCTAAGATTAATGCTGATGCATATAAAGGAGGTAATGTATTAGAAGAAGCTAAGAACTTAGGTTGGAATAATCTTACTAAGGAACAGGAAGCTGCATTAAAGAAATATGAACAGGAAGCTCTTAGTAAGAGATATGAAGAACCATTAAGAAAACAGATAGCTAGTCAGCTTATAGAGAATCCTACATATGACCCTACAGGTTTAGTACAGGAATATAATAAGCTCTATGGAACTCAGTTTAATCCTGCTGATTTCACAGATACTACATCTGATAAAACCAAGAAATATACTGATGCTGCATCTGATGATTTAGCTAATAAGGTATTTACTAGTTTAACTGATTTAACCGACCCTACTACATATGAACAAGCTAAAGAACACTTAGAACATCTTAAAGCTACTGACTATAAAAATTATGATAAGTATGTAAAATTAGGTGAAGCATTAGAAGCTAGACGTAAAGAAACTATTCTTGCTGGTTTTAATGAAATATACTTAGATGGTATGAAGTATAATAAGAGTTTACCTGAAGTATTCAATGCTTTATCTCAAACTATGAGAGAGAAAAAAATTCCAGTGGAATACTTAAATGAGTTTTTAAAGAATAATCAAACTCTATCTTCTTATATTTCTTCAGATGCCTTTACGGGACATATTAAAAAAGAAGTACAAACACTTATTGAAGACCTTAATGAATTTGATAAGAAGTATAAGACTGACTCTGTTGCCTTTAGTTTTATAGACCCAAATCAAGAATCTAAGGTTCCTAGTTATGTTAATGATTATGTACGTAATCCTGAGGTATCAGATACTGTTGATAAAATTAGAAGACAGGGTGTAGACCCAACTAGATTCTTAGCTTGGTTTGCCCATACAAGAGGTGTAGATAATAAACAACTAACATTACCTGATGCTCTTGACAAGGGCTATACTTCTTATCTTGAAGAGTATAAAAATATTATAAAAAAACGAAAAGAAAAATTGGATAAAATAAGTGCAGCTAAAGGAAGACTTACTTATGCTGAAGCAGTACAAGCATCTAATCTTGTTGAAAATCAACTAAAGAATTTATATAAGGAGTAATCATGGATAGACTTACACCTGAAGAATTTGAAGAATTATTTAATGCATATAATAGTGGGATTACAGAAGATATTCTTAGTTCTCCTGATAGATTTGATAAACTAAAAAGTATTAATAAAGAAACCGCAAAAGCTATAGCAAATAAGAGAGCAAAAAAGCTTATACAAGCAGGTTTAACACCCAATTTAGATGCTTTTATGCCTAAAAGCTATACCCGATGGTATCGTCCATTTGCTTTAGATGACTTTGATACTGTTAAAGATACTCTTAGCTATGCAAATACTCTTTTAGATAATGAAAATTTACCTGAAGATTCTCTTGAAGATTTTAGTCATTTTATTGTTAGGTTTTATAATTCTAAAGGTATTAACAAGAAATATTCTAAAGATAATCTTTGGAAAATTTATAATTACTATAAAGATTCAGAAATAATGCCACATAAACGTAGAGATTACCAAGGTAGTTATACAAATCCTATAAACTGGGATTATGAAAATTATTCTAGAAAAGCTAGACAAGCAGGTGCAGTTACACCTTCATTTGATACTTTTATAGAGGACAGAGTATTAGGAAATCCTGAAGCTAATCTTGATAATAAACTTAATACTCTTAAGCAAATACAAGAGGGTACATACCTAAGGACTACACCTGATCCTGTATCTACACCACCAGAGAATATACCTAAAACCACTAAAGATAATGAAGTTACTAATACTGATACTGCTCCTCAAGTAAAGGCTAAGTCTACAGAAGATATTGGGGATTTATATACCTATACTATGAATAGACTTAGTAAAGATAATAAGTATAGAAAATTAGGTTGGTGGAAATAATCCAATATTGACATTTCATTAAAACCAAAATAATCTCCTAGCCATTTTATCCAAATCCTAGGAGATTTTTTATGGCTGTCATAAATCCATTTGACTTGTATACTGCTGAACTTAATCAATTAAAAGCAAAAGAATCACAAAATCCTTTTGATATAGCTATTCGTGAACAAGCTAATAGAAACCTTGGTAATTACACTGAACAGGATATCCAAAGGGATGTAGAAGCTTATGAAAGACGTAATGAAATTAACAGGAATGACCCTGAATTTCAGAATCGTGTTAAAGCTAAACTTGACCAGTTAATTGATAAAAGACTTACTGACCCTAATGCTATCTTTGCTGCTATTAGTAATGACCCTGATTTAGATGCAGCATTCCCTACTCATATTGATAAGTTTGATGCATTAAAGCAGGTACAAGAAAGTGTATTAGATGCACAGAATGAACTTAATGCTATTAAGGGTTATAATATTGAAAATAAAGGAGTTATCAGAGATACTCTTAGTGCTGTTGGTTCAGGTTTACTGAATACTGCTACATCTCCATATTATGCTTATAAGAAGCATGATATTATGAATAAACTGGATAATCTTCCTTTAAACCAGTTAGAAGGAATTAATAAGAAATTACTTGCAGCTAGACAAATTCAAGATAAAGTAGATGAAGCTAAAGAAAGAATGTTTAGCAATGACTTAGCTACTCAAACTAGAGCATTACAAGATTTACAGTATTATAAGGGTACTTTAGATAATCTTGCTCTTACTGATGAAGAACAGCAAATATGGGATAGATATGGTAAAGAATATGATTCCCTTAAGATGCAATTAGACCATGTTAATGCAGATAAAGCTGATTTACTTGGTTCTAGAAATATCTCTACTGATGAAGCTAGAGTTCTTATGGATCAATACCATAGAAGAGAAGAATACAAGAGACAAGGTATTGACCCTTCATTAGGTGATCATGTCTTTGATGCTATTAAAGATGCTACAAGTTCATTCGGTGCTGTAGGTCGTTCATTAGGTAATGTATTAAGTTCTGCTATTCCATTTATGATACCAGTTATTGGTGGAGCATTGGGTGTAGCTTCATTTGGTTCTACAGCTATGGAATATGCTACAGACTTAATGGAAGACCATCTTAAAAAATATAATGAATTACCTACTGAAGAACAGCTTAAAGCTGCTTTATATGGTGCATTAGCAGCAGGTATTGATTACTATGGTTCTAAGGGTTTGGTTAAAGGCTATAGTGGTACTGCTGGTCAATTCTTTAGAGGTATTGGTAAAACTGATGCTATACGTGAAGCTGAACGTATTGCTCATAATACCCTTAAGAATACTGAAGCCCTTAGTAGAGGTATGAGTAGAGATGCTATAGGTAGAGTATTTGTTAATAACCTTAGGGCAGAATTAAATACTGTTGGTGCTCAAACTAAAGAACAAGCTACTAAAGAATTAAATAAGGAATTAACCAGATTAGCTAATAAAGAATTATATGGAGAAACTCTTGGAACCAAGATAACAAGAAAGATAGCTGAAATACCTGAAGGTATAGCAAGAAATATTGTAGAAGCTCCTGTTAAGGCTGTTAAGGCTACAGGTAAAGTACTTAAGGGTATTAAAGCAGGTAATGAAGCTCTGCATAGAACTATTGATTCAGGCATACAAGATGTAGTTAAAGCAGGTGCAGGACTTGCTATGGAAAACGTAGGTTCTGCTCTTGTAAGACAGAATTACAAAGGAGAATATGACAAGGAAGAAATAGCTAGAGGTCTTGTAGATGGTTTTATTTCAGGTGGTGCATTCCATGGTATTTCTAATGCTAGTTATGCTGGTTTAGGTAAACTTTCAGGTACAGCTAAAGAAGCTTGGAATAAGTACTTTAATAGTGGAATTAACTTAGATTCTAGGTCTGACTTTTTAGCTATGATTGATGTTTTAGAGTCTACTGACCCTAGCGTAGCTAAATACACTCCTGCTATGGGTAAGTATGCTAAAGAACGTTATGATAAACTTACTGAAACTATTGAAGACCTTGATAAGGGATTAAAGAGTTATAGAGAAGATGATGTATTAAAGAAAGCAGGTTTTACTATAGGGAAAGATGGTAAAGCTGTAGTAGATATGAATGTCTATAACACATCATCTGTTAAAGCAAGCACTCCTGTTAATGTAGTTAAACAAGCTGTTAAAAATTATAATAAATCCTTAGATACATTAAAGAAATATAAAGATGAAATAAAATTTAGAAATGATAGATTAGCTAAAGCCATTAAGAATAATGCTAAAAATGTATATGAATCCAGTAAGACTAATAAATCTTTCTCTGATACTGAGAAAGAAGAAGCTAAACAGAATTATGTAAATTCTTTAGATAAAGAAGAACGTGTTAAATTCCTTATGGAAGAGGAAGGTTTATCTAAAAAAGATGCTGAAGAATATGTAGATATCACTGAACATACTACAGAAGAATCTGAAGTACCTGAAACATATACAGAAAACGTTGAAGGTACTGATGTATCTATTAAAGATATTTTTGATAGAGGTAATACAGATGTATATTTATATAAAGATATTCTTAGAGATGAAAAGGTACGTAAAGCTATAGCTAATACTGATAAAGTAGCTTTTGATGAAGCTATTGCTGATTTAGTTGCAAAGAATAAAGCAGATCAAGCTGAAGGTATTTCTGAACAAAGAGCTAAAGCTGTTAAAGATTACTTTAATGAAGATAAATTTGCTCAGTATGAACGTGGAGAAAATCCCGATACTAATGTAATTAGTGAACTTAATAAACCAACAAAGAAAGATATTAAGTCTAAGCTTAATGTACCTGATGCAGAAGTATCTAAAGAAGATGCTATTAAGGATAATGATAAACTTAAGAATTATGTATATCAACAGGTATTAGCTAGAAATGAAGTACCTAATAAAATAGGTGAAGATATTAAATCTGAATTAACTGGTTTAACTGAAGAACAAACCAGTGTAATAGATAAAGCTATTGGTGAAATAACTAATACAGCTGATAAAGCCAAAGAAATAAATGAACAGCTTAGGGGTAATAAAGTCTATAAGACTGAGAAAGAAGCTAAAGAAGCTTTAAGAAAACTCTCCTCAAAACACAATGGTATTACAGGTGTCCTTAAAGTACGTAAAGTAGATACTGATAGATTTATTATTGGTGAATCTAAAGTAGCAGATGCTTTCAATGATTATAATAAACTAGTTTCTAAAGAAGATATAAGTAAAGAGGACTTACAAGAGTTTATTGATACTTACAAAGATGAGTTAGTTTACTTAAATGGAACTGCCATTGAACAGTTACAAAAAATACATGAAAATTATGTTAAAGCTCCAAAGGATAAAAAGAAAGAACTAAAAGAGAAATTTACAGAGGGCTTAGCACACGTCCTTGCTTATGATATTAAATTCTACGAGGAACAAGCAGAAAGATTTAAAGGGGATGTAGAAATTGATACAGTTGTGCATGGATATACTAAGCGTAACTATATTAGAGAAGCTTCAGCACAAAAGAGAAAAGAAGATACAGAAAGAGCACAAGCTAAAGAAACAAGAGAACAGGGTAAAATAGAAAAAGAAGTAGATAAATTAACAGAAGCTCAAGCTAATAATCTTGTAGTACATGCACTTTATACTTCTTTTAATTACTTTAATACTACTGACGCTAAAAGGTGGGGTTCAGATAAAAGATTTACTATTGTAGATATTCGTAATCTTAAAGCTTTAATTAACTCAGGTAAACTGGGTCAAACTGAGTTAAATTATGCTCAGACTTTATTAGCTTGTATGCAGAAGACAGATGTAATAAATGATGATACTTCTGTTGCTCATGCAGTAAACTTTACTTTTGTACATAATTCCCCTAACCATGATTTTGTACCTGAAATAGATGCAGTACAAGGTGCAAAAGGTTATAATGCACAACTTAGAGAAAAGTATAAAAAAGAATTTGGTAAAGAAGTACCATCCAATATTATGTATCTTCCAGAATCCTTAATGGATTCTGCTATGGCAGAGAATTTACTTTCTGAACATACACAGAGAAAGCGTAGTAACAATAAAAGATACATTCAAGCTATTAGAAACAATATTAGTATCTTTAGAGGTTTCCTTTCACAGTTAGACGCATTTAAGATATCTGTTAAAGATACAGATGGTGCTATAGGAGAAAATACAGCTTTATCTGAAGTATGTAAGGAAGCAGGTGTATCTTATCCTACTAATATTGAACTTTTAAGTAATGCAGAAGTTGTTAATATGACTATAGCTTTTATGCAGAGATCTTCTTCATACTTAAAGGCTTTAGGATTAAATATTGGTAGTGTTGATAAGATTACTAGCAATAACTTTACTCGTTTAAATGACAATAGGTCTCCTACTACTATTTATGATATTAATAATGTTAAACCAACAAAATTAGATGGTATTGGTATTGCATTTACTCCGGGAAAAAATAAAACAGATGTTGATAACTTTAATACTGGGAATATTACATTAAAAGAAAGATTAATTATTTTAGATAAAATCCTTGATGCTGATGGTGGTTTCATTGATGCATTTATGGATAATAAATATGTAAAAGAAAATGCTGCAATATCTGATTTATACAGAGATTTAGCCATTACACGTTTAGCAAGTAATTTAGAAGGATTAAAAAAGGCTAAAGATTTTTTAAAAAAGATAGGTTTAACTAAATTTGCGGATACCCCTGAAAAACTTCTTAAACAGATAATTCATATTTATCAAACGAAGGGAACAGCTGTTCCTAATCTAGCTGTTTTAGTTAAAAGTAATTTATTATATGCTATAGCTAAGAAACTTAATTCTGAATCAGGTAAAGTTAAAGATAAATCTAATTTAACTGACCCAGATTATAATAAGTATCTTAAGCTGTATTCATTTGTAGAAACATTACCTGAACAGAATTTAGTTAATTATAAGAATACTTCATATGTAGAAGATGAGGTAACCACCAAAGATTTAATTCCTTTGGCTTATAATTTAATTCCAAAAATAGCTGATCTAAATGACCTTAGAGCTGAATTAGAGTCTGCTAATGGTACTAATTTTATTTCTGAATCTGAATACCATCAAATAATTCAAACTTTATACTTAGCTGATAATACTAAAAATAATAAAGGCATTACTATAACAAATGGTATTATTGATATTACTGGAAATCACTTAAGTAATCTTAGTCCTGAATTACAGCTTAAATTAGCTAAAATTCTTGCTAATAAATTTAATCGTGATTTAGCTGATGGTAAAATAAAAGTAACTTCACCTACTATAACAGGACGTAATCATTCATCTACAGAATTTAGTTTTAGCAAAATAAAAACTAATATTTCTTCTGATATAAGGTATTCTGAATATTCTGAAGATTTAATCAGTAAACCAAAATCAATATTGGCTTATGATGGACTTTATTCTGAAGATTCTATTTATGAGAATAATCCTGATTATGCAGGACCAGAGAATGGTGTAATTAAAGTCTTAAAAAAAATTCATGAATTAAATCTTCATGGTACTAAATTCCTTAAATCTAACTACATTATTGATAGTATCTTTGGTACTGATATTAATGGTAGAGTATGCTATTCAAAAGAACTGTTAAGTGTTCTTTCTGCTACTGGTTTAAATAATTTATCAGGTATAAATATGGGACAATCTGAAGATTGGCTCACTTCTATGGTATCAGGTAAATTTTTATCCCCTAAAGCTGCTTCTGTAATGAGCACCTTAAACTTTGCTGATTATCAAACCTTTGCTTTATCCATAGGTAGACAGGTTATGAATTCTTTAGGCATTCGCTTAAAGGGTGAAAATAGTAGACCTATTGTAACTGAAAAGATATGTGTAGACTTAGGTTCTAGAGTATTACACTTATTAGAATCAGCAGGATATGTAACTAAGAACTATTTAACTTATGATGGTGAATTAGTATCTGAACCCCCTAAGGAAGGAACATATAGAAGGGTTCTTAAGCTTACTAAAGATAAAGGTGAACCATTATTAACTGATTTAAATAATACAGCTAAATATTCTTATACGACTTCTTCAGGTGTTGCTAAAAATAGTAATATTCTTGATGATTTATTGGGTACTACTAAAGAAAAAACAGAAAGAAGCACTGATGACTTTAAAGCATATCAAGAAGAATTAAAAAATAGATTTAATACAGATAGAGGCACCTATAATGTAACTACTTATGATAAAGTAAAAGTACCACATGCTACAAATACAGCTACAGTAGAAGTCTGTAAGTTTACAGGAATAACTCGTGTTATACTCCCTGAAGAACGAGAATTAAAAGGTATTACTGATGCTGATGGTAAACCAGTAAAAGTTAGAGAAGTCTATTTAGATAGAAATGCTACATATAAAGCAGATGGTGTGATGAATGAGCCAGTACCTTTAGTAGAATTAGCTTATAAGAATACAGAAGGTCAGAAAGTACATCTCGATAAATATACAAATATTTTTGGGAATGAATTACAAAACGCAAAATCTTGGCGTGATTTACCTGATAATATTAAAAAAGCTTTAGATATGGATACTGAAGATACTGTTAGTATCTTTGAAAATCATAGAATAGATAAAAATGAACAAATCTTTAGAGCAGCTAAAGAATTTGATTCACGCATTAAACAATATAAAGAAGGTGAAATAGTATATTTCCCTGTTGTTATGACACCTAATAACAGATTCTTAGTTAATTCTCCTTGGTTTAATTATCGTGAATTCAAACCAATGAGAGAATTCTTTTCTCCTGTTCATGATGATAAATTTACTACTATCCCTTCAGGTAGAACTGAACCACAACAACAGATGCTCAAAGGAGTTATCTTATTTAACCTTGGTTTAGATGTAGATAAGATGCTCTTTAAGGATATAGATAAAGTATTTGATGACTTTACAGATGCGTTTTATAAAATATATGAAGACCCTACAGGTAAAGGTCAAATCTTATTACCTAGACTATTTCAAGGTGAAAAACTAGATGTAGATAAAGATAGCGGTACAGTAAAATTAGGTAATACTACATTAACTGATAAAGAGAAGACTATACTTAAACCTTTATTAGATATTCAGTTTGATGTATACAAAGGTGTTAAGAAAACTAAAGGAATTGAATTTAGTGGGTCTACTGCTTGTCAGTCTCTCTATCAAGATTTAGTAAATTCTCACAATGGTAATCCTAAGTTACTTAACCAAATTAAGAATAATGAAGCAATATCCGATTTTGATTACATTATTGAAGTAGATGGTTTGAATAATGGTTCAGGACATCACTTCTCTCAATCAAGTGTATTCTCAAATACAGATGAAATTTCAATAGCTAAATCTATTGCTGTAGGTATTATCCCACCTTCTATATCTGGTGATGCCATGTATGGTGACTTTGTAACAGCTATGGCTAAGTCTGATGGTAAGTACTTAGATGTATATATGCTATCAGCTAAAACTGGTGAAAATTTAGCTAAAGAAGATTTTGCTACTATGATTATTACTGGTTTAAGGAAAGACCCTAATGGTAGTAATAAGATTAGACTTCTTAAAGTATTAGCAAAGATTTATGATGTAAAAGATAAGTCAGGTAAATACTCTACTGATATAGAAGAAATTATTCCTGAATTATTATCTAGAGATGTAATGAAACAAGTAGCTATGCCTAATACCTATGGTGCAGGTATGGAAGCTTTATTATTACATTTAGCTACAGGTATTGATAAAAAAATAGCTAAATTTGTTGCTAAAAATGTAGCTAAAGCAGAAAACCCTAATGCAGAAATCCAAAGATTATATGATGAATTAAGAGAGTTTAATAATGGTTATTTAACTCTTGTAGATTTTTCAGGTAAAGAGGTTAATTACTCAGATGTAAGAGGAAAAGATAATTTAAGTAATTATATTCCTCTAACCTATTCTAATGATGCTTTATTTAATCTGCTTAAAGATACTTGTTTAGTTGATGCTGTACAAGGAGCTAGAGCTGTTACACAAGAAGCTTCAGATAGAGCTAGAGTATTAAACCAAGCTAATGAAGCTATATGTAAAGTATTTACTGCTACTGTAAAGAAGGTATTAGATACTCATTTTAAAGATAGAGATTTAGAATCTCTTACATGGAAAGAACAAGAACAGATTCTTGGTATAGTAAGTACTAAGCTTAATTTTGGTACTCAGAAACAGTCCTTAGATGTATTAAGACCTGCTCTTATGGGGGCATTAGCTGAACTTAGCTATAATAAAGTAACTGGATACTATGAAGGTGGTTCTTCTTCTGTTAGATTTAAGACTGCATTGGATAGAGAATCCTTAGGTTCTGCTCTCCCTCCTGTATTTATTCATGGTTTTGACTCAGGTAATATTGCCTATGCTCAACAACGTATAAGAGATACCTTAGGTGCATTTACAGGTGTTCATGATGCTATCATGATTATGTATAAGCAACTTACAACTGACCCTGATATAAGTGCTCCTCAAGCAATGAATGAAGGTTTTGCAGAAGGATTCCTTACTGCCCATATCCCATTATTGCATATGGCTCAAGTTCTTAATGTAAGTCTTGAATATTTACCTGATTTAGATGGTGAAACTACAGCAGATATTCATAGAGCTATAAATGCTTTAAGGTCTTATGCAGGTATTGAAATAGATAATGCTCAGAAGATTCTTTATAAAATTCAAGATGACTTAAAGAATAATCTTCCTACTTATAAGTTTAATCAGTTCAGCAATGGTGAATGGTCTGCATTTGAACCTACTAAACCTTGGGTAGACCAAAAGCTTAAGGAACTTAATGAGTCTATTCAAACATCTGCCCTTATTAAACCAGAGTATGTAAGTTATGATGAATTCTTAAAAGAATTTATTCAAGTTAAGCATAAAGACTTATATAAGCTTTTAACTAGAAGTGGTGATTTTACTACTGTTATATTTAACCTTGCTCAGTTAAAAGAGATAGTAGCTGATAAAGCTACTAGTGTAGGTACTACTGCTCTTGGTTTAACTGATGACCAGAAAAAGCAAATAGATAAACTTATTACTGATTATGTTAATTATAAACAAGGTAAATATGATTTATCTTTCTATAAGAATTTCTTAGATGCTCAACAAGAATATAATAAAGAAACAACAAAAGCATCATTTAATGATTTAGTAACTGAGGCTACAGAACTTAAAGGCACTCAACAGATTATGAAAGCCTTATTAACTTTAGGTAGTAATGCTGAAGCTTTTGGTAATATTACTAAGGGTAATACTGGATTTATTTCTAGATTCTTAAGTTCTAATCTTCATAAGTTACAAGGTTTATTACATAAGAATAGTAATAGTTATCATATACTTGCTAGTTTAATTAAATTAACTACTAAGAATGAAGACATTACTAATACTGACTTAAACCAGTTAATTGAATTGATGGATGATAGTGGTTATTTAAATAAGGATTTAACAACTATTCAACCATTAGATTCAAATGCTCAATCTATTTTTATTAATGTTGCTGATATTAACTTAAGAGATTTCTTAGATTACATTGAAAGTGAACATCAAGAAAGTGCTTATAAGGGTACACCAGTATCCCGTAAAGATAGATTAACTAATTATTTTAAGAAATACTTAGATGCCCTTGAAAAAGAACTTCAAACACATACAGGAACAAAACAGATTATCTTTAGAATGGATTCTGCTATAGATTTAATGCTTCTTGGTGCTTTAAACCAGAGGATTCATCAAGCTGATTCTTCTAGTGTCTTTGATAAATTATCAATAGTTATTGCTCCAAGTATTACAGATAAAGCAGGAATGGGTATTAATAAGAATCTTACTCATTATAGTAACTTAAATGATACTTTAGGAGAGAAACTTAATAACTTTACTGTACTTAATACTACTAAGAATAAAGATTTACAGTTACAAAACTATATTCACCGTTCTCAATTCAGTAAAGAAGGTCTTTCAGGACAGTACTTACAGAGAACTTATGATGTTTCTACTACCCCTGAAGGTAGACCTAATCCTAGAGAGCAACTTAATAAAAAAGAAACAATATACATGGCTAATTACTATGGAGATATTGAATCTACTCACTTTAGTGATTCTTGTGTACCTAGTATGTTGTATGTACAACGTAATGCTAATGATATAACAGGTATTAGTGCATATGAAAATGCTGTATTAAATTTCCCTATCCATAAAATGGCTGATGCATTAAACCTTAAGCCTATCGAAAATGTAGAAACAAATACAGTACCAATACATATTACTAACTTTGCTGATATTAAAGATGGTAAGACCATAGTAATATCCCTTAATTCTGATGGTTCTTTTGTAGAAGATAAAGAATATAATATTATTAGTAAAATACCTGCTCTTAATAATGCATATAAACAAGCTCTTAGTACACATAGACGTATGGAACGTAGATTCAGAAATGACCCTAATGTACAAAGAGAAGCTATACTACAACCAATTACTTTAGATGCACGTTTAAATAATCTTACTAAAGTACAAGTAACCTTTATGATTACTAAAGACCCTACTATTTCATTGCAGGATTTACACAGTATAATTGAAGGACAGAATCCTTCAGCCTCTAATTATCAGGCAGGTAATTATGTATTTTCTCCAGACCCAGAAGGAATAAGTAATGAAGAGAGAAATAGATTACAAGCTCTTAGAAGTAAGTTTAAAGACTATTTAGTTAATAATGAACATGTTACTGACCCTACTAGAGGATTTAGTAATTGGGTACGTGCACAAGAAAGTAAATACAGAAATGCTTCAGATAAATCTGAACGTGTCAGAATACCTAAAGAATTCCTAAATGAAACAGACAATATATTCTACTCTAATCCTACAATGAGAACAGTTAATGACTACTGGAAGAGTAAGCATACTGAAAATGTTATTTATATAGGTGAATCTGCATTTCCTGATAGAGGTGTTAAAGGTTCTAAACCTACTGTTTATACTTTTGATGGTGTTAAAGGAAAAGAACAACAAGAAGCTATAGCAAGTAACTTTAGAACAACTATGAAGACAGCTCTTACAAGAACTCTTATAAAAGTAAGAAATACTATAAGAATGAATAAATATACATCAAATAAATCTGCTGAAGATATGAATGTATATGATAGAGCTGTATATAAAGATTTAACTTGTTCAGATGCTAATGACTTGTTTAATACTTTAAACCAAGAAGATAGAGCTAGAGGTTTAGAAACAGACCATTTAGATAGAGTATTTAATAAACTAAAAACTCTTAATATAAATGTAAGATACTATCTCAATAACTTAGCCTATTCTCAAGGTGGTGCATTCATTGAAACTATTAATGCTAAACCTACTGGCTATATTAACTTTAATACCCGAGGTACTGGTTCTCATGCAGAAGTATTTGTACACGAATATTCTCATATTCCTTTAGAGTATCTTAAGTATGATGCTAATGCTTATAGATTAGCTACTCAGTTATATCAGTTTGCTGCTAAGAATTTAACCTTAGAAGATTTTGATTGTTCTAGAGAAGAAGCTGAAAGAATCTATAACT
>Ga0326514_10001388_pt1 | contig 15776 bp, 15 predicted proteins | sample 3_2548_0518_D_FD_203653 | JGI IMG/M metagenome (GOLD analysis project Ga0326514, IMG submission 203653) | Bovine rumen microbial communities from UC Davis, California, United States - 3_2548_0518 | ecosystem: Host-associated > Mammals > Digestive system > Stomach > Rumen | place: USA...
TCCCTGATTAATAGCTAAAAAACATATTAACACGTCAGAATCATAAAAAATAGGTTTATCCACCAATTTAACCTCCTCCTTTCAGTATACAATATCCTGTCTGAAAAGATCGAGTAGAATATCTTTCCTTACACCTTTAGTTAACTTTTTTTCATTATAAAGTCTTTCTGTCAAAGGAATCATATGTCCAATAGAATAATATTGATTATCTTTATGATTAGACTCATATAATAAAGTATCATAACCTAAACCTGCAGCTTTATCAAAAATATTAAAAGATAATTCGGCAAATTGGTCACCGGTGATAAACCCTTGTGAGTATAATCTCCCAATAAAATTACGATGGTCTAAACGGAAGTACTGTTCACATTTTATTACATCATTGATGCTCCATTCTTCAATGTTATTGGAATCCATATAATCATATAATGCACATTCACTTAACAAGAAGTCAGATGCAAATTCATCAGCTTTTATTTCTGTTTCTTCTTGATTCTTTTCACTGCAAACCACGAAATTTTCCTTATTATCAAGCAAATGATATAATTCATGAGCCAATGTGAAGTTTTGACGACCTCTTGTATGAGTGGAATTAAGTAAAATTATAGAATCGTGATTTTTTTTAAAATAACAACCACAGACACTACTTTTCATTGGAAACCAAGAAATTGTCAAGTTAGGAATCTTATAAGATAGTAAATTAAACATGTTGACTGGAGAAAACTCATCAATACCCCAATTACGTTTAAAGTTCATGTTTAATTTAGGAAAATTATTAAATTCTTTTCCAGATTCATATTTTCTAAGTATTGTTAGGTTAGCAGATAACCTGTTTATATGAGCTATCACATTCAAATCCAAATCTCTGGCTGATTTGAATGATATTTTTGATTTTTCGTAGCCGTCTGTTTTTCCTAAAAGATATTCTGGAGTGCAGTTATATAATGCAAGTAATTTATCTGACAATAACCAGTTTAAATTTCGCCTATCATTTTCTATTTTTGAAAGGTTGCTTTGGTCTATTTCCAAGTATTCCGCAACTTGTCTTTGTGAATATCCATTCTCTTCACGCAATTTTTTCAATCTTGAACCCACACTGCTCATGTATAACCACCATTTCATTTGTAATAATATTTTGTCATCAGTATTTATAAACATTTCGATAATTTTTGAGGTCAAAAATCAGGTTTCCATCATTACTATCATAACTTTAATCAGCACCATCTTTTTCCTGCGCGAATATCAAAATAATTACAAGGTTGCTAATCGCAATGTTAATTATTATTATAACCTGCATCATAGTCATGTTAGCTAATTTAATGATGGGAATACCATGGTTTATTGCTATTAAATACATTATAATACCATTTTCAATCGGTTTAACATACTTTGAAAGGGTTCAAAGAGGCAAAAATATGATCAAATAAGTATTACCCACTTGAAATTGATGATTGAAGTCATATTAGAGAATATAGCAAATTAGGTATTTAATGTCAAAACCTACAAAAGAATAGTTTAATTTGTCAATAATTGCTTTAACTAAAAAAAAAGAAATTAAGATGAGTTGAATATACTCATCTACATTTTTTGAGGTGCGGATACACCTAAAATGTCCAAGGCATTTTTGATTGTTGTTTTGGCACGGTCAACCAGAATCAGCCTTGTGTCTTCAACATCAGAACCAATCACCTGTTCTGTCTTGTAGAACTTGTTGAATGAACCTGCCAAATCCTGACAGTATTGAGTGATATTGTGCACTCTCTTTTTAGTCGCACAGTCTTCAACAACCTGAGGGAACTTGGCTATCTGTCTGATCAGGTCCTGTTCAACCTCATCAGGAGTCCAGTCGTCACTGACAGTTAAGGAACTGACATCCTTACCGGATTTGTCTAAAAGCTTGGATGCCCTTGCGTGTGCGTATTGGATTGATGCGCAGCCTCTCTCAAAGCTTAATGCCTCATCCCATTTGAATGTGAGGTGTTTTTCAGGAGAGAGTTTGGCGATGAAGAACCTTACGGCACCGATACCGATTTCCTCAGCCATTGGAGCGATTTCCTCTTCGTATAAATCTGGATTTCTTGATTTGATTTCATCATGTGCCCTGAGGACGGCCTCATCAATCAGCTCATCAACTGATACGAATTTTCCCTTACGGGTTGACATTGATCCTTCGGGAAGTGTGATGAATTCATAAAATATTACTTCAGGTGCCTCTTGTCTTAATATCTCTTCAAAGATGACCTTGATTTGCTTTGCAGCCAACTTATGGTCTGAGCCTAAAATATCAAGAACTGTGTCGCCGAGTGTTGCCTTGTATTTATGGTATGCCAAATCCCTTGTTGAGTATAGGGATGTTCCGTTTGACCTTCTAAGTACAAATTCCTTTTCGATGTTGAAATCTGTAAGGTCAATGTATAATACATCATTTTCACGGGTGAATCCCTCTTTCTGGATATAGTCCACAAGCTCATCGACTTCTCCGCTTCTTACAAACTGACCTTCCCATACAAAATCATCATGGTTTATATTGATTCTTTGAAGTGTCTGCTTCATTCCAGAGATGCAAGTTGAAACTACTTGCTCGAAGATTTTATTTAATTTATCATCTTCACCCTGTTCATATTTTTGAATCAGTTCATCTACCTTAGCAGCCAAATTTTCATCCTCTTCGACAGCCTTGTTGGCATCGAAGTATAGCTTACCGATTTTGTGGTCAGGCTTTTCGCCTTCATAATCCTCAATCTTCAATCCAAGCTCGGTTATGCCGCACACGATGATTGCGATTTGTCTTCCCATATCGTTGACATAGTACTGGGTTGTGACATCCCTTCCGGCCAATTTCAAAAGCCTTGCGAGTGAATCTCCAAAAATGGAGTTTCTGATGTGGCCTATGTGCAGCGGTCCGTTTGGATTTGCTGAAGTGTGTTCCAATACGATTTTTTCATCATATTTAGGAAGCTGACCGTAGGTGTCATCAACATTTTCCAGAAGCTGTTTTGAGAACTTGTTGTAATCAATAAAGAAATTGACATATGGTCCGAAGTTCTGAACCTTGCTGAATATTTCCGGAACCTCAATCTTTTCAACCAGATCCTTGGCGACTTCAGGAGGTGAAGTCTTTAATTTTTTGGTAAGGGCAAATGCTATTGTGCTTGCAAGATCACCCAAATTTGGATTAGGCGGAAAGTCCAGCCTGAAATTTCTGTCAACTTCTACATCATATTGATCCAATGCCTTATTTATGGCATCGATAGCCTGTTTTTCTATTTCAAAATACATTAACTCACCTAAAATAATAAATTATAATCCTCTTAACCAGATTGAAAGATAACCGATTTTTGGAATTACAGCAAGATTATCTCCCAATGTCACCACTTTCTCCTGTATCTGATCTGCCTCGACATAATAAGGGTCCGGACGGTTATTGTTGTCTCCCTTAATCACATACATCGTAGTGCCGTTAATATCCGTAATATTGATAACTCTATGAATTACCGGCTGGTCATACCAGGCCGCATCATAAACAACAACATCGCCCACCTCAACTGTGGTAGGGTCGAATTCATGGATTCCGAAGAAATCAGCCTTTTGAATAAGGACAATATCTCCCCTGTAGAATGCCGGCTCCATACTGCCTGAAACAACAACGTTCAAGTGCTGTGCTGCAATCAATACAATAATAAGGATGATTGCATATGTTGCAACCTCTTTAAAATCTATTTCCATTTAAATTACCTTCTTCTTTTTTTAAATGCAGCCTCCAATGCCAGTTCGATGGCATCTGAAGTTTTCTGCAAATCCTCCATGCTGTGAGCATTTGATATGAAATTACATTCAAATTGTGAAGGCGGTATGAAAACACCTTCCTTCAATAAAGTCTTAAAGTATCTGAGGAACCTTTTTCTGTCGGATTGCTGTGCATCGGCATAATTGTAGACCGGTGCCGGATTGAAATAAATCTGAAACATTGAAGCAAGACCCACCGGCTGGATGTTATACTCTTCATCATCGATGATTGACTGGATATTGCCTCTCAGGAAGTTTCCTTTGCGTTCAAGTTCCTTATAGAATGCATCGTCCAGCTGCGCCATTGTGGAAAGGCCTGCCTGAACTGATACAGGGTTTCCTGAAAATGTTCCTGCCTGATAGACCGGTCCCTGCGGTGCGATTAATTCCATTATTTCCTTTTTACCGCAGAATGCACCCATAGGAAGGCCGCCTCCTACAATCTTACCGAGGGTTGTCATGTCTGGTGTCACTCCATAGTATTCCTGCGCCCCTCCACGGGAAGCCCTGAAACCTGTGATTACCTCATCAAAGATTAATATGATGCCGTTTTCCTCTGTGATTTTTCTGATAAATTCTAAAAATCCTGGTTTTGGCTCAATACATCCGACATTGCCCATGACAACTTCCATAATGATACAGGCAATGTTTTCACCTTCTTTTTCAATCAGTTCTGTAAGCGCTTCCTCATCATTGAATGGTACGGATAGAGTGTTTTTTGTGGTGTCCTCAGGTATTCCCGGGCTGTCTGGCAGTGTTGCAGCACCTGAACCTCCCTTAACCAGCACGTAATCGTGTGCACCATGATATGCGCCTTCAAACTTGACAATCTTATCCCTGCCGGTGAACCCTCTTGCAAGCCTTATTGCACTCATAGTCGCCTCGGTTCCACTGTTACAGAACCTCACCATTTCAGCTGAGGGAATCCTGTCGATTACCTCTTTTGCCAGTGTTATCTCATTTTCGGTTGGAGTGCCGTATGCTGTACCCATGGTAAGCTGATTGGAAACTTCCCTGACGACTTTGGGATTGGCATGACCTAAAATTAATGGTCCGTAAGCCAGACAATGGTCGATGTAAACCTTACCGTCCTCATCGGTCAGTTTAGATCCGCCTGCACTTTTGACAAAAAATGGATAAGGCTTGAATGCCCTTACCGGAGAGTTCACTCCACCGGGGAAATATTTTTTTGATTCATTGAACAAATCTTCTGAGTTCATTTTATCACGTTATAAATGTTGTATTAATGAATTTACACAAGCCACCGCAATTGGTGTTCCGCCTTTCGGCCCTTCAACAATGATATTGGGTATGTCAGAGTTATGCAAGGCCTCTTTTGAATCGGCGGCACCTACAAATCCGACCGGAACTCCCACAATTGCCTTTAGATTCATTTCGCCTTTGGCGTATAAATCCATGGCTTCAAAAACAGCAGTTGGAGCGTTACCTGAAACCACTATGCCTTCAAAATCATTTGCCGCTGCGTATCTCATTGCCGCTGCAGCCCTTGTGATCTGGTTTTCCTTTGCGATTTTTACAACTTCCTCGTTTTTGATGTAACACTCAACTTCCCCTTCATATCTTGTAATGCCATATTTAACCATGTTGATATCGGTTAAAATGCATTCCTGATTTTTAAGGGAGGCCATAGCTGCATCTACAAAATCAGCACTGATCTTTACTAATTTTGCATATTCAGGATCTGCGGTTGAGTGAACAATCCTTTCAACGATGTCTCTTTCTATAGGTTTTAAGTCTTTAACATCATCTCCAATAAGGCCACGGATAATCTCGCGACTTTTGTTTGCGATATCCAGACCTTGCTTTGTTGATGCACCCATGAACATTTTGTCTGTCATACAATAATTTTTGAATTATATATTTGTTAAATATTTTGTCTTGAGAAAAATTTTGTATTATGCCAATTTACATTTGAAATATAATTAATCTCAAATTTTTATATAATTTAATAATAATTTGATTTTATAGTATATGAATTTATCAAAACGATAGAAAATAAAAAAAACTATTTTAATCCATTAAAAATATATAAAACATTATAATTTTTACTTAATCAGATATATAAAAAATATTAGTTTAGTTTCAAGTGCAAGTAAAAATTGACAACATTGACAATGCACTATTTCCCACTGGCAGACAATCCCGCCAAATATCCTGTTGAAAACGCAATCTTTAGATTATAACCGCCTGTAGGTCCGTGAACATCCAACACCTCCCCTGCAAAGTACAATCCCGGAGTCAAGGTGGATTCCATTGTTTTTGAATTGACAAATTTCAAATCAACACCGCCGATTGTAATCTTAGCCAGCCTGTCATTAAAGTCGGTTATCTCAAAAGTGAATCTTTTAAGGTTTTCAACCAGCCTGTTTTTGGTTTTCCTGTTGACATTGGAAAGTTGTGTCTCACCGTCAATGCCGATTTCAGATAAGAAATAGTCTATGAAACTGTTTGTCAGGTATAGCTTCAGGTAGTTTTTAAGCTTTGCCTTTCCTCTGTTCTGGAAATCCCTGTTGAAGCGCTCATGGAGATCTTCGCGTTTAAGTTCGGGGCAAAGGTCAATTGCAATTTCAATATTGACTTCAGGGTCATTATCCAATAGGTTATAACTTATGCTTTCGGATATCTCATTGCTCAGGTTGATGATTCCAGGTCCGGTAAGCCCGACATGTGAAAACAGGACATTGCCCTCAACCTTGTGCTTCTTATAACTTATAACCACATCATAAAGTGTCACTCCGGCAATTCCGGACAGGTCCTTTCTGGTAATTAAGGGAGTTAAACCGTATTTTATGTCTGTCAATGGCTGTGAGGTCAATGAGTAGTTATCAATGCTTGCTCCGGTCTGAGGATAGGTGATGCCGCCGGTTGCGATTATGATCTTTTCTGCTTTTAACTTATCATTTATAACAAAATCATCAGTAATCGTTTTAACTTCAAAGTTATAACTTATACTTACACCTTCCAACTTTTCACATAAACCTTTCAGGACATCAGCTGACTTTCCGCTTTTGGGAAATACTCGGTTGTCCTCTTCGGTGATGAATTCCAAATCAAATAGTGAAAGCAAATCCTCATTGGTAAATGAGTAAAAAGAGTGTTTTAAAAAATTTTTATGGGAATATGAATCCAACAGCTGTCTGATTGGTTTGGAGTTTGTAATATTGCATCTGCCGCCACCTGTAATAAGCAGTTTACGGCCCAATGACTTGTTTTTTTCAAGCAATATTACACTGGAGGAATTCTGGCTGGCCGCTATTGCGGCCATGATTCCGGCTGGTCCTCCGCCAATGATGGCTATTTCATATTCCAACATGTTTTTTAAGGTGTTAATCTGTGTCTGTCTCTTGGGAAGAGTACGCATTCACGGATGTTTTCAGCACCTGTAAGCACCATGGTCAATCTGTCGGCACCTACACCCCAACCTGCATGTGGAGGCATACCGTATTCAAATGCTTTCAAGTAGCTTCCAAATCCAGCAGGGTTCAGTCCACGTTCTTCGATTTGTTTTACAAGCAAGTCGTATTGGTGTACACGTGTTGCACCTGAGGATAATTCCAGGTTGTTGTACATTAAATCGAATGCATGTGAGTATTGCTCTTCGCCGTCAACAGGCATTACATAGAACGGTTTGATTTCAGAAGGCCAGCGGGTGAGGAAGTAGAATCCACCCATTGTGTCACCTAAAGCCTTTTCAGCTTCACGAGACAGGTCTTCTCCCCATTCCATACTTACATCCTTGGAGTTTACGATATCAACCGCTTCATCATAAGTCACAACAGGGAAATCACCGGTTGGAACTTCAAGTTCATGGCCCAATATAGCCAATTCGTCTGCGCAGTTTTCGTTTACATCCTTGAGAACGTTGATGATCATGTCGTTTAGTATTTTCATTACATCCTCATCGTCGGCAAATGAAGCTTCAGCATCGATGGATACCGCTTCGTTCAGGTGTCTGAGTGTGTCATGCTCTTCTGCCCTGAAGATTTGACCGATTTCAAATACCTTATCCATTCCACTTGCCATCATCATCTGTTTGTACAGCTGTGGTGACTGGCCGAGGAATGCCTCTTTTTCAAAGTAAGTGATTGGGAATAATTCTGTTCCTCCTTCTGTAGCGGATGCCACAAGTTTAGGAGTGTTGATTTCATAAAATCCGTTGTCATAGAAGAAATCACGGATTGTATGGAACATTTGTCCTTTGATTTTGAATATTGCTGAAACGTTTTCTTTTCTGATATCCAAGAATCTTGAGTCGAGCCTTGTGTCGATTCCAGCTTTAACTTTTTCTGTTGGATCCATTGGTAAAGGTTGGTTGGCCAAGTTCAGGATTCTGATTTCTTTAGGAATGATTTCAACACCGTTTGGTGCCTTTGGACCTTCTTGAACCATACCTTTGATTGCCACAACGGATTCCTTTCTGAATTCTCTTAATTCTTCCATTATCTTTTCATCTACTTTTTTGCTTGGAGCTGTGATTTGAACTCTGCCTGTGACATCACGAACGATAACGAACATGATTCCACCGAAATCACGGATTTCGTGCACCCAACCCATGATGGTAACGTCACTGCCTGCTATTTCAGGAGTGCATTCACATGCATAGTTTGTTCTTCTCCAATCTTTTAATAAACCTTGCAAATTTATTCACCTCGGTTGTAAAAATAAAATAATGATAAAATTTTCATTATAATTTTAATATTATATTTAATATTTAATAAATATATCCAAAAATTTAAAAAAATCGAATGAAAAGCAGGATAAATAATTTTTTTGAATGTGTAAAAAAAAGGAAAAAAAGAATGACTATATTACATAGCCAATACTTGTTTTAAATCATCGTCAGGTTCAAGTTCACCGGTTAATGCATTTACTGTGATTTCCCCATATTTGGTATTTGTATAGTTGTCTACAATTGTAAATACATAACCGTCAGCTACCTCTTCATAATTATCATCAATAGTTAATTCGGGATAGTTAATTAGTTCTCTTAAAACCAGATCCTGACATTCTTGGAATGTTAATTTCTGCTGAAAATTACTAGCAGGATTTGAATTAGTATTTGAAGGAGCTACATTATTATCCTCCGGACTTGCCTGAACAGACCCGTCATTTGCAGCAGTCGCTTGAGAATTGTCTTCCAGAGTAGTTGCCTGAACTGGTTCATCATCACTAGACTGAACATTGCCATCAGCAGCAGAAGTGGTATTATCTGAATCGGTTAAAACATTATTTAAATCATCATTATTCTCAATATCTGAAACATAACCTTCAGAATCATTAGTTTGGATATCTGTTGGTAGCTCCAATTGTTCATTATAATCATCAACAATGACTGCAAGATTATTTTCAATTAAATTTAAATTAAATATATTTGTATCAACATCAGCAACAAGAAGCATTATTAAATTAAAGTCTTGTTTAATGTTCATATGAGGTTTTACCAAAGGAATACCGGAAGATTTATCACTTTTATGATTATTACTAAATATGATGTTATTTGCCATTTTTGAAGTTAATTCCCCATCCTTGGAACCGATAGAAACTCCTTCAAGACCATTAGTTACTAAAATGTTAATAGTGTCTCCTTTTTTAAATGCCACTGATTGAGGTGGTTGGTTATCTATAGGAATGATTTTAGATTTTTTAGTATTTTTTAAAAAATCAATCATTGAATTGTTGTTTTTAAATGTATTGATTGTTATTCCATAATTACTATCCTTATATACACCATTACCCGCTTTAACAAATTCAGAATCTGCAGGAACTGAAATAGTAATACCGTCAAAAACTTCCTGTTTCATGGAAGTATCCTGGGACATTACAGTTGCACCTACAATTCCTACTGAAATAATTCCAATTATAACAATAAGAAATAAGACATGAGTATCCATTTTCATTAAATCACCTAAATATAAACTGTTATAATATTGTATATTTTTTATACTATAAAAATCATAAGTAGACATAATTATTTATTTTATAATGCGGATAAAATTATAAGGTGTAAATAAATGGTGAAATGTAAAAATTGCGGTGAAGAAATCGAAGAAAAAAAATTCTGCCCAAACTGCGGAACTAAAAATGAAACTATTGTATGCCCCAACTGCAAATCAGAATTAGATGAAGAAAACGTATTTTGTCCAGAATGTGGAACAAAAATTAAAAATGATGAAGAAAATGAGAAAGTAGATGAAGATAAAAAGGAATCAGAAGAACCTGAAGAAGATAAAAATCAAAAAGAACCTGAATCTCCACAAGAAGAACCAACAAAAGAAAACGAACCAGAAGAAGATAAAAATCAAGAAAAACCTGTTAAAAAATGTCCTTATTGCAATGCAGAATTGGATGACGATGATATTGAATTCTGTACTGAGTGTGGAAAGCAATTCAACATTGACATGCAATCTTTTGAAGGTATAAAAATAACTATTCAAGCTAAAAATGTAGTTATCTTTTCAATTATCTCCATAATTTTTTCAACCATCCTTTCCATCATATTTTCATTTATCCTTGGAAATATAAGCCAAACAACAGACCTATATCCTATAGGATTTTTCATAAGCCTCCTAATAATAGTGGGAATATTTGGATCATTTAAAGATTTAATAAACGGTGGTCTTGTAGGTATAATAACTGGATTAGTTTTAGGATTAATCTGCAATGCAATTGTTGAACTGACAGGTGGATTTACCTTCAGTTATGAAATGTTTTATGGATATGCACCGATAGTTTTCACAATATTTGGAGCAATTGTTGGAGTCCTTTCAACAAAATATCTTAGAAAAAGCATTATGAACTATATTGATGTTGAAAAATTATTTTAAAATAGCTAAAGATTAGCTATTTTTTAAATTTATTTTTATCCAGTGTTTTAACTACTTTTGCAGGAACGCCAACTGCAACCTCATAGTCACCCACATCCTTAGTAACAATTGCACCTGCTCCAACGATTGCATACTCACCGATTGTAACTCCCGGCAGGATGCTTGCTCCGGCTCCAATCCATGCCCCTTTTTTAATGTGAATCGGTTTGCAGAGTAATACATTCCTGTCATATTCATCATGATTGTTTGAGAGAAGCTGAACATTGGCCGCAAGCATCACATCATCATCGATTGTTATTCCTCCACGGGCCATTGCAAGGCAGTTGGAGTTGATGAATACATTGTCCCCAATTACTAGTTGATCCAAAGCTGCACCGGATAGGGGAGTCATGACCTGTGAGTTTTCACCAATATTATCGCCGAACAATTCCTTTAACACCTCCTCGTATTCATGAGTCATCGGCATTGTGTGATTAAGCTTGAACAATAGTTGGTTTATCCTGACTGCCTCCTGCAGTTCCTCTTCTGTTATGTCATCCATGTCAATTCTTTCAAAATCCATTTTATCACCTGTTGAAATTTTTATATTTAAAGAATAAAAAGTCTTTTTATTTCAAGTAAATATTGATTTAAACTTGTAAAATTACAAACAAAGAACAATATTGATTTTATTTAAGTGATAAGTTTATATACATTGATATTATAAAGTATAAAGTGAAAAAAATTGATTTAATAAATGAAAAGGAAGATATCATGGAAAGAGATATTCAAAAAATATATGATTTTATAATGAAATTAATCATCATATTCTATTTAAACGAATTTTTGATATATATTGGGGAAGAGAAAAAAATTGTGGAAATCCTCAACACGGAAATTCCGACATTAAATGGAAAAACAAGATATTTGGATTTTCTATGCAGGATGGATGACGGATCAATATGCAATATTGAATTTGAGTTTCCAGTTGCATATTCACATGATTTGGAAAGATTTTTTGACTACAACATTGTTGTTGAAGTAAATGAAGGGGAGATAACAGATACTATAGTGATTAATTTCAAGAAAAGCGGATATGGAAGCAGTAAAATAGAAATTGGTAACTCTAAAAGTTTCCATCCAAAAAATGTATATCTGGGAGATATTGATTATCTTGGCGAACTGGAAAAAATCAAAAAAAAGTTAATCTGGATTGTAATGATTTGGAAAAGATTAATAAGGACAAAGAATCAAACATTCAATTAACATTCAAAGAAGAATTGCATTTGCTAATAATGTGCCTTCTTCCTAAATACGAAAACAAAACAGAACTATTAATAGAGATTAAAGAAATATTGAAAAAGGAAAAATACATTAGAAAAGAAAAAATCGATGTTATGAAATGCATAATTGGTTTAGAGATTGATAATTTAATTTCAAAAGAAGATCAAGAATTATTAAAAGGAGATGAGGATATGAATCAGGAACTGGAAGAAAAAATGATGAAAGTTGCAAAAGAAGTCAACAAGAAATACAAACAAATAGCACTAGAAGAAGCCAAAAAAGAAGGAATAAAAGAAGGAGAACGAAAAGGAAAAAAGGAAGGAAAAGATGAAGAAAAAAAAGAAATAGCAAAAAAACTAAAAGAACTACTAACACCAGAAGAAATAGAAAAAATAACCGGACTAAGCCTACAAACAATACTCCTTCTATAACATGTGATCAGTATGGACCCTGAACTCTACAAACTAATGATGAAAACTGCAAAAGAAGTCAACAAGAAATACGAACAAATAGCACTAGAAGAAGCCAAAAAAGAAGGAAAAATGGAAATAAAAATAGAAATGGTAAAAAAACTAAAAGAACTACTAACACCAGAAAAAACAGCAGAAATCACCGGATTAAAAATAGAAGAAATAAGATTATTATAGTATAAAATACTATCTTAATCTTGTTTTAAATGAATTTGCATGCGCAAAGAATCCTTCATATTCCGCAATAGGAACAGAAGTCTTGGACAGTTCCTTTAAACCCTCCCTGGTCAGTCTTTGAACTGTCGGCTTTTTAATGAATGCTTCTGTTGACAAGCCGGAATACATTTTGGCACCGCCGCCGGTAGGCAGAACATGATTGGTTCCGGATCCGTAATCTCCTGCAGCCACCGGTGAGTATGCACCTAAAAAGATGGAACCTGCATTGTTTATATGTGATAATGTTTCATCATCATCGCTTGTGGATATGATTAAATGTTCGGGAGCATATTCGTTTGTCACATGAATAGCTTCCTTTAAAGTGTCTGTGATAATGATTTTTCCACTTTTTGACAATGATTCCTCGATTATTTCACGCCTTGGAGCAACTTCAGTTAATTGCCTTACAAATTCATCGGTTTTGACTGCCAACTCTTCACTGTCTGTTACCAAAAAGCATGATGCATTAGGGTCGTGCTCGGCCTGTGCCAGTATATCGGTTGCTAAAAATTCTGGATTTGCAGTTTCATCAGCCAAAATAAGCACTTCTGACGGACCTGCCGGAAACTCGATATCTACTTGACCATATACCAGTTTCTTTGCTGCGGTAACGAATATATTTCCCGGACCCACAATCTTTTCCACACGAGGTATTGATTCGGTTCCATAGGCCAGTCCTGCAATGGCTTGTGCCCCTCCGACCTTGTAAATCTCATCTGCACCTGCAATGTCTGCCGCTACAAGTATTGCATCCAATATTTTACCGTCCTTTTGCGGAGGTGTTACACAAACCACCTTTTTGACTCCTGCAATCCTTGCCGGTATTACTGTCATAAGTATTGATGAGGGGTATGCTGCCCTTCCGCCGGGTATGTAGCATCCTGCTGAGTTTATTGGCCTTACGATTTGGCCTGCAACAACACCAGGGTTGACTTCCATCTTCCATTCTGATGGAATCTGTTTTTTATGAAATCTCTGAATGTTGTCGGCGGCATTTTTCAAAGCGGTGAGCAAATCATCATCAAGTGTGTCATAGGCCTCTTTGATTTCATCCTTTGACACTTTCAGATTTTCTATTAGGACACCGTCAAATTTTTCAGTATACTCGCGAATGGCATCATCGCCGTTTACATGCACATTTTCAAGAATCTCTGAAACGGTTCCCAAAACGTTATTTACGTCTTGCTCTGACCTTTTGATTGTTTGGGCTAAATCAATTTCTGATAATTTCAATATTTCCATTTTAACACCTATCTTAAAATAGCTCCGGTATCGGCTGAGTGCACAAGCTTCTGATAGAGTGCAAGACAGCCTGTAACATCGCTTTCAGGGTGTTTGACATTCTTGAGTCTTTCTTTGATTTCATCATCGGAGAGTTCAACATTGATGAATCTGTTTTCAATGTCGATTTCGATGATATCCCCGTCACATATTGCTGCTATGGGTCCGTCTTCCCTTGCCTCAGGTGATACGTGGCCTATGCATGGTCCACGGGTTCCTCCGGAAAATCTTCCATCGGTGATGAGTCCGACATCCTTGATGTTCATACCCGCCAATGCGGAAGTCGGGTTCAGCATCTCACGCATTCCCGGACCTCCCTTAGGTCCTTCGTAACGGATTACTACAATGTCTCCTTCCTCGATTTCATGGTCGAATATTGCCTTTGTGACCTCTTCTTCTGAGTTGTAGACTTTTGCAGGTCCTTTTAGATGCATGAGATGGTCTGCAACCGCACCCTTTTTGACAACGCTGCCGTCAGGTGCAAGGTTTCCTTTAAGAATTGCAATTCCACCGTCCTCATGTACCGGATTGTCCAACGGATGGATTACTTCAGGGTTTTTGTTTTCGATATCCTTCAGGTTTTCGGCGATTGTCCTGCCTGTTACGGTCAGCTGACTGGTGTCAATCTTATCTCCCAATGTCTTAAGGACAGCCTGGATACCACCAGCCAAATGCAGGTCCATCATTGAATCCTCACCAGCGGGTGATATTAAGGCAATGTGGGGAACGTTTCTTGAAATCTCATCGAATAATTCCAAATCAACCTCAACACCATCAACCTCGCTTGCAATGGCAGGGATATGAAGTGCTGTATTGGATGATCCCCCTAATGCCATGTCAACTGCAATCGCATTGTTGAATGCTTCCTGAGTCAAGATGTCAGATGGCTTGATGTCATCCTCAACAAGCTTAATAATCTGTTTTCCGGACTCGAATGCAATCTGGTTGTTTTCATCTGTTCTTGCATGGGTAGTGGCACAGGTTGGAAGGGACAATCCGAATGTTTCGGTAATGCATGCCATGGTGTTAGCAGTAAACAACCCAGAACAGCTTCCGGCTCCAGGACATGCGCATCTTTCAAGCTCCATGACTTCCTCTTCTGTCATCTTTCCAGCGGAGTAAGCGCCAACCGCTTCAAAAACGGTAATCAGGTCTGCAGGTTTTCCGTTGTATTTTCCTGACTGCATCGGTCCGCCGGTTACAACGATTGAAGGTACGTTGACTCTTGCAGCACCCATAATCATTCCCGGAACAACCTTATCACAGCTTGGAATCAGAACCAGACCGTCAAATGCATGTCCCTTGGTCATTGACTCGACTGTTGCAGCGATGATTTCACGTGAAGGAAGTGAGTATTTCATTCCCTCGTGGTTCATGCTTATTCCGTCACACACTGCCATGGTGTCAAACTCGAAAGGTATTCCTCCAGCGGCTATAATACCTTCCTTTACGAATTCGACAAGTTCCTTCAGGTGAATGTGACCTGGAACGATGTCTGTGAAACTGTTTGCAATACCGATGAATGGTTTTTTAAAGTCGTCATCGTCAAGCCCACAGGCCCTTAAAAGTGACCTGTGAGGTGCCCTTTGTATTCCTTTTTTTACATTATCACTTTTCATTTAATCACACAATTAATCAAATCAATAATATATTTCTAATTGATTGCTTTTATAATGTTTGAAAATGGTGAAATGTGAAATTCATCTACATGAGGCATTGAGTCTTTGAGGGTAAAAATTCATGAATGTGAATTATTGAAAACAAGCTTGATTAAATTGACAGTTAAAAGACCAAGTCATTGAATTATGAAAGGAAAGTGTGTTTTAAAAAATAGAAAAAAATTAGGGAAAAAGTGATTTTCCCTATTTGACAGTAATTTTAACTTTTTTGGTTGCAGCCTTATAGGTCTTGTTGC
>Ga0326514_10001389_pt1 | contig 15774 bp, 9 predicted proteins | sample 3_2548_0518_D_FD_203653 | JGI IMG/M metagenome (GOLD analysis project Ga0326514, IMG submission 203653) | Bovine rumen microbial communities from UC Davis, California, United States - 3_2548_0518 | ecosystem: Host-associated > Mammals > Digestive system > Stomach > Rumen | place: USA: California...
GCATTCTTCGGATACTATGCTACACAGATTTATCTCGAGGAAGACATCAACAAGATGTTGCCCTCGTCCAAGAATCCAGACGGAACGACCAAACTGGCTTTCGCAGACCTGAAGATCAAGGACAAGACCTTTCTGCTCTTCGAGTCCAAAGGGGCTGATGCCGACAGTCTGATTGCGGTGTGCGATGCTTTCCTCGAAACACTAAACACCCGCAATGCAGCCTTGGATTCCGCCGATCAGCTCCTCGACGATGTGTTCGCCACCTTACCCGAGGACCTCATGTATGACGGTATCGACTATGTGATGGCCCACCTGCCTAACTTCATCGACACCGCAGTCTATCGCGGTATTGATACGTTGCTTAACGAGGAGAAGATGCAGGCCCAGATGGAAGCCAACCGCGAGGCATTTTCGTCGCCATTGGGACAAATGTTCCCCGAGTTGATTCAGATGGATCCCATCGGCGTGCGTAACGTGCTGATGGATCAGATGAAGGATGTGATGGGTGCAGGCACGTCCTATACCATCTATCAGAACCATTTCTTCACACCGGACACAACGGTATGCATTGTCTTCATTACGCCCCATTTCTCCTCTACCAACACCGGTAAGGGAGCCTTGTTGTTCCAGATTTTCAATGAGGAAATCGAGAACTTCGGGGCCCGTGCGCCCAACGTGAAAATCAGCTACAACGGAGCCACCGCATACGGCGCTTACAATTCATGGCAGACCAAAGCCGACCTCAAGAACACCGTCATGGGTTCCATGCTTGTCGTGTTGCTGGTCATTTTCCTTTGTTTCCGTAACTGGAATACCATCCCGCTGCTCATACTGCCCGTTGTCTTCGGTACATGCTTCGGTCTGGCCATGATGTACTTTATCCGCGGTCAGTTTTCGCTGCTTGCACTCGGCATCGGAGCCATCATCCTGGGTGTGGCTTTGAGTTATGTGCTCCATGTGCTCACACATTATAAATATGTGAGCGACCCCATACAGGTACTCCGCGATCAGGTCAAACCCGTTTTGCTGGGCTGTATCACGACCATAGGTTCGTTCCTGGGGCTCATCTTTGTGAACCTTGACCTGCTCAAGGATTTCGGCATGTTTGCCACCTTTGCGATTGTTGGCACCACGCTCTTCGCACTGGCCTACCTGCCCCAGTTCTTCAATCCCCGCAAGAACAAACGCAACCGCCGTGCATTTGCCGTCATCGACAAGATCAACGTCTATCCCTTCGACAAGAGCAAGCCGCTCATCATTATCATCGCCGTTTTGGCACTTACCTGTGTGGGATTCTGGGTTTTCGGGTTCGACAAGAGTTATATGGATGCCGACATGCGTAATATCGGCTATTTCCCCGATCACATCATGTATTCGGAGGAGTTGCAGCGCATCAAGACGCAGAGCGGTGACAAACAGCAGTATTTTGCCACCTCAGGCGAAACGATGGAGGAAGCTATCGGCCACTTCTCCGAGATGGCAGCCAAATTGGACAGCCTGCAGCAGATAGGTCTTGTCCACGGTTACACCCATACCGATGAACTCTTTGTGCCACTTACGGTACAGCAGGAACGCATCGATGCCTGGCAGGCTTATTGGACCGAGGACCGTCTGGCCCAAATACGTGCGCTCATCAACAAGACCGCACCTAAAGCCGGACTCAACCCCGAAGCTTTTGAGACCTTTTTCGAGAAGGCGACCAGCAACGAGTGGGAACCCGATGCCCTTTACGAGGCTAACATCATTCCTTTCGGTTTCCAGTCCACGCTGATGGAGCAGAGTTACGGCGGCGGCTATCTGTGTTTCTCTTCAGTGATGTGCGAACGCGACAGCGTCCGTTCCAACACTACCGACTACCACCGCATCTGCGACGCCATTGGCAACGAACCGCACATGATGGTGCTTGACACCTATTATTATACATCGGATGCCCTCGTACAGCTCAACGACGACTTCAATGTTCTCCAGTGGGTATCGATGATTTTTGTGTTCATCGTTTTGCTGTTGTCGTTCCGCAGTTTCAAACTCTCGCTGTTGGGCTTCATGCCCATCATAGTCAGTTGGCTCGTAGTGCTCGGCGCCATGGTCATCTTCAATGTCAAGTTCAACCTCATCAACATCATCATTTCGACGTTCATCTTCGGCATTGGTGTCGATTATTCCATCTTTGTGATGAACGGTCTTCTGGGCAGCGAGAAGGATGTGCTGCTGTTGTCCTATCATAAGACGGCGATTCTCTTCTCTGCCGTGGCACTGATTGTGTCGGTCGGTTCGATGATTTTCGCCAAGCATCCCGCCATCAATTCCGTAGGTTTTGCGACTTTGGTCGGCATGGTTTCGGCCGTTGTGATTGCCTACGTCATCCAACCGTTCCTCTACCGCCATTTTTTCAAAGCAAAAAAGAAGAAAAGGGCATAGGATGGGTGAGATGTTAATCCTCTAATAACCTCTGGTTTATGAAATACGACATCATTGTTATCGGTTCGGGTCTCGGAGGCCTGGAATGTGCTCACCTGCTGTCCCAGCAGGGCTATTCCGTGCTTGTCCTTGAACGCGAGGTTCAGCCGGGCGGCTGTATGCAGAGCTACAAGCGGCGCGGTTTTTCGTTCGACACAGGACTGCACTATTGCGGCGGCCTGGCCCCCGGCAATGCGCTCTATGGCATCTTCAAGCGTCTTGGTCTGATGAAACTTCCCTGGCAGCACCTCGACCCTGAGGCTTTTGACCGTGTTACCATCGGTGACCGCGATTTTGCCTATGCCGAGGGGTATGAGGCCTTTGTGGAGACATTGGCCCGCGAGTTCCCCAAGGAACGCAAGGGCCTCGAACAGTATGCCGCTGACATGAAGGAGATAGGTTCCCACCTCTTTGATGCCATCAAACCGCGAGAAGCTGACCAGTTCTTCGCCACATCCGTCTTCGGACGTTCTGCCTGGGATTATCTTCACCAGACTTTCCACGATGAACTGCTGATCAATGTCCTTTCCGGCTCTTCTCTCAAGATGGAACTTGCCAAGGACACCCTGCCCATGTACACCTTCGTGCAGGGCAACAACAGCTTCGTCGAAAGTTCCTGGCGTCTGAAGGGCGACGGTTCCCTGCTGGTCGATTCCCTTGTGAACGATATCCGTCACATGGGCGGCGAGGTTATCTGCAATGCCGGGGTGAAGGAACTTGTCGAGAAGGACGGGAAGATTGTCGCAGCCCGTTGTGAGAATGGCGAACGCTATGAGGCTGGAATGTTTATTTCCAATGCCCATCCCGCCGTCACACTTAATCTTGTGAAAGAAAGCCAAGTGCTCAAGAAAGTGTTCCGCAACCGCATCAACCGTCTTGAGAATACGTATGGAATGTTTACTGTCTCACTGGGTCTCAAACCCGGGAGCGTGGAGTATTTCAACTGGAACCAGTATCTTTACCGCCGTCCTAACGTATGGACCTATTTTGAGGACAATGACCCCGTCGAGGGAGCCCTCATCTCATGCCGCTGTCCTTCCGACGGCAGCCGATACACGCCGGTTATCGACCTGCTCACTCCCATGCCGTGGAGCAAGGTGCAGAAATGGGAGAATACGACTGTGGGTCATCGCGGACAGGAATATCTGGACTGGAAGGCGAAGGTTACCGAACAACTCATCACCCTGGCCTCGGATTTCATTCCGAACCTGGCATCCAAAGTCGAAGTGGTTTCGACATCGTCTCCTTTGACCTATCGCGACTATACGCTCACGCCTCAGGGATCCTGCTATGGTGTCCGCAAAGACTGGCACAATCCCATGCTTACGCTTCTGTCGGCTCATACACCCATACCCAACCTCTACCTCACGGGTCAGAGTCTCACACTCCACGGTCTCTTGGGCGTCACGATGACCACGGCCTTCACCTGTGCCGAAATTATCGGACGCGAGAAAGCCTGGGAGCTCCTTCAGGAAGATGATCTTTTAAACCAATAGTTCCAATCGGAGTCTAAATGGCAAAAAGGGAATTTTAATAAAATAAGTAAATGGTCAAATTGTCAAATAGTCAAATTGTCAAATAGTCAAATTGTCAAATAGTAATATGAAATACGCTCTCGTAACAGGTGGCAGCCGCGGACTCGGCCGTGCCATCTCAGTCAAACTCGCCCAGATGGGCTATCACATCATCATCAACTATGTCAACCGGACAGATGCCGCTGAAGAGACTCTTGCCCTCGTACGCGAGGCTGGCCAGGACGGCGAGATGCTCAAGTTCGACGTATCCGATCGCGAACAGACGCGTGCAGCCCTTGCTGCCTGGCAGGAGGCTCATCCCGAAGAATATATCGAAGTACTGGTCAATAACGCCGGTATCCGCCGCGACAATCTTATGGTATTCATGCCCGACGAGGATTGGAACCGTGTCATCGACATCACCGTCAACGGGTTCTTCAATGTGACGCAGCCCCTGCTGCAGCCCATGCTCCGCAAGAAGTTCGGCCGCATCATCAACATGTCGTCTCTCTCCGGTGTTAAGGGTCTGCCCGGTCAGACTAACTATTCTGCCTCCAAGGGTGCCATCATCGCAGCTACCAAGGCCCTAGCCCAGGAAGTGGCTCGCAAGAATGTCACTGTGAATGCCATTGCTCCCGGTTTCATCAAGACCGATATGGTGGAAGGCCTCGATGAGGAAGCACTCAAGAAGACCATTCCCGCCAACCGTTTCGGCCGTCCCGATGAGGTGGCTGAACTCGTAGGATTCCTCGCTTCGCCCAACACTTCGTATATCACGGGCAACGTGATTTCCATCAACGGCGGACTTTACACATAATAATCCATTATCAGCATGAAGAAGATTATCATGATGTTGGGACTCATGGCCGGTCTGATGACTCCCGTGCAGTCCTGGCATACAGCCTGTGCTCAGGAGGCCGACTCCGAGGTGATGGCCAAATATAAGAACATGAACACTCTCGCGGCCGATGTCACCATGACTCGCCATAACGTGGCTCTTGCCAAAGACCAGGTTTCCAAGGGCAAGTTCTATTTCAAGAAACCCGGGTCGATGGTGCTTACCTTCAACGGAGGCAAGGACATGCTCCTCATGAAGGACGAGAAGTTCACGATGGTGAGCGACGGTACGGCAGCAACGGCCAGCGGTAGCAATTCCCAGCTCGATGCCCTCAAGACGATGTTCAAGAGTTTCACCACGGGTCAGGACAGCGATGTACAGCTCGAAGACGTAGCTGACGTGGATGCCGAGCGTGAGGGCGATATCCTCACCATGACCATCACGCCCCGTGTCAAGGATGCAAAAGAGAAACGCAAGATGCTCTATCAGAGCTATGTCGTAGCGCTTAACACCAAGACCGGCGAACTTCGCAGTATCCGTCTCAACGAGAAGGGCAAGAACTATACACAGTACGACTTCGCCAACTTCAAGTTCGACGGTCCTGTGGATGATAAAGTGTTCGCGCTCCCCAAATAATCGTTGCCGTCCATGAGTGTTTTGGAAGATATTTATCGCGTTCAGGTCAAGTTCTCCGAGATTGACTCCATGACACGTGCCTGGCACGGTTCATACGTCAAGTATTTCGAGGACGGACGCGAGAACTTCGGACGTCATTATCCCGGCATCGGTTATGCCGACATCGTGCGAAGCGGTATCTATGCTCCCGTGGTGGATCTCCACGTCAAGTACTACGGTCCGTTGGAGCTTAACGACATCGCAGTCATCCGTACACGCTATATCTGGCATCCCGGAGCACGGCTCGATTTCAGTTACGAGGTTACCCGTGAGCGTGACGGTCTCCTTTGCGCCAAAGGAACCACTACCCAACTGTTTATTGATCCCCAGCAGCAGCTCATGACTGATATCCCCGACTACTACCGCGAGTGGCAGGAACGATGGGGCGCCGGCAAGACTGAAGATTAAGACTATAGATAAGTTTGTCCAATCGTCCAATGATGTAATTTTAATCTAAAATATAAAATAAAAAAATATAAAATAGCTAAGTATAAAATAGCTGAATAGCTAAGTATAAAATAAAAATCCCAGGGCTATCCTCACGGACGGCTCTGGGTTTCTTTCAATATGCCTGTTCATGCACGCCGCTTACAGCGCGACCGCTGGGATCGTTGAGCTTTTTGAAGGCCTCGTCCCATTCGCGGGCGATGGCTGTAGAACAGGCCACACTGGCTTCCTGCGGCACACTGCGCGCAGCGGAGTCACTGGGGAAATGTTCAGCAAAAATCGAACGGTAAAAATATTCCTCTTTGTTAAGCGGTGTATTGATGGGAAACCGTTCGGCGGCGTGAGCCATCTGTTCGTCGCTTACCGCTTCGGACGTGATGCGTTTCAGGGTGTCAATCCAAGAGTAGCCTACTCCGTCGCTGAACTGTTCCTTCTGCCGCCATACGACTTCATCGGGCAGCATATCCTGAAAAGCATCGCGAACAATGCGCTTCTCGATGTTCTTGCCTGGACACATCTTGGCAGTCGGGTTGGTACGCATAGCCACGTCGAGAAATTCCTTGTCAAGGAAGGGAACACGTCCCTCCACGCCCCATGCCGACAGACTTTTGTTGGCTCGGAGACAGTCATACATATAGAGTTTGGAGAGTTTGCGTACGGTCTCCTCATGGAATTCGCGGGCTGAGGGTGCCTTGTGGAAATAGAGATATCCGCCGAAAATCTCGTCGGCGCCTTCTCCGGAAAGCACCATCTTGATTCCCATCGACTTGATGACACGGGCCAGGAGATACATGGGCGTGGAGGCACGCACGGTGGTCACATCGTAAGTCTCGATAAAGTAGATGACATCCCGGATGGCATCCAGTCCTTCCTGAATCGTGTAGTTGATTTCGTGATGAACCGTGCCGATGTGTTCGGCCACCAGCCGAGCCTTGGCGAGGTCGGGAGCACCCTTCAGTCCCACGGCAAAAGAGTGGAGACGGGGCCACCAGGCGCGCGTCCGCCCTTCATCCTCGATACGGTTTTCGGAGTATTGTTCGGCAATGGCCGAGATGACGCTCGAATCGAGACCGCCGCTGAGGAGTACACCGTAAGGTACATCGCTCATCAGCTGCCGTTTGACGGCCGACCGCAATGCCTGACGGATTTCCTCGCTGCCGGCAGGATTGTCTTTAACAGCATCATAACTGAACCAGTCGCGCTGATAATAACGCTTCATGCCAGGTTCGCGGCTCCAATAATAATGGCCGGGCAGGAAGGGTTCATAGCGGTCACATTGTCCTTCCAGTGCTTTCAGTTCGGAGGCTACATACACAGTGCCGTCATCGTCGTATCCGATATAGAGCGGAATGACTCCGATGGGGTCGCGGGCAATGAGAAAGGCATCACGTTCCTTGTCGTAAAGTGCAAAGGCAAAAATGCCGCTCAGGTCTTCGAGGAAATCAATGCCCTTCTCGCGGTAGAGCGCCAGAATCACCTCGCAGTCGCTGCCCGTTTGGAAGGCGTATTTCCCCGCATGGACACGCCTGATGTCCTGGTGGTTATAAATCTCACCGTTTACAGCCAGCACCTGCTGACCGTCGGGTGAAAAAAGAGGCTGTTTGCCCGATTCCGGATCGACAATGGAGAGTCGTTCATGCGCCAGAATGGCCGAGCCTCCGCACCAGATGCCGCTCCAGTCGGGTCCGCGGTGCCGGATTTTATGGCTCATCGAAAGAGCCTTCTTTCTCAATTCAGGAGTCTGTTCCTTGATATTGAATATACCTACTATGCCACACATGATTTTTCTTTTTTTTATCGAAATGTCGAAATAACGTTATAACGAAATAACGATTTATCTTTTTAAAAACTCATCGACTTTCTGGGCTGTCTGCCTGCCGCTGGCCATGGCTCTGACCACGAGGGATGCTCCGCTGAGGGAGTCGCCGCACACGAAGACGTTATCGGGGTATTCCGGATGCTCGGGTTTGAGGAATCCCATAGCCAGCAGAACCAGTTCGGCCTTGATAATCTCGGGCTTCCCCTTTTCAACCATGATGGGACGACCGCCCTCTGGATTGGGTTTCCAGTCAATCTCCTGAACTTTTACGCCTGTCAGTTTGCCATTCTCGCCCAGGAACTCCAGCGTGTTGATGTTCCAGCGGCGGGTACAGCCCTCCTCATGAGATGATGTCGTCTTGAGCGTGCGCGGCCAATTGGGCCAGGGATTCTGCGGATCCTCGGGACCTTCAACGGGCTTGGGCATAATCTCAATCTGCGTGACGCTCTTGCAACCCTGTCGATGAGCTGTGCCTATGCAGTCGGAACCAGTATCACCACCTCCAATGACGAGAACATCCTTGCCTTTGGCGGTAACGCGCTCGTCCTTAGAGAACTCCATGCCGGCGAGAACGCGGTTCTGCTGGGAGAGGAGTTCGAGGGCGAAGTGAACACCCTTCAGTTCGCGGCCAGGAGCTTTGAGATCTCTTGCCGTAGGCGTTCCGGATGCCAGAATAACGGCATCGAACTGAGAACTGAACTGCGATGAAATCGCATCTGAAGAAACGGTACTATTGTATTTGAATTCAATACCTTCGGCTTCAAGGAGGCGGATGCGGCGGTCGATGATGGCCTTGTTAAGTTTGAAGTTGGGGATACCATAGCGGAGCAGTCCGCCTGCAGCCTCGTTCTTCTCGAACACTGTTACCTGATAGCCCATCAGGTTCAGGTCGTTGGCAGCAGCGAGTCCGGCAGGCCCGGCTCCAATCACAGCCACCTTCTTGCCGTTACGTTCTATCTGTGTGTGCGGCTGGATGTAGCCTTCGCGGAATGCAGCCTCGATGATGGCGCGCTCGTCTTCGCGGTTGGTCGTCGGCTCGTGGTTGAACCGACTGAGTACACAAGCCTTTTCGCACAGGGCGGGACAGATACGTCCCGTGAATTCCGGGAAGGGGTTGGTGCTGGTCAGTAAGTGATAAGCCAACTCCCAATCGCCTTTATACAGGGCATCGTTCCATTCGGGCGCTTTGTTGCCCAGTGGACAGGCCCAGTGGCAGAATGGTACGCCGCAGTCCATGCAGCGTGAGGCCTGCAGTTTGCGTTCGCGAGTCGAGAGCGTCTGCTCCACCTCGCCGAAGTCGTGGATTCTATCGTGAATCGGACGGTAACCCGCCTCCTGGCGGTGTATCTCTAAAAATGCTTTCGGATTTCCCATGATTAATAGTCTCTTTGGATGTTTGCAATTTTTTCTTGAAGTTTCCTGTTCTGCTCTTCCTGCAGCACGCGCTTGTACTCAATAGGCACTACCTGGATGAAGTCAACCACATAGCGCTGCCAGTCGTCGAGCATACGTCCTGCCAGGGCTGACCCCGTGTGCAGATAGTGCTGACGGATAAGTTCGAGCAGTTCCTTGCGAGAGACGCTGTCCTCTATGAGACCGAGCTCCACCATATCCATGTTACAGAAGTAATCGAACGAGTGGTCGGGATCGTAGACGTAGGCTACACCACCGCTCATACCGGCGGCGAAGTTGCGACCTGTCTTGCCCAGCACAACCACACGACCGCCAGTCATATATTCGCAGCAGTGGTCGCCGGCACCCTCAATCACAGCGATGGCACCTGAGTTACGCACACCAAAGCGCTCACCCACCTTACCATTGATATAAAGTTCGCCAGAGGTGGCACCATACAGACCGGTGTTACCAGCAATGATGTTTTCTTCTGCATGGAAGTCCTCACCACTACGGGCAGGAGGCAGAATCGAGATGCGACCGCCAGAAAGGCCCTTTCCGAAATAGTCGTTACACTCACCCTCGAGCTTCAGGTTCAGTCCGTGGACGGCGAAGGCGCCAAAACTCTGACCGGCCGAGCCCTTGAACTTGATGTTGATCGTATTATCTGGCAGGCCCGCCTCGCCGTATTTCTTGGCAATGACACCAGAGAGCATGGTGGCCACGGCACGGTCGGTATTCTTGATGGCGTAGTCGAGTGTAACCTCCTCACCGTCGTTGATAGCCTTCTCGGCAGCACGGATAATCTCCTCGTCCTTCACACCAGTAACCTTGGTGAATGCGCCACGATCCCAATAGAGTGATTTATCAGTCTCAGGCTTGTGCAGCAGACGGGCGAAGTCGATGGTCTTCTGCTTATCAGTAGCATTGGTGGTATCAACCTCAATAAGTTCTGTGCGTCCGATAATCTCCTTTAGACTCTTCACACCCATCTCACTGAGGTACTCGCGCACCTGCTCGGCCAGGAAGGTGAAGAAGTTAACCACATACTCTGCACGCCCCTCGAAGTGCTTGCGTAGCTCCGGGTTCTGGGTAGCCACACCCATCGGACAGGTATTCGTATTGCACTTACGCATCATGACACAGCCCAGTACGATAAGCGGCAACGTACCAAATGAGAACTCGTCGGCACCCAACATGGCCATAATGATGACATCCTTGGCGGTCTTCAGCTGACCGTCGGTCTGCAGGCGCACCTGATTCCTCAGTCCGTTCATCACCAGCGTCTGCTGCGTCTCAGCAAGTCCGATCTCGGGTGAGATACCTGCAAACCTCATGCTCGATGCGGGCGATGCACCTGTACCACCCTCTGCACCGCTGATAACAATCAGATCGGCCTTGGCCTTCGCCACGCCGGCGGCAATGGTTCCTACGCCACTCTCGGCCACCAGTTTTACACTAACAGCCGCTGTCGGGTTGATATTCTTCAGGTCGAAGATGAGCTGAGCCAGGTCTTCGATGCTGTAGATGTCATGATGGGGTGGAGGCGAGATGAGCGAGATGCCGGGGATGGCGTTACGTGTCTTGGCGATAATCTCGTTGACCTTGAAACCGGGCAACTGTCCGCCCTCACCGGGCTTCGCACCCTGTGCCACCTTGATCTGAATCTCCTCAGCATTCACCAGGTATTCGGCTGTCACACCGAAACGACCAGATGCTATCTGCTTGGTCTTGCTTGAAAGGCTCACGCCGTCCACTTCCGTGTGATAGCGGGCGTTGTCCTCACCGCCCTCACCAGTGTTCGAGCGCGCACCCAGTTTGTTCATGGCCAGAGCCAAAGCCTCGTGGGCCTCTATACTCAGAGCGCCGAACGACATAGCACCAGTAACAAAGTGCTTTACGATGCTCTCTACGGGTTCCACCTCGTCGATAGGCGTAGGCTTGGCAGCCTTCTTGAACTTGAAGAAGTCGCGGATGAAGATGGGGCTTTCCTTCTCATCGACAATCTTTGCCCAAGCCTTGAACTTCTCGTAGTTGCCCTGGCGGGTAGCCAACTGCAACTGGGCTATTGTCTCCGGGTTCCAAGCGTGCTTGATGCCATCCTTGCGCCAAGCAAACTGTCCCTGATTCTGAAGCATTGTCTGCTCCGTGGCCTGCTCATGCAGCCGGATAGCATCCCGGGCAATCTCCTTCAGGCCTACACCGCCGATGGTGCTTACCTCTGTACCGAAGTAGCGGCGCAGAAGGTCTTCGCTCAGTCCGATGCTCTCGAAAATCTTGGCACCACGATAGCTGCGGATAGTCGAGATACCCATCTTTGACATAATCTTTTTCAGGCCTTTATCCACCGCCTTGATGTAGTTTTTCTCAGCAGTAGCGTATTCCTCCTGAATCTTGTGCTTCTTAACAAGGTCGTCGAGAATTGCAAAAGTCATATATGGACACAATGCACTCGCACCATAGCCCAACAGCAGGGCTGCATGCATCACCTCGCGAATCTCTCCGCTCTCGACAATCAAGGCTGTCTGTACACGCTTACCTACAGAAATCAGATAATGATGCACAGCCGATACAGCCAACAAACTAGGAATAGCAGCATGCGTCTCGTCGATGTCGCGGTCAGAGAGAATGATGTAATTAACACCCTCGTCAACACTGACCTCGGCCTGATGACACAGGTCGTCCAATGCCTGACGCAAGCCTTCCTCGCCCTTGCTTATTTCAAAGAAGATAGACAGTTTCTTGGTGTTGAAGCCCTTATAGCGGATATTACAAAGTATGTCGAGTTGTGTATTTGTGAGCACAGGCTGTGGCAACCGAACCATCTTGCAGTTGCTTGCATCGGGCGTCAGGATGTTGGTTCCTACGGCTCCGATATACTCTGTCAAGCTCATCACCAGTTCTTCGCGAATCGGGTCGATAGCAGGGTTAGTGACCTGCGCAAACTGCTGACGGAAATAGTTGAACAGCACCTGTGGACGGTCTGAGATGACAGCCAGCGGCGTGTCGTTACCCATCGCGGCTACTGGTTCCTGACCGGCTGTAGCCATCGGCACAATGGTCTTATCGATATCCTCCTGACCAAAACCAAAGGTGACGAGTTTCTGTTCGAAGTTGCTTACTGAGTTCTCTATATGGCGACCGCTCTTCAACTTCTCCAACTGCACACGGTTCTCGTTCAGCCACTCGCGATAAGGATGTGCCTTAGCCAGCTGCTCTTTGATTTCACCGTCGTAGTAAATCTTGCCCTCCTGAGTGTCAATCAGCAGAATCTTACCTGGCTGCAGACGGCCTTTCGATACCACATCGCCCGGCTCAAAGTCCATCACACCAACCTCGCTGGCTACCACCATCATACCCTGTTTGGTGATGGTGTAGCGACTGGGGCGCAATCCGTTTCTGTCGAGCATACCACCGGCATAACGACCATCGCTGAACAGCAGTGCAGCAGGTCCGTCCCAAGGCTCCATCAGAATAGAGTGATACTCGTAGAACGCCTTCAGATCCTCAGAAATCGGGTTCTTGTCATTAAAACTCTCTGGCACTAGAATAGCCATTGCCTGGGGCAATGACAGCCCGCTCAGCATCAGAAACTCGAACACGTTATCGAGTGAAGCCGAGTCGCTCATATCCTCCTGGACTATTGGGCACAGGTCTTTGATGTCGCCCAGCGCCTCGCTGCTGAGCACACTCTCGCGGGCCTTCATCCAACCGCGGTTACCACGAATAGTGTTAATCTCGCCGTTGTGGGCCAACAGACGGAAAGGCTGGGCCAACTTCCATTTGGGGAATGTGTTGGTAGAGAAGCGCGAGTGTACCAGCGCCAGTCCGCTTGTAAAGTAGTCATTCGATAGATCAGGGAAGTAGCGACGTAACTGTCCGCTGGTCAGCATTCCCTTATAGATAATATTCTTAGTGGAGAGAGAGCAGATATAGAAAGCCTCACCCACAGCCCCTCTCCAAGGGGAGAGGGGAGCAGATGCCTTTGCTAATGCCTCTACTCTATTCTCAATTCTTTTCCTTATTATATATAGTTTACGGTCAAGCTCTGACACATTGCTGTGAAGGTAATCACTCCCCTCGCCCCTTGGAGAGGGGTCGGGGGTGAGGCTGTTGGGGTAAGTCACGAAAATCTGCTTAATGTCCGGCTCCACCTCGCGGGCTGCCGCACCCAACACCTCAGGGTTCGTAGGTACAGCGCGCAGATGCATCAGCTGCAGTCCTTCGCGTTCAATCTCTTCGATCATCACGCTCAGAATCTCCTGCTGTGCCTTCTCGTCTTTGGGCAGAAATACCAATCCTGTACCATATTTTCCTTTCTCAGGTACAGGAATACCCTGCAACAGAATAAACTCGTGCGGAATCTGCAACATGATACCGGCACCATCTCCAGTCTTATCGCGAGTCTCAGCTCCGCGATGTTCCATGTTTTCCAGCACCTTCAGTGCATTGTCTACCAGATCGTGACTTTTTCCGCCGTGGATGTTCACTACCATTCCCACGCCGCAAGCATCGTGCTCATAATCACACTGATAAAGTCCTTTTTGTTTACAATTTGTCATATTATTCGAATTATTGCTAACATTTCGGGTGCAAAGATAGGACATTTTCTTGACAAATGATATAAAAATAAATCATTTCCTTTCTCTCTATTTTGTCAATGTGATAATCATAAGCATTTTTGTTGCAAATCTTTTTAATCTGTAAGCAAATTGTTTAGTTTGCTTACAGATTGAAAGTTACACCAAAATATTAAATTCAAATTGCTCGAAAAGTTTGTTTATTGTTTCAAAATGCCATATCTTTGCACCGGAATTCAAACAAACGGCATTCAAATAGGAAAATATCAAGCAAAATGCCAGCTGTTAGTTCAAAAGCAGCTCCCGGGGCTGCAAGATTGTTTCACTTTTAAATTAATAAGGTATGAAAAGAATCGAAGCAATTATCAGAAAGACCAAATTCGAGGAGGTCAAGGAATCTCTCCTGAATTCGGACATCGACTGGTTTGAGTATCATGATGTACATGGAATCGGCCAGGCTCGTCAGGAACGTATTTATCGTGGCGTACAATACTCAACCGATGTGATTGAACGTGTAGCCATCACGATTGTCTGTCGTGATCAGTTTGTAACTCCTACTGTAAAAGTGCTGCTCAAGGTAGCCCACACGGGAGAAGTCGGAGACGGACGCATCTTCGTATCGGATATGATAGACGTCTGGTCCATCCGAACCGGCGAAAACGGTGATACTGTATTGAGAGATAAAAAGTAAAAAGAAGAAAGGAAATTATTATGAGACACTTATTTTTAACATCAACAGCCATAGACGCTATCAGTGGCGTCGATACTCTTTGGGTAATTTTGGGAGCCATGCTAGTGTTCTGGATGCAACCCGGTTTCGCTTTGGTTGAAGCAGGCATGACGCGTTCCAAGAATACGGCCAATATCCTGATGAAGAACTTTGTCGATTTCATGTGCGGCTCCGTCTTGTTTTGGATCATCGGATTCTCGCTGATGTTCGGCACCGATTTCGGCTTTGCCGGCTGGGACGGTTTCTTCTTCCGTTCCAACGGCGGTAATGACAATCTGCCTGCTCCGGCCTACTTTATTTTCCAGACGATGTTCTGTGCCACGACGGCCACCATCGTATCCGGCGCAATGGCCGAGCGCACCAAATTCTCGTGCTATCTGCTCTACTCCGTTCTGATTTCCGCTTTGGTCTATCCTATCAGCGGTCACTGGGGCTGGGGCGGAGGCTGGCTGGCCGAGATGGGCTTCCATGACTTTGCCGGTTCGACCATGGTCCATGCCTGTGGCGGTGTGCTGGCCCTGGCAGGTGCACTCGCTTTGGGCCCCCGTATTGGAAAATATGACAAGAACCGCAACAGCCGTGCCATTCCCGGCCACAACCTGGCTCTCTGTGCCCTGGGTGTTTTCTGTCTCTGGATAGGCTGGTTCGGCTTTAACCCCTGCTCTGAGTTGAGCATTACGGGTGAGAGTGCCATCCATTCTGCCCATGTCTTTATCACAACCAACATGGCCGCTGCCACCGGTGGTCTTGCAGCTCTGGCCTATACATGGATTGTCGATGGCAAACCTTCGCTTTCCATGGTCTGCAACGGCGTGCTGGCCGGTCTGGTGGGCATCACCGCAGGCTGTGACTGTGTCGACATCTGGGCTGCTGCTGTGATTGGTGTCGTCGTCTCGGTAGTAATGTGCTGGAGCGTAAGCTTCATTGACAAAAAGCTCCACATCGATGATCCCGTCGGTGCCGTTTCCGTCCACGGCGTGGGCGGCATCTTGGGAACGCTCCTCACGGGTGTGTTTGCAAATCCCGCAATCAACGGTTCGGAAGTTTCGTTGCTCACACAGTTCATTGGTGTATTGGCTGTATGCGGCTGGGCGCTCGTCATGGGCCTGATAATCTTCTACGGTCTGAAATACACGGTTGGCCTGCGTTGCGACAAGCGTATCGAGGAAGAAGGTCTCGATGTCTATGAACACGGTGAGGCATGCTATAACTAAGTGTCAACGTGTTCCCCGAAAATCGGGCGACTGATTGACAAGTGTCAACGTGTTCCCCGAAAATCGGGCGACTGATTGACAAGTGTCAACGTGTTCCCCGAAAATCGG
>Ga0326514_10001391_pt1 | contig 15756 bp, 18 predicted proteins | sample 3_2548_0518_D_FD_203653 | JGI IMG/M metagenome (GOLD analysis project Ga0326514, IMG submission 203653) | Bovine rumen microbial communities from UC Davis, California, United States - 3_2548_0518 | ecosystem: Host-associated > Mammals > Digestive system > Stomach > Rumen | place: USA...
ATTAACTATTCATTAAGAGACCAATTGTCAATGATGTATTCTATTTGGAAAACCAATAATTTTTCAAGTATTTCATTTATTAATAGAGAAATAGTTAAAAGATATTTTGATCTTGATAAAAGTTGGTTGCATGATATTAAACGAAAAAATGAATTGATTAAAAAATATCAAGAATATAAAAAATTTGTATCAGAATATGAAAATATGTATTTACACTTGCATACCAGATAATAATTATGATAAGTTAATAGAGCCAAAATGTATAAATAATGATATAGACTATATTTGCTTTACCAATAATATCTACCCATTATGTAATATTTGGAAAATATATCCATTACCTAAAGAAATTTTAGGATTACCAAGTAATAAGATAAATCGATATATAAAATTTTTTCCTAATAAATTAGATATATTATCAAAATATGATTATACGATTTATATAGATGCAAATAGTGTAATTATAGATGATTTTACTAATATTATAGAAATAATCAAAAACACCAATAAATCTTTATATTTGCAACCACATGGAAAACGAGATAATGTCAAAGATGAAGCTAATGAAATAATTCGTATTCATAAAGATGATGTATCCCGAGTTATCAAGACTTTGAATAAATTAAAAGAAGATGGATTTCCTGACAATTTAGGTTTGACAAATAATAATATATTGATTAGGAAAACTAATGATGTTATTTTAGATAACCTAATGGAATTATGGTGGCAGTTCATTAATACTTATAGTAAGAGAGATCAATTAGGATTACAATATTGTATTTGGAAAGCCAATTTTAATAATTATCATATCATCAATAGATTAGATATAAGTAGAAATATAAAATTCACTAAACATTTGTTAAAGAATTCACCTAAGATAATTCTTTGTACACTTATTAAAAACAATAATCTCTATATGAAAGAGTTTATAGAGTATTATTATAATTTAGGGTTTGACAAGGTGTTATTAGGGGATAATAATGATATAGATGGAGAAAGAATTGAAGATTCTATAGATCCACGATGGATAGAATCAGGATTTGTTGAAATAGATAATATAAGAGGGGAACCAGATGTACAACCAAGGTGGTATGATGAGAAATACCAATCATTGAAATATCAATATAATTGGTTTGCATTTTTTGATCAAGATGAATTTTTAAACTTACCTTGTGTTGGAAATGATGTTAAGAAATTCGTACAATTAGAGCAGTTTAAAGGAAAAAACACTATATCTTTTTTATGGCAATATTTTGACGATAATGATTTGGTATATTATGACCCAAGGCCATTGAATGAAAGATTTACAAGATGTAGATATACACCTTCAAATAGGAATATTTCTATGAAGTTCATTATTAAAGGTGGTTTAGATGTAAAAATATCATCAGCCCATAATATATGCAATGATGAAAACAATATTGATAAGATCATAAATTGTGATGTTTTCGGTAATATAATTGATTGGGATTGGATAGTAAAGAATAATCAAAGTCATAATATGATATTGGGTCCACAATATCGTTCTATAGGATTATTTAAAGATGAACAAATAAAGTATTTTAACTATGCCGCTTTAAAACATTTCCAATATAAGACAATAGAAGAATTTATCAATCAAAAAATTATGTCTGGGTTGAATCACTATGCTGGTAAAGATTTAGGTAGAATTAAACCAAAGCATTTCTTCGTATATAATCGCTATACATATCAAAAGATGAAATGTGTGATGGAACATAAAGAAGAAATAGAAAAGGCATTGTACAGTTTTGTAGGATATTGCAAGAAGAATAAGGATTTATCAGAAAATGGTATCTACGATAATAATCTATTAGCTATGTATAATAGAGACAAAAAAATGCGAGAGAATAATGGAAAATGATAATTTAAGAGTAGCTCTTTGTTGTATAGAAAGATTAGAAAATAGGTATATTAGAGAGTTTGTCAAATATTATAAAAACATTGGAGTGGACCATATATTCATGTATGATACTAATGATCCTGATGAAGACCATATAGAAGATGTTATAGGTGATTATATATATGAAGGATATGTAGAGAAGATAGAATGGCACTATCATATGCCCAGAGAAGAAGTCCTGATGGCCTACAGAGATTGCTGCTCTAATAGATTGAAAGATTATGATTGGTGTTGTTTCTTTGACCCTGATGAATACCTGGTGTTAAAAAACTTTACAAATATTAAAGATTATATATCCCAAAAATGTTTTGATAATGCCGGAATGATAGTAATTAATTGGATAAATATGGATGATAATGATTTGTTATATTATGATCCAAGGCCGTTGATGGAAAGATTTACACATAAGCATTTAGATTGGGGTATAAATAGAATACCTAAAGGTGCCATAAGTTATAAAGAATGGGGAGAAAATAGGCATATCAAGAATATATTAAATTGTAAATATGTTCATGAAAAAGATTATGAATGGAAATCACCACATCGTCCAACAGCACTTAATGAAAATTTAGAAATACGTAATTCTGATGGTGAAATAGCACAATTTAAATATATTTGGCAAACCAGTAAAGTGCATGATGATAATGCCTATCTTAAGCATTTTAGGTGTAAGACTATTGAAGAATATATAATGAATAAAATACCTAAGCTTAATCAATATGGGTATGATGCTATTAACTTTAACAAGAAATTTTTCTTTTTGTATAATGATCCATCTCTAAAGAAATATGAAGTTTTTGATGAATTATTAAAAAAATATCAAGGTGATAAATAAATGGTTATTTCGCATATTAGTGGACAATTTGGCAATATATTATATGAAATAGCTTGTGGAAAATATTTTGCAAAGATACATAATGATGAATTTAAATTTTGTATTGACCCGCCATCTGAAGAGAAATATCATTTAAGGGTTAATTATGATTGTTTTTTTAGATTATTTGAAGATAGTTTAATTACATATGAAGAAGCTCAAAAAATAACAACAAATAATAAAGCTATTGAATATAGAGAGCCATTTGAATATAGAAGAAAATATTTTAATCAATTAAAATTCATAGATCATGAACATTATTATATAATATTTGGTACTAGACAATCAACTAAATATTGGGAAGATGATGTTGAATTTGTAAAATCTATATTTAATTTAGATTTTGAATTACCGAAGTTTGAATTTAATTTGAATAATTCTGTTGGAATGCATTTTAGAACTTTACACCATTTTGCAGATTTAAGTAGACATTTTGTATATAATCAATTATATGATTTAGTTAAATCGAACCAACAAAAGGATTATTTATTATTTGTGGATGATCTTCATATGTTTAAGTTATTATTTGGTAAGGTTTATGAGAAACTTTTAAAATTAAAAAATTTCTATTTAGTTCATAATGATAATATATTTATAGATTTTAAGTTATTATCTTTATGTAAAGAAAGAATTATTGGGATGTCAACTTTTGCTTGGTGGGCTTCTTATCTATCAAATACTAAAACATATATGATAAAAGATCATTACCTAAACTATAAAAATGAATTTGATAATGAATTAAAACTAAAAAATTTGGAAATAATTTGAAATATTTTTAACTTTTTTCTAAATTATTATTAAATAAATTAAACCACTTTCAACAAAAGTTATTATTATAAATTAAATAAAGCAATAAATCATGCAACAAGTGTATAATACATATAAGAAACAATTAAACCAAACATTAGATAATGCTTGGAATAATGATGCGATATTATGTAAAATGCCACTTGCAAATGATAATGAAGGATAATTAAGAATATAACATAGAAATATCATAAAGCAAGTGGTAAGGTCAAAACTTTACCACTTATTTTTTTGAAAATAATTTGAAAATAATTTGAAATTCTAAAAATAATTTCTATATTATATTTGTAAAACAAAAATTTACATCATAAAGATGTATATATTTGTAAAACGAAATCATAAAATTGTTCTTTGAAATTTTGAACTCAAGCGAAAAATAAAATATTCAAATAGAAACTGCAAACAAGGTAAGCATTAAAGGATGTCTCCAACCTTTGTAGAATTATTAATGAATGTTGTTGCAAGTTGAAGCGTAACAATTTGAAGTTAATTAGTTTGTAGGTATCGAAAGTATTGTAAAGATATAATTAGATGTCTTACTTTATTACACTGCCTGATTTGAATATTTTTAATATAAAATCCACAATTAATGCGAAGGGTTCGACTCCCTTCCCGCGTACCACAACGGACTTTGGTGGAATAAGTAAGTATTGATTGTAAAAGTGAAAAGGTATTGCATTGAGGAGTTGATAATTACCATGGGAATTAGAAACTTGGTTAAGTCACCAACTACATGTAGAGCAAGAATCCAGACTATAAAGGACAATGTAAGAGAATATCACCGGATTTATATTGGGCTTTGGTGTAATGGTAACACTCAAGATTTTGGTCCTTGCATTATGGGTTCGAATCCCGTAAGCCCAACAAAAATAATGATTATGTGAAGTAGATTGGATGTGCTACCAGGTCACTGCTGAAAACGTTAGAAAGTTTCTTGACGAAGTAAAACCGAGGAAGTAAGTTACCCTGGGCTACGTTGGTTCGAATCCAACCATAATCACAAAATAATTTAGAAAAAAGTTGAAAAACCAACAACTAATTTCTATATTATATTTGTAAAACAAAAATTTACATCATAAAGATGTATATATTTGTAAAACGAAATCAAAAAATTTCGGATTACATTTGAGTTCTTTGACATGTTGGTACAATTAAAATAAAAAATATTAAAGATATACGTGGGTAGCGTCACGGAGGACCCCTCCAAGCCAATATTTGGTGAGATTGCTTTACTGAGGTAAATAATCAGTACGGACAGAGGTCATTAGCATAAAATCGCATGTACTTTAATATTAACAACTGATTTGGAAGAGGAGTGGTGGAAAACCCCTCGTAGAAATACGATAGTTCAGTAAATATATTTAATAGGCGCTGTGGTGATAAACTGCGGAAAGTCGTTAAACAACAGAATTTCCATATCATTTTAAAATGCCGGAATGGGACAGTGGTCGACTCCGCTTGACTTGTAATCATGATCCGTAAGGACACGTCAGTTCGAATCTGACTTCCGGCTCTAAATAGGTTATTCAGGTGTGGTGTAGCACACACAATAGGTTATCAAATCAAAGATAGCAGAAGATGGTTAAATTCCATCGGTAACCTATTTCAAATTTGGGCTGTTAGTGATAGTTGGCTAGCACGGGAGCTTTGCAAGCTCTTAGGAAGGGTTCGAGTCCCTTACGGTCCACAAATCAATTTCGAGGTGGGTTATTGAAGAAATCCGAAACTTTACAGAACATTTGCAATAACCTGTAAAGAGGTCGAAAGACGATATGAGTAAGATAGAACAATAACAAAGGTTCAGGCAAAAAGCTTGGGAGGTGAGTAATGCCAAAGGATAAAGTTTCTAATAAGTGTCCCTAATGAAACTTGTGTAGAATTGATTTATTGGTCTCATGGTTGAATGGCTACAATCGCTGGCCTGTCACGCCGGAGGTACGGGTTCGAATCCCGTTGGGACCGCAAATACAAAACGTCTATAAAAGAAATCAGTCAGGTCGCGAACTGCAACTCAAAGTAAGTTATAGATAAGTAGGTTAGAATAATTTGACAATTCATTTGACTCTGAATCTTATGAAATCGGTAGATGTAGAATCCGGTGCCTACATTTTGCTTCTGTAGCTCAGTGGTAGAGCAGTAGACTGTTAATCTATTGGTCGTGGGTTCAATCCCCTCCGGAAGCGCAATCGGCTTGGAATTGACTGCAAGTTTGATTGGCGGCAACTAATCAAACCCAAGGAGTATAACGTCAAGTATTCCAAACAAACGAAGTATTTGCCGGTACTTGTCTAATCTGGTGTAATGGTAGCATACCGTCGAGAATGAACGGAGGAAAGGTTCGAATCCTTAGTTAGAGCAAAATTATTTTGGGGATATAGCTATAATGGTTAGAGCGGCGGCCTGTTAAGCCGATGGTTGTGGGTTCGAATCCCTCTATCCCCGCGAATATGGCCAATTCAATATACATTGAAAACTTTCTGCTGCAACATGGAAATGTAGAGTAAATGTTGAGGATTAACAAATCATGATAGGTTGCAGATATCATTTATTATTTAGTGTAATAGGTAGCATACCGGGATCCCTCGGAGGAAAGGTTCGAATCCTTAATGATAGCAAATATATAAAATTAAAATTTGCCAGTGTAACGGCAGCGGTCCGTAAAACCGTCCCGCATCAACAAATAGTTCGTATTGGTCTTCGCGGTAAGTAGGTTCGAGTCCTACCACTGGCACACAGAGTTTTTAGGTCCTAAAATGGGCGACAATGGCTTGCTTAGCCCAGTGTAGAATATGTACAGTTCTATCTAAAAAAATCGAGGAGCCTCCAATACAGTTCTCGATAATCTGAAAAATCGAAATGGTCTCATGGTTGAATGGCTACAATCGCCGGCCTGTCACGCCGGAGGTACGGGTTCGAATCCCGTTGGGACCGCAATAAATATAAAATTTTTATAAATAAATATTTGAATATTAGAAATATATTTCTATATTATATATGTATTTCAATACATAAATTTACATCATAAAGATGTATATATTTATAAACAAATAATTAAAATAATTTGTTTTAACAAAAAAATTTCATTGGGTTCTTTGACTTATTGGTACAATAAAGAATATTTATATTATAATATGCTGGGATGGCGGAATTGGTAGACGCAACAGACTTAAACTCTGTTGTTCATAATGAGCGTGTGGGTTCGAGTCCCATTCCCAGTACTTATTGGACCTGTAGCTCAGTTGGTTAGAGCGGCAGACTCATAATCTGAAGGTCCCAGGTTCAAGCCCTGGCAGGTCCACAAATGTATAAAGTATGGAAGAGCTTTATACATTTTTAAGGAAGAATGGAGATGATAATCAGTTAAATGGTTTGGGAAAATAGTTTAACTAACGGAATTGGTTACCCGGATATAGTAACTAATGGTAAGTCAATACTTGACTTGTCTGAGGTTGAATCTAAACTAAACCTCTTGATAACACGAAAAAATACGTTTAGCCAGTTTGTGGAAATTCTGGTTTTAATTTCCACATTTTATTGGGGTCGTGACCGGAGATGGCATCGGGGAGCACTGTAAATGCTTTGCATCGCGCATGGGGAGTTCGAGTCTCTCAGGCCCCACTTAAATAAATAAAATATTAAACATATGAAACAACTTAAACGAAAACGTTAGTTGTGTATGTTTCCTTAGAGCAGTTGGTACTTATGTAATTTAACCAATTAGAAGCATGCACGTAAAATCAAAAACAAAATTACGAATTGATTTAAATGCATGCTCCTATAGCTGAGTTGGTAAAGCTGCAGCCTTTTAAGCTGAGGATCCAGGGTTCGAATCCCTGTGGGAGCACTTTTATGCCTGTATAGCTCAGTTGGTTTAGAGTACGTGACTTTTAATCTCGGGGTCCTGGGTTCGAGTCCCAGTGCAGGTACAATATAATATGCCTCTGTAGCTTAGTTGGTTAAAGCTGATGCCTCTTAAGCATAGGAGCGTGGGTTCGAATCCCACCGGAGGTACATATATGGGGACATCATATAGTGGTTGAGTATGCTACCCTTACAAGGTAGTCACCCCAGTTCGAATCTGGGTGGCCCCACTAAATAGATTTGCGCCGGTAACTCAGTTGGCAGAGTACCACACTTTTAATGTGGGAGTCCTGGGTTCGAGTCCCAGTCGGCGTACATATAAATACTGACACTTAGCTCAGTTGGTTAGAGCAACGTTATTGTATTTCACTTTAGTCGCTGTTGCTTCAAAATGAATGCTGTAGGTTAGAGTTACTTCAATTTTGACTTTTAATCCGTGGGTCGGAGGTTCGAGTCCTTCAGTGTCAGCAAATAATAAAATCTCATTTATCTAAATTTTGTTAAAGATAAATTTAATTAGTTTATTGAATATTTAAAAGAAAATAAACTATTTTTAATTATAAATAAAACATCGCGGTTTAGTCTAATGGTAAGATGCCAGGCTCATAACCTGGAGACAGAAAATGCTTGTCTTGGTTCGATTCCAAGGGCCGCAACCCGGAGCCTGTAATAGGGACACGTACCCGACGTAAGTAAAGAATGATAGGAAAAACATGAATTTGGAGTAAAAGTATGGTCGGTGGTAAGCAACTACTATCCTATCTATCCAGCCTGAACAACTCATAAAACAAATTCAGTAATGGATTATCGGGTTTCCATTACATTTTTAAATTATATTTCATTGTTGTAGAAGAGAGTTACTTCAAAGGTATTGGTTATATATCTTTCTTCGATTATTACATGAAATTATTTGCCGGAATGGGACAGTGGTCGACTCCGCTTGACTTGTAATCATGATCCGTAAGGACACGTCAGTTCGAATCTGACTTCCGGCTCACCTAAAGAGTTCGTGACTCAACGTAATGTATTCCATCTCTAATTGTAAGGTAGTATTTAACTTTATTAATCAAATGGGAATCCTAACCGTAGGTGTAGGTGATGACAGTAACAGTAAAATCTGTCCAATTCAATATCGCGTGGTGGTGTAAGGGTAACATATAAGGCTCATAACCTTATGCCGGAGGTTCGACTCCTCCCTACGCAACAAATCAATGGTGTAGATAAGAGTTACTTCTTTCGCAATAATTTGAAAGGGTAGTTCAGAGGTAGAACGCCGAGGTTGCAACTCGGAGGTCGTTGGTTCGAATCCAACTCTATGAACTTTTGTCGAACGTTCCTTGATATAAAAACTTATATTTGGGGTCATGGTATAGTTGGCTAACACTTCTGCCTTGCACGCAGACATCCCGGGTTCGAGTCCCGGTGGCTCCACATGGTAATTATGGTAAATAAATTAAATAATTAATGTATAATCAATTAAATTTTGTATATTTATTAGAAGATAATCAAGAGCAATTTGAATTATTTAGGATGTCGGTATTATCTCTTTTAAAATTTAATAAAGTAGATAATATTGGTATTATGTATTTTAATTGTGAATTATCCAAATTACAAAATTTTATTAAAGATTTAAAATTAGATATTCATTTCGATTATTTCTATTTTGATGTATCTTTGGTAGATCAAAATTTCCCACCTATAAAGCATGCAACTAATGGTAGATTGAGATACCCTTCATTATCAAGATGGTGGATTACTAAAGTAGTTCCATATGATTGTTTTTGGTATGTAGATACTGATATTTTATTTAACACAAATATTAGAGAAAAATTTTTAGATATTCAATCTAATAAAGAAGAATTATTTTACCTTTTTAATAGAAAAGAATATATATTCCAGGAAGATATAGAATCAAAATTATTTTGGAAACATACTTATGATGGTAATTGTGGAATAATGTATATTAATTCTAAAAAATACAATTCTTTAATTTCATTAGAAGAGATTTTCGATTTTTATAGAAATAATGCAGATAGTATTTATTATATGAATCAAACATGTTATTTTTATTTATTTGATAAATATGGTGCAACTATAGAGATATCGGAATTATTTAATAAAAAATTAACATGTGAATCATATATACCTAATGAATTAAAAATGATAAAAATATTTCATTTTACTGGAAAAAATAAAAGAAATATGTATTTAACATTTAAATTTATCATGGGTAAATAACTATATATAATTATATTTAATTGGGTTGTCGTATAATGGTTATTACATCAGATTTTGGTCCTGATTATGGAGGTTCGATTCCTCTCGACCCAACATTTGGGATGAAAATAGATCATGACACTGGAGTACGGGTTAGCGTTGGCTCATGCTATTGAGAGTAAAAACCGTAAGTGGAACAACAAGTCGGTCGTACTTAAATGAGGAACTAAATAGCATCTCTACCAGAATCCCTTATTTATACACTATCTATACAGTGGTAAGTATAGAATATAGCGAGAACAGGCCTCTGAGTAGGGCTGGGGTAAGTAATAAGCAAATGTCGACCTCTTCTTATTATGTTGATTGGATCTAAGAAATAGTCCTCGCCCAGTGAAAGGAGTTACATACCGTGAGGATGTATATGGCGCAACGCAACAGGAGGTAAAACCCTATGTGGTAATGCAATCTTCGTAAAGCCGAAGTTTCTCCAGTCCGTAGCTCGCAGATTTTCTCGCTTTTACATCGCGGGATAGAGTAGTGGTCTAACTCACCAGTCTCATAAGCTGGGCCGGCCAAAATCCGGACGCAGGTTCAAATCCTGCTCCCGCAACGATAATAAAAATATACGTATGTTTTATTTATGAAAAAATTTTTCGTAGGTGTATGGGAATTCCTCAACTCATTGTTTGGATGCAAATGTTCTTGTTGTGAAAAAGAAGAAGTTGTTAAAGATGATAAAGTGAAACAATCAGTTAAGTTGAATTTCAATCAACTTGTTTCAACTGACCGTCAACAGATGTTTTTAGAGCATGGTAAAGATTATCGTTGGTTTGAAACATGTATGAAGCTTGAAAATTTCCTTGATGAAGAAAATGATGGAACTTTAGAAGAAGTTGTTAATGTTTTCCAATCAGTTGTAGAACGTGGTTCAGGTTTCGATACAACAGTACATAAGTTCCAACACTTCAATGATGGTACAAATGTTTCAGATTCAATTAGTGGATTCTGGGTTGAAGACCAGCCTCTTAATGAAGAAGCAATCAAGCTTTCATATGAACAAGCATTTGAAAAGTTGATGCGAGCTAATATCGTTAAGCCACATTCACGTTATGTAACATTACGTAAGCAAGTTGGTCCTATTGATGCCAATCCTCAATACATCTTTGGTAATATTAAGGAACAAGTTTATGTAGATGCTATTACTGGTGATGTAGTTGGATATAATCCAGCATTTGGCCCAAATATAAAATTCGGTACACCACTTGGTGAATGGCCTTAAATAAATTTTGAGATACAAATATTTGTATCTCAATATACAGGATTAGTTTAATGGTAGAATGTCGGTCTCCAAAACCGAAGATCTGGGTTCGATTCCTTGATCCTGTGCAAAACCAGGGGTAAGAGTTAAACGGATACATAACAACTTTTACAATAAGACTGGCAAGCTATGGCATGGTACAAAACGCGTTTGTATTTCATAGATCATAAAACTTAGATCAGAATGAGTAATAGTTAAAATAATGGTTTATAGGTATGAACGTGATACTGAGTTTTACATTAGGTTTAAATAACGCACGGGTGATACCGTGAGATATTGGGTTCGACTCCCAGTTTACTCCACAAAAAATATAGAGCGAAATTAATAATAATGAAATATATTTATAAAAATCTTTCGGTTGAAAATGGAGTTATAAGACTTAAGCATGGTGATTTAGCATTTAAAGATAATAAAATATATTGTAGAGTTAATCATACAATTAATTTTGATGATATGCACGATGCTAATTTTTCAGTGAATATAGATGAGATAACAAAAATTATTGTTGAAACAAATCCTTATGTAATAAGAACATGTGATATGAAATATCATGTTGGAAAAAAACAAATAATTTTTATTAAATCATTAGATAGTAATATATATCATATTACATGTACAAATCTTAGATGTAAAATTAATAAATGGTTTAATTTATTAAAAAAAGATGATATATATGCAGAAATTGGAGTAAAATATGGGGCGGCTGCTGCAGGAGTTTTAGAATATTCAAAAGAGAATAATTTGAATTTATCTATTAATCTATTTGAAAAAGACCCAGGTTGCTGTGATTTTATTAGACAAAGATTTAAAAAGGATAATAATGTAACAGTTTTTGAAGGTAATGCAACAGAAGAAATGAATAAGCTAGATAAAAAATATGATTTTGTATTTTTTGATGCGCATCACCATTATAAAGATGATTATCCTATATTACAAGCATTAATACCTCATTTAAAAGAATCAACTGTAATAATATTTGATGATTATAGTTATTGTGATGACGTAAAAAAATTGGTTGATGAATTCAGAAACAAACATGATAATGATTTTCCAAATGTTTATACAATATAATTAAAATTTTGTTGTACCAATATTTAATTTTTTATTTTAGTTACTATATTAAAATTATAATAACTAATAATGGTCCCATGGTATAGAGGTTGTGCTGTTGCTTCTAAAACAACTGAGGTGGGTTCGAGTCCTACTGGGATCACGATGTTTCTGTAAAAAGAACATAGATGTTTTAAAGTTGTCCCACAATACAACTCCTTTTTGGTTGGTGGATAAACCATTTATATTTACAAATTAAATTATTAAAATTATGAGACAACATTGGTAGATTAAAATTAGAGGTTTTCCGTAAATAGATTTTATAGAATCTGTTCAACATTAATAAAATTTTGAAAATTTTATATTTTCAATATTATGATGTTCATTTTTATTGAATAGAGAAGATTTATTGAACATCAAATCACTTATAAAATCATATAAATATTTACAATTATGGAAAACAAAGAATTTAGAAATGCATTAGTTAATGCTATGAAAAGGGAGATTGCTCAACTCGCAAATGAACAAAGAGAGCAAAAGAAAACTCGTAAACTTGCAAATCGTCCTAAAGGAAAGAGTTTGGGAGATATAGTAGAAGAAATCAATAATAGGGCGTATAAAATCAACAATCTTTTATATTATTATCGTTGGATTAAGCACGGTTTGAAATACTGGGCTAATAGAGATATTCATAACTTTAAAGAATATAAGTTCATTAAGTTAAATGGTAAAGGATTTTCTGATACTAATTGGTATTATGTAAATTGGGATAAAGTTATAGAATATGGAGCTAATAAAGGAAAGACTCATGGTGAAATTTTGATACAACATGCAAAAAATTATTACATTAACAAATGTAATGAGTATGGAATTGAAGTGACTGAAATTAATGTTAATTATTTAATCCAAAACGTATAATAATATGGAACTCACAAATAAAATATTGATTAATAGCGAAAAGAGTGCGCAAAATTTCATTGATAATTGGGAACATAATCAAATATGGAGTACATTAAAAATAAAAGATTTTGAAAAATATCCTGCACTTTTATGTTATTATGAAGACTATAATGATTATGGAATGAGCTATACCGCTACTGCTTACTATTCAATTACATATTTAAGTGATTTTGAAGAATATTGATTATGAAAAATAAGCTATATATTTTAATAGATAAGAATTTAGATCCTATTTATGGTGCTGTTCAAGGAGGCCACGCGGTTGCCCGATGGATGGAATATAATGTTGAAATAAAGTTCAATAAGTTTGCTTGTGAAGACCAAGCACATTGGAAATGGGAAAATGACTATCTTATTTATTTAATGGTTGACATTGATAAATGGTGGAGACTATTGAATGAATATGGAGCTAAATCATTTGAAGAATTTTATGAACCGGATTTAGGAGATAAAATGACTTCAATAGCTATTTGGGAAGGTGGACTTCCAGAAATATTGAAAAATAAAATTGAAAAAGAGGAATTACTTAAGTAATTTCTCTTTATTTTTATTTGAATTTTTTATATATTATTCTATATTTATATTGTAATTAATTTGGTATATAATTTAATAAATATTTAAAGTTATGGCAATTTCAAAGAAGAAGATGGATGCAATCGTTAAGTTAACTAACGCTGAGAATGAGGTAGCAAAGTACCGTGGAATAACGGAATATTCATTTTCTTGGCAACCATATAGGAAAATGACAATAGCAGGTTTGGAATCTTATACTGAGAAATGTTTAGCACTTCTAAATGAAGAGCTCCCAGCAGCTTCTGAAAAGCAACTAAATTTTCTGAACATCCTTTTGGATAAAGATTATAACATATCTGAAAAGGTTGCATATAATGCTGCAATTGCTGAAGGAAAGACCCTTAATAAGTGGCAAGGTATAGAGCTTATTAATGTTCTTAAGACTACTGATGATTATATTTATGGAAATTATCCAAACATTGGTCAGCGTGATTTTGAGGAACTTGAGGAACGTGCACTTTCCATTATTTCTATGATGAAATAACTTAGAAATAACTTATTATATTATAATTAAATTAAGAAATATGAAATACAATATCATTAAGGAACTCCCAATCAATTCATTAGAGACAATCTACAATGAGCTTAAGAATGGTGGTCTCAAGCTTCTTTATTTTAATGCCCACGAGAATAATGTAAGTCAGGTAAGTTGGTTTCCTGGAGATAAAATTGAAATTGTAACTATTGAAGATGATAAAATTGTTGCACAATATTATTGTTCTTTCCCCTTCAATTCAATCATGGAAATGAAATGCTGTGGTGGTCCTTCATTTGCAACAACTAATGGTTGGTTTATCGGTCATATTGAAGATTAAATCAATTTAGTTTTTAATATATTATTCTATATTTTATTGTAAAACGAAATTATATAAGATATGCCAGTTATTTATCCAAAAGCAATTCGTAGAAAGTTTAGTTCTTTGAATATTGAAAAGGTCAAGGAAAACCTCAAGAAGAATGGGTTTGAGTTTGTTAGAGAAGGTGGTTTCCGTCCTGAAGATGAACCATTCAAGTTTTCTAACTATCTATTCTATTCAAATAATGAGACAGGAGTTCATGTACGAGTTGGATATGATTATCCTCTTATTGGCACTAAAAACTATATCTTTGAGATTTGTTATGCTAGGATTGGTGATAATTGCTGGACTGATGTTACTCCTGATTTTTCAAAAAATTGTTGGAAAGAGGTAAGTGATTGGTATAAGAAAGAAAATGGTAAGTTTGTAAAAATCGCATAAAGTATGTTATTAGAAAAGGTACGAGAAAAAGGAATTGATTTATTCATTCTTATCAAAGATGATATGAATTATATGTATGAACCACATGATTTTATGTATCATGCAGACTATAATTCATACCAATTAGTCTTTAAGTTTGAAGATTGGACAAATATTGTCAATAACGGTAAAGAACATATGTGTATCGTTGGTGAATATGTAAATGCCGATGATGGTGTACTTGTAAAATGGAATTCAGAAGATTTTGATGAACTTCTTGATATGATTAAAAAATGGAATGACACACATAAAATTATAAAATTAAAATAATTATGCACATGGAAAATTTTATAAATTTGCTTAAAGAGAAACGTAATGCATATACTGATGCAATGAATGAAAATGAGGAGGGTACTCCATATTGGATTTACTGCCGAGGAAAGAAAGATATAATTGAAGATATTTTGGCATATATTTCTAAAAATTTTTGAATAATATATAAAAATTACTATATTTAATATGTAATTTAATTCATTTATATTATGACAGAAATTCTTACAGCAGTTCAGAAAGCAATCAAGGAGTACGGAATCAACAATATCTCTATGGTAGGTTACAACTATCATGGTCGTTATGAAGATGATGATTGCAACTTTACCTATTACAATAATGTAACTGGGAATTTCTTCTATGATGAATGGACAACACGCTTTGCTTGCCCGGCATACGGTTGCTATGAATGTCAGACACTTGAAGAAGCCGACAAGAAAGGATATGTGAACCATGAAAAACTCTTTAGCTTCAAGAAATTCGAAATGATTAAGCAGTTAGAGAAGTTTAAGTTTGATAATATCTGGGGAGAGACATTTGCTAAGATTGCTCCATTTGGTCTTCGTGTAGAAGTTAAGCGTGGTCGCAAGTGGAATGGAATCGGATATCTTGTTGGTACATTTACAAC
>Ga0326514_10001392_pt1 | contig 15738 bp, 14 predicted proteins | sample 3_2548_0518_D_FD_203653 | JGI IMG/M metagenome (GOLD analysis project Ga0326514, IMG submission 203653) | Bovine rumen microbial communities from UC Davis, California, United States - 3_2548_0518 | ecosystem: Host-associated > Mammals > Digestive system > Stomach > Rumen | place: USA...
TTGCGCGAAAGGACTGTCAAACTCGATAAGATTATCATTATCTACAGCTATTTTTTTATATCCCTCTTTCTCAAGTCTGCTCCTGGCTTCGTCTATCCGTGAACTGATTAGTTCGCTGTCAGTGCATTGCGGAAACTCCTCGCGCTCTGCATCCGTCACCTCGTCATCAAGGCAAATGGACTTTTCAAAATCATGCTCTTCAGCATAGTCGGGAATTTCGTCTTGAATTCCCTCTATATATTCGTCAATGGCGTTGCTCTTTGCGTCGTTAAAAGCCCGCTCGAAGTCTGCTCGTGTGTCATCGTTCAAAACGAACTTATGTGCTATGGTGTCGATGCCCTCGCCTACCTTCTCGTCCTGATCGTTCCAGATTTCCGTCCACTCCTGGAAATAGTCTTCCATCGTGCAGTCTTCATACCAGTCAAGATAGTCGCTGTCATGAGGGTCAAGAGCCTTCATCGACTCATAAACCATGCTCTGCATACAGTCGCGAAGCTCGTTGAAAAGTAATCCGTTAATGTTCTCGGTAATAATTTTTGTCTCCATATCGTGTAGCTATTTAATTGTTTCGTTGTAGCGGTTGCAAAGATACGATTAAGTGAGCGAAAAACCAAATTTATTTGAGTTTTTATGAGCGTGAGTATCTTCGACCGCAGGTCAAAGTTAATATAAATTCTTGAAAGTCTTGCAGGAATCAGCAAGAATTATTTTCTTTCACGGTCAGGCCACGCCGGGCGGCCTTGGCGTAGAAGTCTCGTCGGCACTCCGGCGTCGGGAACCACGCCAGTATGCGCAGTTCCCTGCCATCGGGTGCCGTGAGGGTGAGGGGATAGACGGGGATGCTCATAGCTTCTCGCAGAGCTTGTTCATCCTGTCCCAGAGCTGGTGCAGGGCGTTCCACATTTCCGGCACCTTGGTCTGCTCGCCGTGGCGGGCATACTCGTCCAGCATAATCTGTCGCAGCTCGTCCTTGGCTGCGAAATACTCATGTCGCAATTCTTTCTTTGTCATAGTCGTGATGTTTTAATGATTTCCTTCAACTTCGATAACCTCATGCGCTATGCCGATGAGGGTCAGCCAGTCGCTTGCACGCTTCGCTTCTGCATCGTCCATCTTCAAGCATAGGAATTTGTCGTCGATGAACCGCGTCGGGCGGAGCCTATACAGGTACTCCGTGCAGTTCTTCCGGTTGTTCCATCTCTTGATTGTCTTTGCCATAGTCGTTGTTTGATGTGATTAGAGTTTTGTGATGTCAATGTCGGATGGTACCACAGTGTACTTGTGTTCGTCGCGGCCTGCCTGAAGGAAGTCGCGGCGCTGGTCGGCCTGTTCCTTGGTCCTGAACGACTGGCAGAATATCTTCCGCCCGTCGGGAGTGATACACCAGAGGTGCCACTGCTGGTTTTTTGGCCACCACATGTTCTTGTAGTCGGGGTCGAGAATGTAGAGCTGGCCTTTCTTGTCGTACACCTTACGCCCTCCGTGGTAAGAGTCGCCGTAGCTCTCCCAGCGGTTCACTGCGTCGTTGAACACCTCGAAACCCACGCGCCGCTCGAAGCTGGCGTGCTCGTCCATGAACTGATGGGCCTCGCTGAAAGTCATCTCCCCGTCGAAGATCATCTCCTTGGGGCAGTACCTGTTAATCTTGAAATGATGTTTTTCTTCCATAGTCGTTTCGTTGTTTTTACTCGGTTAATACTTACTTCTTGCAGGCCCACTGAATGAACCACAGCCATGCGAAGAAGCCCATAATCCAGTTCTCTATCATTCGCGTTTTGTTTTTAGGGGGTTAAACTTTTCTTAATCCTTGTGCCACTCGGTCGTGATGTACTCAGTCAGGATGGTGCGGTTGTCGTTGTCGAGCTCGCGCCAGAACATCTGCATGGCAGCCTTGTTGCCGTACTTCTCGTAGCAGTAGTCCCACTTCTGCTGCAGGTGCTGGCGGTTGCAGTGGGCCTTGGGGTGGCTTGTCATGTAGTCGAGCCACAGGTTTTCGTCGTCGTAGTCCATACACCAGTCACTCCAGAGGGTGATAATATCCTTCGCCTGCTGCACGGCGGCAACATCGGACTGTTGCTTTTCCTGCGCCGCCTGCTCCAGCCAGCGGGCTATGTTCTGCAGCGTGTCGGTAGGCAGGCTTTCGGGATCCACCTGTACCTCGGGCAGGTTGGTGAAGTCCACGAGGAAGGTGAGCGGCGTGGGGTCATCGGCGTTGTAGTGCATGGCGAACACGAAGCCCTGTTCGTCCGTGCCGTCGTCGAAGTGAATGGTCACGAAGTTCAGCCCGTCGCACACGGGCTTTGTGCCGAAGTTATACAGGTCGATGCCTATCTGCCCCGGCATGAGGCGGCTCTCGCTGATGCGTAGCGGCTCCGGCTTTATCCTGCCCTTCAGGTAATAGTTAGACACTTCGGCCACGAGGTCGGTGAGATACTGGATGGCCTGTTGTTTGTCGTTCTGTTGGTCGATGACCATGTTCTTTGTCTTGCTCATAATGCTTGATTTGTTTTTGTTGGGGGGGTTAGTAAATGGGGTTAGGAACCGAACACTCTGTTCGATTGATAACCGAATAGAGTGCTCGGTTGGTAATCGAACAGAGTGTTCGGTTTTTGAGAGGGTTTTAGGGGTTCTTATGAGAGAGGTTTCAGAACTTGATGTGGAAGTACTGTTCAAGGAATGCCTTGTAGTCAATGGGGGGGGCAAATTGTAATACGGTCTTGTGACTGTCCCACCATGACTGGCGCTCGAAGAAAACTTCACGGGCGAACCACTCGTAAACGTCGCGGTATTTCTGTACGGTTTCGACGTCGGGGTGTGCGTCGCGGAACTTCTGAGCCGCACGGCAGTAGGCTTTCACCATGCCGGGGAAGCGACGGAAGTATTCGAGGCGCTGCTTGTAGTAGGCCAGCGGACAGCACATGCAACCGAGACGGCGCTTGGGATCGATGGTGCCGTCCTCCCGATAATATAGCGAGTGGATTTTGACGTGGTTCTGGCGGATGTAATTCAGTACGTCCTCATCCGTCCAGTAGAGTATGGGGTAAAAGGCTTCGGCTGTCTGCTTCTTACGCCCCTTGCCATAGACTCGACACTCGGTGGGTTCCTCGTAGTTCTTGTCGCGCTCGGTGCTCTCTGCCTTGCGGATGCCGTGGATGGCTCGGTCGAGCGTCTTGTGCTCCTTGATAAGCCGGCAGCAACTGCGTTGGAACCGGTTGGGCATGCCGTTCTCTTCAATCAACTGGAAGAACGTCTTCTCTGGTCTCATCACCTCAGCTCCCTGCTCCTTGACGTGGGCGATGGTGCCAGGCGGGTCGATGGTAGTGTTGTGGTAGATGGCTCGGTACTTGATGCCAGCCTTGCGTGTCAGGTCGAGGATGATATCACTGTCCTTGCCTCCTGAGTAGGCCACCTCCACCGTCTCTCCGTCGGCTCCTGCAGTCTGTATAAGACGCACGGCCTGTTCGGTCTTGCGTGTCAGGTCGTCGGCATCCGTCACCTCAAACGTCGTCACCTCAATATACTTCTCTTTCGGAGTAATGGCCGTCACCTTCATGCCGTCGGTGGTCAGCAGTCCGTGTTCCTTTCGGCCTTCCACCTTGAAGCGCAGGGCGCCAAAGCACTGGCTTGTACCAGTGCGTCCGTACTCGTCGCAGAAGTAGAGCCACGACTCAGACTTCTCGCCGATGAGCATGTGTTCTACATGACAGTCAAGTGCATACTGCTTATTGCCGTATGTCACGGTTACATTGATGTGTTTCTTGAAATACATATCGCCTAAAATAATTTGTGAAAAATTCGTGGATATTTTACGGTCATTCGTGTTCGTTATAAAGGGCAAAATCGTGAAGTATACTTCTGCCGTGCGGCAAGTATACTTTCCGCTCGCGGCAAGTATACTTCACGAAATCGGGGTGTTTACGCCGCCTGCTTCAGTCCGCCGTCGCTCTCGGAGGCGCTGTCTTCCGACGATGAGCCGCCAGATTTCTTCCCGTTCATCTCGGCATTGATCTTTCTGTCGAGCTTGGCGAGGTCGGCCTTGGCGCGGCGCAGCTCGTCCTCCTTGGGCCACGTCTGCTTCAGCAGTTCGGCGAGTTGGCGGATAGTGACGTTGTTGTCGGCTATCCACTGCTGCCAACTGGCGATGCGTCGGGGCAGCTCCTGCAGACAGCGCAGGGCATACTCCGCTGCCAGTCGGGGCGAGAGGTGCGACAGCTTGCCGTTGTTCACGGTGTGCAGGATGCGCTGGCCCTGCAGCGAGAAGAGGTTGGTGTATTCCATCGACTCGTTGCCGTCGGCGTCGCGAACTTTCTGCTCGTTGGTCTTCACCAGCAGGTCGAAGCCATATAGCGAACCTACCTTCAGGCGGATGCCCTGTGTGCGGGCCGTCTGCTCGATGCGCCACAGCCGCTCGCCGATGGCCTTCTCATAGTCGGCACTCCCGACGGCAAAACCGTCGGGCACGGTGAAGCCGTCGAGCGTGAGGGTGTTCAGCACCTCGCCCTGCTCGCCCTGCTGCTTCCGTGCGTCGAACTGCTGCTGGTCGGCCTGTGCGTCGCTGACATCCTGCTTCAGCCGCTCCACGTCCTTCTGCAGTCGGTCGCGGCGCTCCTCTGCCTGTCGCTGGTCGCGGTGGAAGTTCTTGCGCTCCACCTCTAAGGCGGCAATCTTCTTGTCGAGCTTGGCACGCTCCAGCAGGTCGGTATTGCCGGAGAGGATAGCCATATACTCGGCGAAGTTCATGTTGCCCTTCTCGTCCATGCTACCTTCGTCGAGGGTACGCTTGCCTAACTGCCCCTGCTTCAGCTGCTGGATGAAGGTCTGCTTGCAGTGCAGCAGGTTAAACTTATAGGCATCTAACGACCGCTTCACGGCGTAGATAATCACATCCACCTTGTTGTCGCCATAGTCGCGGGCTATCACGTTACCCTTACGCACGGCCCTGCCGTCGCGCTGCTCCAGGTCGGCGGGGCGCCAGGGTGTATCAAGGTGATGCACCGCCACCACTCGCTCCTGGGCGTTCACACCAGTGCCGAGCATCGACGTAGAGCCGAAGAGAATACGCACGTCGCCGTCGTTCACCTCGTGGATGAGCTTCTTCTTCTTCGTGTCGCAGCGGGCCTCCTGAATGAAGCGTATCTCCGAGGCCGGTATGCCGTAGTCCTCCACCAGCTTGCGCTTGATTTCTTCGTAGATGTTGAACTTCCCGTCGTTCTGCCAAGTTGAGAGGTCGCTAAAGATCATCTGCGTGCCCTTCACATCCTCGAACTTGTGATAGTACTGCGCTACCATCTTAGCGCACATGCTCGCCTTGCTCCGTGGATGGTCACCATACGAGGGGTCAATCAGCCGCATGTCGAGCGACATCTTTCGTGCGAGATCTGTTGCATACAACATTTTCGCCATCTCCTGCTGCTTCGTCGGGTTGTCGATACCGATAAGCGAGAAGTCGCCGGTCTCTGCAAACTTCATCAGCGTGTGGATAAACTCCTCCTGGTCGGGGGTCGGCTCGATGTGCATCAGTCGGGCGTACTTCTCAGGCCGCTCTATGCCTACGTCCTTCGCCGTGCGGTAGTCGGTGATTTCATTATAGAACTGCGCCAGCTCCGGCACCTTGATGAAGTAGCGGAAGCGCTCCTTCAGCACAATCTGGTTGGTCAGCCCGAACTCATACTCCTGAGTCTTGCGGGTGAAGATAGCCGCCCAGGCATCGAAACAGGTGATGCCCTGCTTGGCCATAGCCTGCGGTCGCAGATAGCGGAACAGCGAGTAAAGCTCCGTCAGACTATTCGTAATCGTCGTGCCACTGAGGAACGTGGCTCCGAGGTCGCGCCCCGTGCGCTGCTGAATGGTGCGGATAGCCATCAGCAGATTGTAGGCTCGCTTCGAGCCCTCCGAGTTGCCTAAGCCTGCCACACGGTCGTGACGGGTGGTGAAGCCCAGGTTCTTGAACTGGTGGCTCTCGTCGATGAAGATGTGGTCGATGCCCATCATCTTGAAGTCCACCACGTCGTCGGTGCGCTTGCGAATAGCGTATTGCAAGTCCTGAAGTTTCGATTGCAAGTTTGCTTTCTTCTTCTCCAGTCCGCGCTTCAGTCGGCTCGATACGCTGTCCCACGAACCATAGAGTGCGCTCAGGCTCTCGTTCAGGTGGTTCAGCTCCTCACGTATCACGTCGGCCTGTACCTCGTCGCTCTGCGGGATAAAGCCAAACTGGTCGTGCGACATAATCACCACGTCCCAGTCGTTGTTCTTCATGCGGTTGAAGAAGTTCTCGCGCTCCTTGCCCGAGTAGTCGGCGTGCTTGGCGTAGAGCACACGCGCCTTGGGGTAGGCCGTCATGTAGGTCTCGGCGATGGCAGCCACGTTGGCTTTCAGTCCGATGATCATCGGCTTGTGACAGAAGCCCAACCGCTTCATCTCGTGGGCAGCGAGACACATGATAAGCGTCTTACCGCTGCCTACCTCGTGGTCGCAGATGCCGCCGCCGTTCATCACGAGCATCCAGATGCAGTCCTCCTGGCTCTTATACAGGCCACCGCTCACCTTCTTGCCGTCCTTATACACCGGCTGCGGTATGCCGTACTTCGCCTCCAGCCCTGCCCAGTCGATGCCGGGGAAACGCTGGTGCGAGCCGTCGAACTGCGGCTTCACGTGGCAATTAAAAAGCCTGTTGTACTTCTCGGCCAGTCCGTCGCGCAGCGTCTTCGGCTGGCGCAGCAGCCAGTCCTGATAGCCCTGTCTGATTTCCTCAATCAGCGTGTTAGCCTTCTGCGTAGCCTCCGGGTCCTCGTCCTTCGCATAGCTCTTGCCCTGCTGAATCTTGCGGCCCATCTCGTCACGTCGGTACTTCATCATCTTAGGACAGGAGTTCTGCAGTGCATGCACCAGCAAATCCATACCGTCGAGCGACTGGCTGGCTTCGCTGCTCACGCAGTACTGCGTATATATTTTCTCATTGCCCCTGTCGCTGTCGCAGGCATACTGGTCGAGGTTGCGGTCGTACTTCACCGTCACCTCCACCTTCGAGTCCCACTCGTCACCCTCCATCGAGAAGAACTCACTGGCAAAGTCGGCATAAATCTTCGTGTCCACCCATCGCTCACCCAGGTTGAAGTCCAGCTCGTCGAAGGGGATAGGCTCAGGGACGGCGGCCTGCAGGGCAGCGAGCGCCTTCTGCGCTCTCGCCAGTTTCAAGTTCCAAGTTTCAGGTTTCAAGTTTTTGGTTTCAGGTTTCAATTTGCAAGTTTCAAGTGCTTCGCCCTCCTTTTCGCCAGCCTTACCTGAAACTTGAACCTTGAAACTTGAAACCAGCGCTTCAATGCGCTCTATCTTCTCAATCACATTCCCGCTAACGAATCGCGCCTTAATCTCCCACTCCTCGCTCAGGGGGTTATAGTAAATCTCCCCCTCCAGCTCGTCGCAGATTTCTTCCTCGGTCTTCCCCGTCAGCGCAGCCATATAGCGCACATCGGGCTTGCCGTAATCATTGAGCGACTGTGCCAGTGCTTCGTGACTGTCCGTCACGCTGTGCATCTCGTCCGTCGAGAAAGCCACCGGCCTGTCGAAGATGTCGGCCTTGCGCCACTTGCCGTCCTCCAGTATCTCCAGCGTCAGCAGCTCCTTGTTGATAGCCTTGGCCATCTTTCTGTTCGGCTCCTGGTTCAGCGGACCCCACTCCAGACGGTATTCGTCATACAGGCGGTTCAGCTCCTTGCGCATCTCCATGTTCTCCTGCATCTCCTTGGCCTCGTAGTCATACAGACGGCGGTAGCAGTCGAAGATATGAGCCATCTGCGTCTCCTTCTTCGGGTCAAACGACGTGCGCTCGCTCTTGCGCTCCTGCTTCTTCTCGCTCTTGCGGTAGCCGCTCCCCGCCCCTGTAGGGGAGGGGCCAGGGGTGGGGTCACTATTTTCCCTCTCCGTCGCCTTCAGCCTCTCCGCCAGGTCTTTCGCCAGCACCTCCCCCAGCTGCTGTGCAATCCCCTGCACCCCGTCGCGGTGCTGATACACAAATGCCCGCTTGCCATAGGCATCCGTATCAACCGTCCATGCCGTAGCAATCACTCGCTCCGGCCACATATCGAAGTACATATTCGTCGGGCACCCGCCGTCCTCATACTGCGTCAGCAGCATGGTTTCTTCTTCGGTCAGCTCGCCGCGCTTCGAGTCCTTCTGCATCACTAAGAGGTCAGTGCCTACCTCGGTGCCACTCTCCTTGAAGAGATTGTTCGCCAACCGATACGCCCCGATGAGCCGTGCCTGCTTCAGTGCCTCGCCTATCTGCTCGCTGTCACGGTTCAGGTAGTTGCTCGTAATGATATAAGCCAGCACCCCACCCTCTCGCAGGCAGTCCAGTCCTTTCAGCACATAATACTTGTGAACCATGCGGGCAGCGTCCCTCCGCACCTGGCTCTTGCTGTTGGTATAAGCCGGATCAAACACCGCAACATTCCCGAAAGGTACATTGGTCGCTACCAGATCGAAACTGCCTAACTCATCATCGGGGAAATGTTCAAACCCGTCAATGCGGATGTCACAAAACTTATAGTGATACTTGCTACGGAGCAACATGCCCGTCAGCAAATCCTTCTCGTATGCCACGATTCGCTTGCAGCCCTCACAGGTGGCAGGGGTCTTCATAAACACGCCCATGCCAGCCGCAGGGTCGAGTACCTGCGCCGTCGGCACGGCATCCCACAGCGTCTGACTGATAGCCGTAGCCAGCTCGTCGGGCGTATAGTACGCCGTCAGTGTCGATGCCTTCAGGCTCTCCACCCAAGCCTGATACTCCCGCTCGCTCTTGCTGGCCCCTCTCAACAGCGTATGCAGTTCGATGGTGTCGTCCACATACATCTGTTCGCTCTTGCTCCATGGCTTATCCAGCGGGTTCAGCACAAACGTCAGCCCGCCAAAGCCCGTGTACTTGTTCAGCACCGCCGGGTCGTACCCGTCGGTAAGAGACAGCGCATGTCTCAGCGCGGCAATGTTGTCGCGCAGCCGTTGTAATTTACTCATGATTGTATGAATTTGTTTTGTGAATAGTCATTACGAAAAAGGGAGAGTGCCTGCAATCACTCTCCCCGACAGCGGATAGGCTCAGGACTTACCTCAGTCCTCTACCCAAAAGACAAAGCATTTTGATTTCCGAGGGAAATACACCTTGCCGTTCTTCCTGATGTAGCGACAGAAGACAAGCCTTCTGCCAATCCTTGTTTGCGAAACATGATTGATCTTCTTCATTGTCGGAAGGTATTTACACTGGTGATACCGCCAGTAGTCCGTTGCCTCGTGCAACTAAAAAGCCCGAAGTGCAGGACTCCGGGCTTGTGGTTTCCTCCTTTCGGAAGTTTTGCCTTGCCGACATGAAGAAAAACATGTTTCGCGCTGCAAAGATAGGAAGTTTTTACGGAACTACCAAACCTTTGCAGATTTTTCTCATGTTATGTCATTCAATTTCAGTATTGTGGTCATACTCACTCGTGTTGTTACTACCTCCATTTTTAGGGTTACTTCCAACAAGATTTATACGCAGTATGCCGTGAGCAGGTTGTTACTACCTCCATTTTTAGGTTAATTCCAACGTAGCCGTCGCCCTCCATCGAGAAGAACTCGTTGTTACTACCTCCATTTTTAGGTTAATTCCAACCTATAAGCCGGAAGCCTCTGAGGTTGTGCGGCTTGCAGTTGGTTTTGACTCTAAAAACTGAGGCATCGGGGCGTCGGGTGCTCCGTTTGAGCATCGTTGCCCTTCACTTTTCCTGTTTCGACCGCTTGAACTCGTCTTGCGGTTGCGCAACGTAGGCTGCTGATTATCCTCCCGAACCCGTCGGGTGGAACCACAACAACATGGCTTCTTAGGCCCTGCCGCCGAAGCGGGAGAACGGTCGTCCACCAGAGGTTGCTCCACAGGCTTGGCCCATCGTACCAATGGGACAGTCTTATTTTCACTCAGACCAAAGTGTTTGATGTTTACGGCTGCATTGAGGTCGCGGTCGTGGTGGGTGCCGCACACGGGGCACGTCCATTCGCGGTCTTTCAATGTCAGCTGCCGATAGACATGGCCGCAGTGGCTGCACGTCTTTGACGACGGCGCAAAGCGGTCTATCTTGATGTAGTTCTTCCCTGCCCACTTGCACTTGTACTCCAGTTGGCGGTAGAACTCGCCGATGCTGGCGTCTGCCAGGTTGTAGGCCAGGTGTTTGTTCTTCACCATTCCCTTCACGTTCAAGTCCTCCACACAAATCGTCGTCGCTTGGTTCTCGTAGGCGAGATGGTGTGTCAGCTTGTGTATATGGTCATGGCGCTTGTTGGCAATGTGCTGATGCAGCTTGGCTATGCGCCGCTTCAGCACCCGGAACTGGCGGCTGCCAATCTCCTTCTTGCTCAGTCGGCGGCTCAGCAACTTCAGTTTGCGCTTCTGCTCCTTGGCGAAGTGCATGGGCTCGTCGGTCAGTCCGTCGCTCGTCACCACATAGTTCTTCAGGCCCGTGTCTATGCCGATGGTCTTGTCGGGGTCGATGGGTGCCTTCGTGGGCACGGGCTTTCCGTCGTCCACAAGGATGCTGGCATGATAGACTCCCGATTTCAACAGCTCTATGCCCACCTGCTTGATTTTGCATTCCTTGGTATTGAAGCGGCGGTGGAACACACAGGGGATGTCCTTAATCTTCGGAACAGTAAGCAGCCCTCGCTTGAAGTTTACTTTTACGCCACTCCCTTTTTTGTCAGGACGGTCGTGATAGTGCTGACGGTCATGTTTGCATCGTTTGGTAGGCTTCTCAGCCCTGCCCTCGAAAAAGTTTTCATAGCCTTTGTATAGGTCGTCTATCGCAAATTCTAAGGCTGTTGCACTGACATCTTTTCGTAGCCATTCCAATTCCGGCTTCAGTTTATGCACTACGCGCTTCTGCATGTCGTTTTGTCTTATACAGTTTTTATTTAGCCGGTACTCTCTCTCCTTCATCTCCAGTGCCCAGTTATACACATAGCGACAGCAGCCGAAGGTTTTGGCGAGCATCACCTTCTGCTCGTCGGTGGGATAGATGCGGTATTTATAAGCGCGTAGCATAAGCGTTTCGTTGTTATTGCTTGTTTATTGTTTCTTCTCCTTCATGTAATACTCCCGCAGGTCGAAGCCCAGCTCTTGGGCCTTCTGCTCCATGCGGTGCAGGTTCTCGTAGGGGTTCATGTGCAGGGTATGGTGGCACTCTGCGCAGGCTATCTCCATGTTGGCAGGATTGGTGCCGTACTGAGGGAACTCACCGAAGGGCAGGATGTGGTGCAGCTGCACTTCGTCGAAGTCAATGGGCTTGCCGCAGAGGTCGCAGGTGCCGCCGTTCTGCTTGTAGTGCCGATGCTTGAAGCAGTTTATGGCTTCACCGTAGCGTTGCGTGCGACGGGCCATGCTGGGGTTCATCTTCTTCATGCGGCAGTTGGTCAGGTAGAGCCGCCAGCCCATCAGCTTCAGGCGGTAGATACGTGTCTTCATCGGTCGTCCTCCTTTCCTTCCAACATTTCGGCAAACGGTTTCAGCATCTTCAGGTATTCGTTGACCACGCGCAGGAACAGACTGATTTCGTCGGTCTTGAACTCCAGTTCATCCCTGCCACGGGTGTTGATCATCTGCTGCTTGGCCAGCTCCATCAGGCCCACAATCTGCGTCGTGGCGCTGAGCATCAGTTCCAGCTCCGTCTCATACGAGGTGTCGCGGAAATAGTCGGCTACGGTACTCACCGCCTCGTTCATCTTCTGCTGGCTTTCCAGCGCTTTTCTTAAATTACTCATAATACAAGTAGATTTTGACAATTAAAAACTGCACTACGGGCTGTCAGGTTTCTACTTGCGAAGACCTTGGGGTCGTTGTCCGATACCCCACCCGGTGCAGTCTGTTTCTTTATTTAATATAAATGTACCTCCACGGTACGGGCACAAAAAATGCCGCTCGGCGCGGCTCTCTTCATGCCGCAAGTAGAATTTGACGCTGCAAAGATAAGAACTTTATTCCATCCCTGCAAACTTTTTGCGGAAAAAATTTTCAGGCCACCCGTTTGTAGCGGCCCTGCGAGTAGTAGGGCACGTGACTGTTCACCCGCCACACCGCCTTGTGGTTAGGCACGATGCACTTGCTCAATTCGTCGAGCAGTTCCCGCATGTCTGCATCTATGTATTCTGCGTATCGCATTTCGATGCCTTTAGCAAGTCGCGGGCTCTCACTACATTCTCAAAATCCTCAATCTCCATTTCAGGATGATCCAGCAGATAGCGCAACGCACTGAGCACGTTCAGCACACGGGTCAGCATCACACCTTCTACAGACAACAGGTCGTTCAGTAGTTTGCGGTCATAGACATATCTGTCCGACTCTAGTTCCACACCCTCAACAACCACACTTATACTCATGCGCAACTCGTGGCTCTTCTTGCAGGCCATCTTGAACATGTTCTTCTCGTTAGCCTCCTGCAGGGCTTCGAGGATAGACTTGTCGTAGAAGAAATACGACTCCTTGTAATTCTCGGTTCTCACACCGATTTGAACTCTTTCAACTTTACTTGCCATAGTCTTGAATAATTTTTAATTTAATTTTTGGATAATTTGCCCAGTCGGGCGAATTTACTCACGCTCGGCAAAGCTCATGCAAGCATGGCTCTGCTCTCGCTTAATCGTAAATTTCTCGCCGACAGGCGACCCGATTACTCAGGCCGCCTGCTTCACTTTCTTCTTCGTAGTCTTCACCTTCACATAGCTCGTCCGCTCAAACACATACCGCACTGCCGTGCCGATATGCACCCGCCGTGTGCCGTCGGCCTTCAGCGTCGAGCGGCATAGCGTAGCACCCTCGTCGCCGACACTCACGCCCACCATCAGGTGCAGCATCGTCCAGTCGTCGTCCGAGACTGTCACCTCGTCGTCGATGTCGCCCTGGCAGAAGGCATCCACCACGCCGCCCAACTGCTGCAAGATGCGAGCCTTTGTCAGCGTGTTCATCTTGCGCGTCCTGCTCTCGAAGAGCACCTTGCCGAAGCGCTCCGTCCACGGGGTAGAAAACGTGTCGCTGTCATAGCAGGGGTCGAAGAGCCGTTCCACGTCCGTCACCTCCTGCACCGTCGGGCCGTCCTCCCACACCAGCTCGTAGAACTGATGCTTGCCGTAGCTGCTCTTGCTGCTCTTCACCGTGAACGTCACCCCTGGGAACTTCGCCCTGAGCATCGCCTTCAGGTTACTCACAGCCACCGTCTGCTGCTCCGTGTCGGTCAGCCCCCGGCTGATAGAGATCAGCTTCGGCGCCCACTCGTCTATCAGCGGTCGCTGCTCCGCCTCTATGCGGGCCTTACGCTCCGCCTCGATGCGCTCAGCCTCCCGCTGTTCACGTTCAATGCCAGCCTGAATACGGTGCAGATGATCGCTGAACATCGTCTCGTAGTTGACAGGAAGGTAATAGTCGGTTATCAGCTGGTCGCCCTTGGGGTTGCCGAAGATGCAGTAGTTCGGCGAGCGGAACATCACTACCTTCGCCACGCGCTTTGCCTTGCGGATGCCACTGGCGGGGTCGGCCTGCTGTATGGTTTCCCATCCGCCATAGATTTCTCCGTCAGTAGCATAGCTCAGATAGCTCTCCATCAGCTGCTCGTCGGTAATGTCGAACAGAGCCTCTATCTTCACCACCGTCTCGTCTTTCACCCCCTGTCTGATAGCCATACGCAGCACGTCATTGGCACACCCTTCCTCGGCAGAGAAAGCCTGCATCCACTCGACAGCTTTCGCATACACATAGTCGCCCGCCTTCAGTTCGCCTGGCCGCTTCTGCTTGTTCTTCCGTGCCTGCTCCAGCACCTCTGCCAGCCGGTTGCGTTCGCGCTCCTTGCGTTCCCGTTCCGCCCTCTCCTTGGCCTCACGCTCCCTGCGCTCCCTACCCTTGCGGGCCTTGGTATAGTCGCCTGCCAGTTCCGCCTTGCGTTCCTCATACTGCGCCTGCATCTCCTGGAACTTAGCCGTCGCCTCCGGGTCGTTGGGGTTCCTGTCCGGGTGCATCTGGATCACGAGCCTCCTGTGCTCCTGCTCCAGCTGCTCCGTAGTCATGCAATCGTCAAAATATCCTTTGCTCATAATCGTTGATGTTTATAATCCGTTTACGCCTCGTAGCTCAGTTCAAAGTGGTGATACGTATAGTTCTCGTGGAAGATGAATCCGGCGATGTCGCCGAAGTACTCCCACTTTTCGAGCGTGTCTTCGGGATAGTCCATGAAGAGGTCATCCCGCATGTGCTGCTCAGCATACAGGTCAGGATATTCCTTGATGCACTCGTCAGCCTTCTTGCGGTACTTGTCGCGCTGCTTGTTGTAATACGCCTGCGCTTCCTCCAGGTTGTCAAAGCGCTTGTCGGGATAGTCATGGTGACCGTCCGGCTCATAGTTTGCTCTGTGTGATACAATGTACTCCATAATTCTGAATGATTTTTATAATTTTCAGATAATTTTGAGCGAAGCGACCCGATGACTCAGGCCGCCTGCCGATAGTGCTTCAGCAGTGCCTCCCGCAGCCGCTCCGCAAACGTCGGCTCGTTGCTGGCGGTAGCCGCTCCCCTCCCATCAAGGGGTGGGGTCTGTATCTTCCCCGCCGCCTGCTTCGCCTTGGGCTTTGCTTTCTTCGTAGCCGTCTCGCTCACGGCTTTCTTCCCCCATGCCTCCAGGCTGAACTTTTCCATCTTCTCAGGGCCTCGCGGCTCGTCCAGTCCGTCGATAAGCATCGGCATGCAGATGGATAGCGTCTGGTCGTTATGGAACAGCAGGGCACGGCTGCGGTCGGTGAAGTGCATCACGTCGGGCTGGAAACCCAGCATCGTCAGCAACGACGTGGCCTTTACGCCTACCCACAGACCACCGTTCACGCCGGTCGGAGCCTGCACACTGGCTTCCACCGTCTTCGAGAAGTCGTAGTCCTCGCCCTTGAAGGTAATCGTCTTGCTGCCTCGCCCGGCGTCGATATACATCAGGTTACTGGCCTGGCACAGATGGGGCAGCACCTGCTTCACGGCTGCCTCCCACGGCTTCACGTCCACACGGATGCCCTTACCCACGTTCTGCGGTATCACGCTCCGCCAGTTGGGATAAGCCTGGCTCTGCATCACCTCGCCGTGCCGTCCGCTGCCGTCGGTGGCCGTCACTATCTGCTCGCGACCGTCGTTCAGCTCCACCTCCACCGTGATAGTGCCTTTCATCTGCACTATCTCGCGGGGCAGGAACACCATGTCCCACAGCAGCCTGCCGTCGGTCACGTCGGCCTTGTAGCCCTTCGTCTTGTGGGCCACCAGCACATGACCGTCCGTGCTGACCGCCACACCCGTAGCCACCTCGATAGCGGCCTGCTGAACATTTGGGCGCAGCCCCTCGTCGGCCCAGCACTTCTTCAGCTTGGGCAGCATCTTGTCGGCCTCGAACTGCAGGCGGGCCACGATGTCGCGCTGCTGGGCGGTAGCGTTCTGTATAGCGAAGCGATGGCGCTTGGCAGGGCCTACACCCTCCACGCGCTCCATGCGGTCAACCATCTCGAACACCTGGCTCTCGCACATCTGGTAGCGCCCTGTCGCTGTGTTCACGGTATAGAGCACCTCCTGTTCGCCCTCCGGCCACTCTATCCACACACCGCCCTTGTCGACGGGCTTCAGCAGCTCCTGCGCCGTGAACAGCGTGCGCCGCTCACTGTTGGCCGTGCGCAGCCGGGCGGCCAGCAGGTCGCCCACCT
>Ga0326514_10001395_pt1 | contig 15731 bp, 14 predicted proteins | sample 3_2548_0518_D_FD_203653 | JGI IMG/M metagenome (GOLD analysis project Ga0326514, IMG submission 203653) | Bovine rumen microbial communities from UC Davis, California, United States - 3_2548_0518 | ecosystem: Host-associated > Mammals > Digestive system > Stomach > Rumen | place: USA...
CGTGAGCCCAACTTTAAGAGCTCCGCTTCGCGGATCTCTATATTGTAAGGTCCCCATCTCATGGGTACCTTGGATTCAAGTTCAATACTGACAGATAAACGTTAACGTTTTCTCTGCTTCCGTAATTTGCTTGGTTTGGTTCGTTCTGAAAATATTCAAAGATCATTCTTAAACGATTCGTCCTGATCTTTTTAGGAATATATTCAGGGTTGCATTTCTGTTAAGTTGTCATATATTCGATTGTTATGGTTGACTCATCAGCTGCATGACAACTGATGATGAGCGGAGAAAGAGGGATTTGAACCCTCGCGCCGGTTCTCCCGACCTACTCCCTTTCCAGGGGAGCCCCTTCGGCCAGCTTGGGTATTTCTCCATGCAGATACCTACAGAGTAAGTTTCTATATTATATTACTTTTGATTCCTGTTTTCAAGAAAAACTTTATTAAATTTGATTTTAAATCAAGATCTTTCCTGATCGCAGAAGCGGAGAGGATGGGATTCGAACCCATGTGCCCGTGAGGACAAACGGTTTTCAAGACCGCCGCGTTATGACCACTTCGCTACCTCTCCAAAACGGTGGCGCAGCACCTTTTTAGTCTTGATTCGCACTCGATGTTCTCGCGCGAACAAATGATATATTATCAGAACCATTTAGCATTGTCAATGATGAATATTAAAAATATTAGAGAATTTTAAGAGCCGCCGGAACGATTTCCGGCGGCTCCTAAATCAGTGCGCTCATGGCGATTCTATACACAATATTTGTAAGTCAGAGGCAGCTTCCTTCTATGTGTCTGCCCGATTGAAACAGCTTCCTTCTACACGTCCGCCTGATTGGAGCCGCTCCCTTCTATGACCCGATTGATCGCCGGCGTCTCGACACGCTTTGCGAGATATATGCAATAGATGATTGAAAGAGCGAAAACGATGATGTGGATGATCCAGCTCAGCACAACAGAACTTCCTGAAAAGAATACAGAAGTGACGTCGATCACGCTGTGTGCCAGTATACAAGGCCAAAGGCTCCCGCCTTTGTAGAAAGTCATCGTAAAGACAAATCCGACAGCAACAGCAAATACAATCTGCACCAGAGTCTCAATAAGATCCTGCCCGATCAACAGGTTAAGAATGTGACCGAGTCCGAATGTGACGGATGAGATGATGATCGCGGTCCTGACATTGCCGTCCTTTAAAATAGCCTTGAACAAAAAGCCTCGAAATATCAGTTCTTCGGCAAATCCGACGAAAGCCATCATCACAGCCGCATAGAGCAGTCCCGGCATCGGGTAGTCGGGGGAGAACCCGCCCCAGATATTGAGACTGGATATGATCCACAGAGGGATAAACCACAGCATAGCTTTGCTGTTTTGGGCCCATCCGGTCAATCCATAGTATTCCATTGTTCCGGTGATGCGTACGCAAAGGAACATCAGCGCACTGACAACAATCAGACTGATCATCAGGACCGGGCTGTCGTCTCCCAATCTGCGCAGGTTTCCCATGCAGACCGTATAGATTATGATCCACATGATTGCAAATGTTATCTCACTTTTTTCATACAGTTTCTTCATCTTCTCTCCTTCTGCGCTGCTGCCAAAAAAGCGCCGTTCCATGCACGTTCCAGATGCTCTGCGATCAGGTCTTCGTCATACTCCAGCCCATTGTTTGCAATAATGCTGGCATAACCATGCGCAAACAACGCAACGGTCAGAAACACCTGCCTGGTTTTTTCCATACTTAATCCTGCACCTTCCTGCATGGCGGCGAGGACCGGGATCAGTTCCTCAGAATCAATCATTTCCAGCAGGCTTTTTTCCTCCGCATAACCGGATTGGAACAGAAACCGGAATAACTGTGGTTCCTCCACGGCAAAACGGATATAGTTCAGTCCGATTCCCAAGATCGGGTCCTGTTCTTCCGGGATGTTCATAAGGTATTTCGAATGCAGCCGGTCAGCCTGTGCATAGGCAGCCCGTTTCAGACTGTCGATGGTCTTGAAATGATACATGACCGGCTGGGTTGAGCAGTGCAGACGGGCGGAGACCGTCCTTGCATTGATGGCTTCAAATCCACTCTGTCTTGCAACTTCGACAGCTGCATCTATGATCATATCTTTCGGGATCTTTATTCTGGGCGGCATCGCAGCTCACTCCTTTTCAAATTATAATCGTCGTTATATAACAACAATTATAATATAAACTATGACAAAACCTGTCAATACTGTGCTTCTATCCATATGACGTGCGAACAGTATTCAAGCACGAAACAATATCGGGGAAAGAAAAAAGGCATGACTATGAAGTCATGCCTTTTCCAAAAATATGAAACTTTCTTAATTGTCCAAACTTCCTTTTCAGAGCTCTTTCTTCAGCTCCTTGACCTTGTCCAGTCTCTCCCAGGGAAGGTCGAGGTCATTTCTTCCGAAGTGTCCGTAGGACGCCGTCTGCTTGTAGATCGGGCGGCGAAGGTCAAGCATCTTGATGATGCCGGCCGGGCGCAGGTCGAAGTGTCTTGCGATCACATCTTCGATCTTCTCCTGCGATACGTGTCCGGTGCCGAATGTGTCTACCATGATCGAAGTGGGCTTTGCAACGCCGATTGCGTAGGAAAGCTGGATCTCGAGCCTGTCAGCAAATCCTGCCGCAACCATGTTTTTGGCAACATATCTTGCAGCGTACGCCGCGCTTCTGTCCACCTTGGTGCAGTCCTTGCCGGAGAACGCGCCGCCGCCGTGACGGGCCATTCCGCCGTAGGTGTCGACTATGATCTTGCGTCCTGTAAGTCCTGCGTCTCCCTGCGGTCCACCAATCACGAAACGGCCAGTGGGATTGATGAAGAACTTGGTGTTCTCATCGATCATATCAGCGGGAAGGATCTGATCAAAAACATACTTCTTGATATCTCTGTGGATCTCCTCCTGAGTCACGTCCGGCGCGTGCTGCGTAGAGAGAACGACCGCTTCAAGGCGGAAGGGCTGTCCGTTGTCATCGTATTCGACCGAGACCTGGGTCTTTCCGTCGGGTCTCAGATAAGGAAGTGTTCCGTCTTTTCTGACCTGTGTCAGTCTTTTGGCAAGCTTATGGGCAAGATCGATAGGATAAGGCATGTAGTCTTCGCACTCGTTGGACGCGTAACCGAACATCATACCCTGGTCGCCGGCGCCGATCGCTTCAATCTGTCTCTCGCTCATATTGCTCTCTCTTGCCTCGAGAGCCCTGTTGACGCCCATCGCGATATCGGGCGACTGCTGGTCGAGCGCCACCATGACCGCGCATGTGTTGGCGTCGAATCCCATCTCGGAATCGGTATAGCCGATCTCCCTGACGACGTCTCTGGCAATCTGCGGATAGTCAACCGCAGCCTTTGTTGTGATCTCGCCGCAGATCAGGATAAAGCCGGTGCACGCAGTTGTCTCGCAGGCAACGCGGCTCATGGGGTCCTGCTCCATGCAGGCGTCAAGTATTGCATCTGAAATAGTGTCACAGATCTTATCAGGATGTCCCTCGGTAACAGATTCAGAAGTAAAGATATGTCGTTTCACCTGATTCCTCCTTGTTTTGGATATGTAGGTATAAATGTAAATAAATAGCAAATAAAAAACCCGCAGGCGACAGCATGCGGATTCGGTCAAAACACAAATCCCTTATTGTTCGATCGCCCCATCCGGGGTCTCTCGCTCAGGCGGGCACCTACCTGCTTCGCAGTCTGTATCTGCTGACAGGGGTTGCCGTGGCTTCACAGGTCCTATGTACCTCCACCACTCTGAATAAGAGAACATGGTATGTAATTGTTCGGGAGTCTTCTTCTCCCATTGGTGCTTATCATATCGCCAGCGGCAAGAGATGTCAATTAGCACATTTTACTCAATATTTCAGAATATTCGGTTTTTTTTGGACAGTTTATGATTTTTCAGCGTTTTACATTTGGATAAACACTCTGTATACTCATACGTGTAATGTTCAAAACAATATTTTGTCAAAAACAAGGAATTAATTATATGTATAACAATCCCGGCGACAGACTCTCCCGAACATCCATGAGTCTGGCTATCCTGGCAATTTTCTCTATACTGTCGTTCCCTGTGGTGGCTCCATATATACTCGGTTCCCTGTCACTTGTATTGGCGATCCTCTCCAGGGGAAGAAGCGAGATCTTCCCGCGAAGGAGCAGAACCGCAGCCATCGTGGCATCCGTAGCGCTGATCCTCAACACCGCATTGCTTATCTATTCGATCTACTATTTTAACAGGATCCTCCATGATCCCGCTCTGCAGGAGCGGTTCAGTGAGACGCTTTACCGCATGTACGGGATCACATTTGATGAATTCATGAGCCAGTTCAGGAGGTAAAGATGACTTTTTATAAAGAAAACAAAGCATTAAAGGCCGATGCCAGGGAGTCGCTGCTCGGTCACCTGACAACAGCTGTGATTTCCGTATTTCTGTACACACTGGCAACGTCACTGATCGTGGAACTGGTTGCCAACTTTCAGTCCGGCTCGGTCATTCTTTCACTCGTTCTTTCTGCCGTGATCTTTTATGTAGTCAGCATCTGTTCCCACATGCTCCGGATCGGGCTTGCCAGTATCTTTTTGCAGCTTCTGTATCAGAAAAAAGCGAGTATCGGCGATCTGTTCCGCGCTTTCCATGAGAATTCCGACACGGCCGTTACGATCAGCACGTTCATATCCCTTCTGGAGCTGGCCTGTATGCTCCCTGCGATCATTGCGCTGGCAGTGATACCCGTTAACGGGCTGACGCCCGGCCTGGGCCTGGTCATCCTGCTGCTTGCAGCGGGAGCGATCGGAATAGCAGCCGTCCGGATCCGTTACGCATTGGTCGCTTATCTGTTTCTGGACTACCCCGAATACAGCGCCGGTGAACTGATCCGCGGAAGCGCGAGGATGATCAAAGGTCATAAGATGCGCCTTTTGAAACTCTACCTGAGTTTTATCCCGCTTTATTTTCTCGGCGTTCTGTCTTTTGGCATCGCTGGTATGTGGGTGATCAGTTACAGCAAGGCTGCCGTTGCCGCTTTCTACAGAGATCTGATGTCCGGGCTCCGTGCTCCGTCGGATGAATCCTGAGAAATGCAGGCACCTGACCCATCGGATGAATCCTGAGAAATGCCGACATCTGTTCCGCCGGATACCCCGGTCCGATACCCCTTTGGTATTGGGTCAAAATAGTCAGTTTCCCGATAATTGAACCAGCAGGAATCCTTGCTTAGAATCTTGAAAGCGAAAAAAGGCTCCGCAGATGCGGAGCCTTTTCATGTGCTTATTGATCGATCAGGCCGGAATATCCGGCATATATCCATTGGTGCCGATCAGCTGAAGAGCGGTGTGGAGAGATATCTGTCTCCGGAATCGGGCAGAAGGACTACAATCCTCTTTCCCGCGTTCTCCGGTCTGGACGCAACCTGCGCGGCTGCCCAGAGTGCTGCGCCGGAAGAAATGCCGGTCAGGACGCCCTCTGTGCGTGCCAGCGCCTTGCCTTCCTGGAAAGCTGCCTCGTTGGGGCACTTGATGATCTCGTCATAGATGCTTGTATCAAGCGTAGCCGGGATAAAGCCTGCGCCGATACCCTGGATCTTGTGGGGCCCGGGCTTCTCGCCGGAAAGAACTGCCGAGGTCTCCGGCTCAACAGCGATGACCTTGATCGCGGGATTCTTCTCCTTGAGGAATTTTCCTGTGCCGCTGAGAGTTCCGCCTGTACCTACTGCGGATACAAAGATATCCAGCTCTCCGTCTGTGTCTTTCCAGATCTCGGGACCTGTGTGCTCATAATGGGCCTTGGGATTTGCGGGGTTGTCGAACTGCCCCAGGATCAGGGATCCGGGAATGGAATCTCTGAGTTCCTCTGCCTTCTTGATCGCGCCTTTCATACCCTTTGCGCCTTCGGTGAGGACCAGTTCCGCACCATATGCCTTTAAGAGATTTCTGCGCTCCAGACTCATCGTGTCGGGAAGTGTAAGGATCGTCTTATATCCTTTAGCTGTCGCTACTGCCGCGATACCGATACCGGTATTACCGCTTGTGGGCTCAATGATCGTAGCGCCTTCTTTGAGGATTCCCTTTTCCTCTGCATCCTCGATCATGGCCAGTGCGATCCTGTCCTTGGTACTGCCGGCAGGATTGAAAAGCTCGAGCTTGGCTACGATCTCCGCCCCTGTGATGCCTTTCTTCTTCTGATAGTTTTTCAGGGAAAGAAGAGGTGTTCCACCGATCAGTTCTGTTGCGCTCTGTTTAATATTACTCATAGCATCTCCTTTCAGCTCATTAGAATCATCTCGTTGTATTCATACTAATCAAATAGGATTATCGGGATTGAATACAATATAGCACCCGCTTCTGTATTTGTCAACGAGTTTTACCTGTTTTCTAATGACTTTTCCCATGCGCTTTCCCGTGCTAATATTGTGGTTAGTGAATGACGGCTTACGCCGCAGAGAGGAGTATGCTCCATGGATTTACTGCAAATGCTCCGTGCCCTCCCGGATTCCGGCGCGGATGGCTTTCGCAATGAGCACAAGTATATATGTTCCTCCGCTGAGCTGGCTGAACTGCAGGTGCGGCTGACCGCTCTTCTGATGCCGGATCCCCACAGCGGGGCGGACGGGCGTTACAGGGTGCGCAGTCTGTATTTTGACACCTATGACGACCGGCTCGTGCGGGAGAATGAGGACGGCACTTCTCCGAGGGAGAAGTGGCGGATCAGGAGCTACAACCTGGACCGCAGTTACGTCTCCCTGGAATGCAAGATGCACGAGGGCGACCGCGTCCGCAAGCAGATCTGTCCGATCCCGGCAGTGCTTCTGGATGAGATCCTCCTTGACCGCTATCCGCAGATCGGCGGCCAGAATCCGCCTCTGCTCAACCGCTTTCTGATGCTGCACTACACGCAGCTTCTGCACCCGGCCGTCATTGTTGATTATATGCGGACGCCCTTTCTCTTCCCGGAGGGCAATGTGCGGGTAACCTTTGACTGCGGGATCGCGTCAGGCGCTGAGCTCACCCGCTACTGGGATCCGGACACAGCGCTCAGGCCTGTCCTTCCGGCCGGCGCAGAGCTTCTGGAAGTGAAATTTGACAACTTTCTGCCCGATCCCGTTTTCAACGCGATCCAAATGCGGGATATGCAGAGGACTTCCTTCTCCAAGTATTACCTGTCAAGAAGGTATCATTTGTGATAGAATGGCTCATAGCAGACAGCAGGAAAACGGTGTTGACACCTTTCATGATCACAGGCAATGTGTATCTGCATGGAGGATATGATGACATTCTCAGATATATTTAAGAAATCATTTTTGGAAGGGTACTCCACAGTGGAAATGAGTACCAATACGATCCTGGCCGCCCTTTTATGGACGACGATCCTTGCGCTCTATATCTACTTCTGCTACAGGATCATGACCCGCAAGAGCTTCTACTCCAAGAGCTTCAACATCGCATTGGTCGCCATGGCGCTCATAACGGCAGCGATCATCCTGACCATCCAGTCCAGCATAGTAGTTTCTCTCGGTATGGTCGGCGCCCTGTCTATTGTCCGTTTCAGGACCGCCATCAAGGATCCCATGGATCTGGTGTTCCTGTTCTGGTCCATCAGTGTCGGGATCATCTGCGGAGCAGGTCTATCCGAGATCGCTCTGCTGGTTTCCCTCGCCGTGACGCTCCTTCTCTTTGTTCTGGACCGGGCTCCTGTAGTTGCAGCGCCCATGATCCTTGTTGTGAACGGAACCGTCACCGGGGACAGCCTTCCGGAAAAGGAAATCATGGATGTTGTATCCCGGTACAGCAGCTACTCCACAGTTAAGACAACGCGGCTGACCGGCGACCACCTGGATATGGTCATTGAACTTCGGGTCAAGGATGGACTGGGACTCACTCGTTCCGTGTCCGCGCTTCCCGGCATAAATTCCGTATCTCTCCTCTCCCATGACGGAGAAGTCACCAACTGATCCGTTTCATCCCTGTTCAATACACTGTACAGATCGTCAGCGCGCAGAGGCGCGCATAATGAAAAGGCTGTGCCGATCAATCCGGCACAGCCTTTTCGTAGTGTTCTGTTGATATTCAGTTATGAATTCCTGCATTTCTCCGGTATGATCACGCTTCAGGATCCTTCGCTTCTCCCTTGTCAGCCAGAAGGTTCTGCCTGCGTCCGCCATCGACAAGATCCGAGCGGATCTCGATCCTGGGACCGCCTTTTCCCTCCACATACGCGCGGGTGATGGTCACCGTTCCGATGTTCTCATCCTTGGGGATCTCATACATGATATCCAGCATGAATTCCTCGATGATGGACCGCAGCGCTCTCGCGCCGGTCTCTTTCTGCAGCGCCTTTTCCGCGATCGCGTGCAGGGCGTCATCCTCAAATTCAAGTTTCACTTCATCCAGCGCCAGTAGTTTCTGGTACTGCTTGAGGATCGCGTTCTTGGGCTCCTTGAGGATCTTGACCAGCATATCCTCATCCAGTCCCTGCAGCGGGCAGATGATGGGCAGCCGGCCGATGAACTCGGGGATCATGCCGAATTTGCGCAGATCTTCATTGGTAACGCGGTCAAGGATGTTCTTCTCCTTGTCATACTTGTCGCGGATCTCCGCAGAGAATCCGATCGATGTCTGTTTGGTCAGTCTCTCGCGGATGATCTTCTCCAGGTCCGGGAAAGCGCCGCCGCAGATAAACAGGATATTCCTGGTGTTGACTGTCGTGAGCGGGACCATCGCGTTCTTGGAGTTGGCGCCGACAGGCACTTCCACGTCCGCGCCTTCAAGGAGCTTGAGCATGCCCTGCTGTACAGATTCACCGCTGACATCTCTGGAATTGACATTCTTCTTCTTGGCGATCTTGTCGATCTCATCGACGAAGACAATTCCCTTCTCCGTCTTTTCCACATCGTTGTCCGCTTCCGCGAGAAGTTTGGAGATCACGCTCTCAATGTCGTCTCCGATATAGCCGGCTTCTGTCAGGGACGTCGCGTCTGTGATGGCGAGCGGCACGTCCAGAATGCGGGCCAGCGTCCGTACGATGTATGTTTTGCCGCATCCGGTGGGACCCAGAAGCAGGATATTGGACTTCTCGATCTCAATATCATCCATCGTTCCCGTCTTCACACGCTTATAGTGATTGTAGGCCGCCACGGAGATCACCTTCTTGGCGCGCTCCTGTCCGATGATGTACTTGTCCAGCTCTTCCTTGATCTTGTGAGGTGCCGGAATATTGTCGATGGAGAATACCGGTTTGGGACCGGTCTTTTTCTTCTTCTTGACCTTGGGCTGCTGCTGGCCGCCGAGGCTTCCGAATATGTCTCCAAGATTCAAAAAACTGACTGAAGGCTGTCTGCCTTTCTTCCCGCTGCTCTCCTCTTTGTCTTCTTCCGGCTCGTCCTGCTCCTCAGGCTTGTCTTCGCTGACAGGCTCTGCCTTTACAGGAGCTGTCTCCTGTGCCGGTGCTTCTACCTTGGGCTCATCGGCCGCGTCTGCGACCGGTTCTTTCGTGTCCACGGACCCTGCAGGGTCCGTGGAGAAAGGATTATTCTGCATAAAGGGATTGTTTTGCATAAAAAGCGGATTGTTGAAAAGGCTCTGAAAATCAAGCTTGCTCGCCTGGTCTACAGTCTTCTGCATGCATTCAGGGCAGAGCCTGAGCCCGCCGGGCAGGTAGACCATCTTGCCGGCCTCCTTATCCGATCGTCCGCACATGAAGCAGAACTCCCCCGATCCGCCTTCATGGTCATACGTATTGTTTGCCATATATTGTCCTCATTTCTATTACTTCACCGGGATCCTTTCGGTCAGTTTCCGGATCGGTCAGTTCCCGGATCGGTCAGTCTCATTCCGATCAGTTTCCGAAGGGGAATCCGAACTGCTGAAAGGGATTGAAGTACCCCTGTCCGTTCCCGCTCTGATCATTATACCCGTTTCCGTCTTCCTGTCCATAGTTTCCGCTCTGGCCGGGCATGTTGGGATTTTCCTGTCCCTGCTCGGACTGGGTATTCTGTTCGGGCTGGCCGTTCTGCTCAGGCTGGCTGTCCTGGCCCTGCTGGCCGCTCTGATCCTGCTGGTCCTCGGCAGGCAGGTTCTCGATCGAAGCGCGTGTGCCCAGTGTGACCTTGATCTGTGCTTCCTCGTAGGAGCCTTTGCCGTTCTGTCTCTGTACAGTCAGAGTCACTTCCGTGCCTGCCTTGTAATACTGCAGCATTTTCTGCAGCTCTTCCATGCTGGAAATAGTCTGGCCATTGATAGCGGTGATAATATCGCCTTCCTGCAGATCAGAACCTGCAGCGCCGCCGTTTTCAATGATCTGCGCGACGTATACGCCCACAGGCATGTTGTACGCTTTGGACACATCGGAAGTGACGGTCGCTCCGCTGATTCCGATCGTACCCTGCTCTGCCTCGTCAACCTTGCTGAGTGTCTCACGGCTCATCAGGTCCTCAATGATCGGGATCGCTCTGGAGATCGGGATCGCGAATCCCATGCCTTCCACAGTATCGCCTCCGATCTTATTGGAATTAATACCGATCACGTTTCCGTTGATGTTGACAAGCGCGCCGCCGGAGTTGCCGGGGTTGATCGCCGCGTCTGTCTGAATAAATGTGCCGGTGATCGTTTCGTCGCTGATCTCTCTGTTATTGGCGCTGACGATTCCGGTCGTCACGGACTGGCCGTAGCCAAGAGCGTTGCCGATCGCGATGACGTCCTCGCCGATCTTGAGGTTGTCGGAATTGCCAAGGGTCGCAACATTGATCTGTCCCTGTGTCGTGGTCTTGATACTATCGAGAGGGACTGCGATCACTGCCAGGTCATTGCTGGGATCCGTTCCCTTGATCTCCGCGTCGCATGTCTCCTGATCGATGAAGAGGACCCTGAGATGGTCCGCGTCTTCCACCACGTGATTATTGGTAACGATCAAAAGCTCGCTGTCTGTCTTGCCGATGATAATACCGGAACCTGTGGATTCACCCTGTCTTGTAAAGGTCTGCCCGTAGAAAGTCTGTACTTCCTCTGTGAAGTCATTGTAGACCGATACGATGGAAGGCATGACCTTGTCGACAACTCTTGTCAGCTCTGTATCGGGCGTCTCTGTATCGGCGATGATCAGACCTGCCTCGTTCTTGATCCCTTCCGCTTTTTCAAAAGCATCTGCGGTTTCGGTCTGCGGCGCCGCGGGCTGTGCTGCCTGAGCGTCCTGAGCGGGCTGTGCTTCCTGAGCATCCTGCGCGGGCTGTGCTGCAGCGGGATCCTCTGCAGGTGCAGCTTCCTGAGGCTCTGTAGTCTCTGCCGGCTGCTGTTCTGTCTGAGGCTGTTCCGCCTGCGGCTCCTGTGCGGCAGGCGCCTCTGCCGGTTCTTCCTCTTTCTGTTCACCGGTGATAGAGGAATCCTGGTTTCCTGCGGCGTCCGCAATTGCTGTCTGTGCTGCGACGCTGTTTCTGCCTACATAGCGGTGCACGCCCCAGAAGCCTGCGCCGATGCATGCGCCAAAGATAATGGCGAGCACAACAGCGAGGAATCCTTTGCCTCTTCCGCCTGAACTGCCGCCCGATCCGCTGCCGACAGATGAGCCGTAGTTCTCGCCCTGATAATACTCATGGTTGGCTCCGCTGTACTGATAGCTTCCGTTTCCGGTCGCGGATCCCGCGTCTGCATGTGTGTATTCGCTTGAACTTGTGCCGGTACTGTATGTCTCGTAGGAATAAGAAGGCGTCTGTTCCTTCCCGGCCTCCCCTGAGGGCGTCTCTTCCGTTACAGTCTCGCTGATCACTTCCGCTGTGCTCTCAACAACACTCTGGTCCGCCGCATTCAGTGCATCGTCAGTAGTCGTTTTATGATCCGATGTCTCAGCTGATGTATTAAAGTTTAATCTTTCTTCATCCATTTCTAAAACCTGCCTTTCATGATCGGTATACTACCGTTTTTCTTATTCTGATACGGCAAGTATACGTGTCAATTGTGTAGAAAATGTGATGATTCAAAGGCTATTCCACGGAATTCGTGAAAAAACAGTGAAACAGAACCGGAAAAGAACTGCGTCTTTTCCGGTTCTGTCTGTTCACCACATATCCTCTTCGATGACCCAGATCTCCAGGTAATCGAAATCGATCTCTTCAATAAACGAATCCTTTGTAAATCTGCACCGCGCATGTCTCTGGAAATCGCGGATGGAGGAATCCAGCCAGATCGGCACAGCCAGGTCGAATCGGCGGCAGCCCTCTTCCAGTCCCTGCAGTACCTTATGAGTCCTGGTATCATGCTCCGCGTTCTCCACCACGGTGTCTTCTACAAGGCGGTTGTCTTTCCATTTTTTGACCCAGAGTCGAAACATAATTCTCCTTAACCTGTATTACAGCTCAATTCCGTTAAGCTTGCACAGTTCTCTCGCGGACTCCACAGAATCAATGCCTGTAGGGTTCTTGATCGGCGCGAACTCCTTCTCGCGGAGCACTTCATAAGGGAGGCAGGTATCGAGTTCCCTGACAAGGTCTACCGCGAGCTGCTCGAACTTGTATCCGTTGGGCTCCTCGGGTTTCACCTCATTGCCGTCCTTATCGATATAAGGGATCTTCTTCTCTACGACGTGAACAGGGAGTTCGTCGTTGACGATCCTCTCAAGGTCCTTCTCGCGGAAGAGATAGTTGAGGATGACGCCAAAGTTGTAGGCATTCTCCCCTTTCTCATTCTTCGCCTCAAGAAGCTCGGGCGTCATGTCATAATACTCAACGATCGAGGGCCTTCCGTCCTCGAGGCAGAGGGCGCCGACCTTCTCGTCCGGCGTGACCTTGCGCACGACCTTAGCGCCGGTAGAGCAGCCGCTTTCCAGAGTTGCTCCGACGAAGCAGGGATCCGAGATCCTCTGCAGAACATTGTCGACCGCGAAGATATTGAGCCACTCGACGCCCAGCTCCTTCGCGCGGTCAAGAACGCCCGAGTTCATCATGGACAGGAACCAGCCGCCGTTTCCGTTGGGAGACGTCGCGATCCTGTAATTGGTCTCCATGTACACCTTGCCGTTATAATCTACTGCGGGCGCCATATCCTGCTTGAAGAAAAAGACCACGCTCTTATCGTAGCCAAAATAGTCCATCTTCTCCATGAAGCTGACTGTCTTCTCGTGGTTCTTGTCGCTCGTCATGATAAAGAACGGCACATACACACCCGTTTCGCGGACTACATCCATCAGGTTCTCGATCAGGCGCTGCATGATATAGACAGGTTTGGTAATACCGATATCATACATGCACTTGGGGTCGTCGGAACCGAGACGGGTTCCCATACCTCCGGCCAGAAGCACCGCGCCGATCTTGCGTGCGCGCAGCGCGGCAAGGCCGACCTCTCTGAAGTGCTGCTCGTTCTTCTCGATCTCGCTGATCTCCATAGCGCCGAGAGGCTCGATCTTTCCTCTCTTCTGATTGCCGTGCGGATTCTTCGCATAGCGGATCACGGAGAAATCGGTCTCATCGATCTGTTTGAGGAGCATTTCTTTCTGTTCATCGGTAAGCGTGTCGTAATGATCGAGGACGTGAAGCTGTCCATACTTATTCAGTTTTTCTTTTGCCTGTTCCAGATTCATACTCATTGCCTCTATTCTTCTGATTACTGTTGTATATATGGCCGGGCGCGCTTTCCGCAAACGGTTTGCCGGCCACCTTTCGTTTTATTTATTCTAGCTGATTTTAGCGGGTATGTCTATTTGATTGGAAAGTCCGGCCGAATGTACTGCGCAAATAAGACGCAGGCATACACCGCCTTGATGTGCCGCCCAGACATACAGCTTAAATGCGGTCTGAATACACATTCTCAGATGTACCGTTCAAACCGGACGATCAGTCTGCCCTTCCGCGTCGTCCCGTCCGTCCCCAGATAGCGGAATTTTCCATATCCTCTCACGGAGATCCGCTCTCCCGGAGAGGGCGTGTAGGAACTGGACGTAATGATCCTGCCGTCCGCGAACACTTTCTCCTGCTCGATCAGGCGCTGGGCCTGTGAGCGGGACAAATGAAACACCAGGGCCGCCAGGCTGTCGGCGCGCTCGGACGCCGAACTGCCGCTTTCCAGTCGGGTGTTAACAACGGACGGACACTCTCCGGGCGCTGTAACGGCAGTCGTGACGGTCGTATGTCTGACCCTGGTCAGTTCCCGGCATACAAACGGAGCGATGTCCTGCAGCACAAATACAAAGGCTTCCTCATCCCTGCAGATTATGTCGCCGATCTGTTCGCGTGTGATCCCCAGATGCATCAGGCTTCCCAGATAGTCCCTGTGGGTCGGAGGCGCCGCGAATCCCGCTTTCACCGCAGCGATCCTGACGCAGGTAAAAGCGCCTTCTCCCTGCGCGATCCCGGCATCCAGCTCCTCCTCGCCCATGTAGGAGGGAACAAAGAGCAGCACTTTCCGGTCTGCCTCCTCATAGCCTCCACGAAACACGCAGTATGCGCCTGCACTGTTATGCGTGGGGATCCTCTCCTCCCGGATGACCTGCATTGCATAGGACTGCAGGTCAAGCGCCAGGAAGCCGGTATGATTCAGATAATCGCCCTGCTGTGTCCGGTTCCAGAGATCGCGGATCCTGCCCCGGAGTACTTCTCTCTCTTCCATCTCTTTGTCTTTCCCACGCAGCCGCCCCTGGGGGAATGCCGGCTGCCTTTTCATTATTTTGACGCAAAAACGCCGCAAACGACCCGGATTTGTATTATAATAGCTGATGTGGCAAGCGCCGCGTCTTATCTATTCTTCTATTTGTCCTCGGACAATCTAAGCTCTGATCGAAAGGAACAAGTCATCATGCGTGTAACGTGCAGATCCCGCATTCTCAAACTCCGCAACCAGAACAAGCTCACACAGAAAAATCTCGCTGTGCTTCTCAAAGTGTCTCCCCGGACTTATTCGGACTATGAGACCGGGCGCCTGCGGATCCCCGTGGAAGCGCTGATCACGCTCGCCAGGTATTATGACGTGGATCTGAACTATATATGCGGCATCAGCAATATCCGCAAGGAATATCCCAGCGCGTGATCAGTTCTCTCCGCTCATCGCTGTCGCGGCCTTGAGCATGAGTGCGCACTCGATCCTCTTCTTAAACAGCTCGCAGCCATACTGATAGACGCCCTGGATCCTGCCGGTCGTGTGGTAGGCATTGGCGGCGCATCCGCCGGAGCAATACAATTTGGCCCAGCAGTCCTGACATTCGGGATGGGAATAGACGTTGCAGTACTTGAATTCGTCCTGTTTGGCCTTGTTGGTCACGCCGCTCCAGATGTCGCCCAGCTTATAGTCCGGATCGCCCACAAACTGGTGGCAGGGATAGAGGTCTCCCCATGCTGTGACAGCCATGTACTCTGTGCCGGAGCCGCAGCCGGAAATCCGCTTATAGATGCAGGGGCCGTGCTCCAGGTCGATCATATAGTGATAGAAGGTGATCGGTTTCCCTTCGCGCTCTCTGCGCAGCATATCCTTTGCGAGGATCTCGTACTGTTCAAAGAGAACCGGAAGGTCTTCTTTGGTGAGCGCGCTGGGGCTGTCGGGAGACGTTACCACGGGTTCCATGGAGAGCTCCGTAAAGCCCAGGTCATCCGCCATGTGGAAGATGTCCTTCGTAAAGTCTGTGTTGAAATGCGTGAACGTGCCGCGCATGTAGTAGCCCTTTCCGCCCCGCGCGTCCACGAATTTGCGGAAGTTGGGCACAATGCGGTCATAGCTTCCGTTTCCCTTGTAATCTACGCGGAAGCGGTCGT
>Ga0326514_10001396_pt1 | contig 15730 bp, 35 predicted proteins | sample 3_2548_0518_D_FD_203653 | JGI IMG/M metagenome (GOLD analysis project Ga0326514, IMG submission 203653) | Bovine rumen microbial communities from UC Davis, California, United States - 3_2548_0518 | ecosystem: Host-associated > Mammals > Digestive system > Stomach > Rumen | place: USA...
ATCGGCTTGGCTCTTCTGACCCTCAACTTCGAGCGATTCGATATCATACGCTCGAAGGCGGCCAACTTCTGGTTGCGTCGTAGGGATTAACTCAAAGGTTTAGGCCGAAAGGGGATGTGCGGAAGAAATTCTACACATCCTCTTTTTTTTTCTTTTACACGTCTCTTAATGGAGGAATCCAGAAAGGAGATTATATGGTTACAGTTATTGTGTTATTTCTAATTGGACTATTTGTAGGAAACGAGATACAGGAATATAGATTGTGGAAGCTTAGAAAAGAGGAAGAGCAACTAAATCACGATTTGGAATTGATAAATATGACATTAGATACTGTCGAGAAGTATTTGCGAGAATCTCTTGAACAAGAAGAACAATTGGATAAACTGATATCAGATTCGGACAAGTTTTTAAAAGAACATGGCATAGAAGTAGACTATAGCGATATTGACGATATTGAGTAATCCTCCAAACTCAAGGGACACACGTCCTTTGGGTTTTATATTTTACACATCATTAAATGAAGACAATAAGGTCTTCTCAGAAGAAAGGAACTGAAATGACTATCGAGATTAGCGTTTGGTATTTCGTTGAGGTTATTCTTGCGTGCATCTTCTGCCTGAAGGTCGGTTACGACTACGGCAAGCAGAGTGTTATGAGCGAGCTGTACAAGGAGCGTCGGCAGAACAAGAGGATTGCGCGTAGGAATAGAGAACTCACGGAAACTTTGCGAGAGACGGTCAAGTACGTGAAGTAATCGAGAAAATCTATTGTGTTAGGCGCATTGGGCACACGCCCTTTGCGTTTTGTTATTTTTACACACTACATAATGAAGAGTTGACTTCAAGAGAAAGGAACTACGATGTTCGCGATTTATACTGTGTTGGCAGTGGCAATGATGGTTCTTCTCGTGGCAGCCATCGGTTGGGCGCTCGGCGCTTCAATCGAGCTTCCCGAGGGAATCGTCGAGGACACGCTAGTCACGTACGAAATTAACGGAGAGGAGTTTGTTGTTGAAGGGTAACGATTAAGCTAAGGGGACTGTTACAAGTCCTTTTAGCTTTTCTGTTATTTTTACACATTTATTAATGGAAAGATTAGGAGCTTTCGATATTTACGGGTGAAGGAAAGCTTGGAGTCTTCGGCGATTGGAAAGCTGCGGACGAGGTCGGGAAATCTTTCTTTTATTTTTACACATTGTTAAATGAAAGAATGGAGCTAAACCAGAAATCGTAATTCTGGCAAGCCGGTCATAAGACTCGGGATAAGCCTAACCGTACTGAAATAAGATACGTCGGGCCCCCATGCGAAAGCATACTAGTGAAGCGGGAACACTTCGACTAGCGAGGGAAAAGATGTGCGGATGAAAAACCACCGCTAGGCAGACCACGTTGGAGTCGTGGACATTCTTTTATTTTTCATTATTTTTTACACATTATTTAATGAAGACAATAAGGTCTTCGTAGATGAAAGGATTTATCATGAAGAAGTTTATGGTTTGCGTTGCTATCGTGGCCGCTTTCGTCGCGGGTTTTGCCGCTAAGGGTTTCAGCCCTGAGTGGGACTACCAGCGCGGAATCGGTGCAACGGAGGTAAGGGCCGACTACGACCTCTCCATTGGTGGAGACAGTTGCTACTACGAGATTGTATTGTGGGACGAGGAGTACGAGAACTACGAGATCGTCGAGCGTGGTATCTGCCACAAGTCCGAGCTTGGTGAGCTCAGCGAGACTGCTGGGCTTTACGAGCCGGTCTTCGAGGCTGGTTACCGTCGCTAGACGGTTGAGGAGTCACGTACTCCTCTTTTCTTCAAGATATTTTACACTCCTCTTAATGAGGACTGTAAAGGTTTGTCGAAGGGAGTCTTATGGATTGGTTTGGCAAGGCAATCTCATGGACGGTCGCTATTGGATTTGCTATGATGGGGGTGTATGTTGGACTCCTAATACTCCGAATCGCAATCGGAGTTGCGGGATTTTTGTTGGGATCCTCGATTGGCACGATCGTATTAGCGGTCATAATGTGGGAGTGGTGGAAACGTAACCGAGATAAATTTGAACAACTGTTTTAGGTTCTATTAAGAGGTCACACACGTGGCCTCTTTTTCTTTCGAGAAAGGATATTTTATGAAGACGTTTATCTCCTACTTTATCGTATTCGCAGCATCATTCGGTCTAGGACGAATGAGTTACTTAGTCGCACGCAATAGATATTTGGAGGGTAAGAAGCAAGAGCTTTTGGCATACCACGCAGAGCTCCTCGCTATCTCTGAGGGTCTTGACGAAAAGGACAAGAAGATTCGAGAGAAGTGGCAAAGCTTGGTTGATGATATTTCCAAGTATCAGTCTATGGTTGGAGGATTCGAGAAGGGTAAGTGGACTGAAATGGACGATGTTTATCTCAATTCGTGGAAGTCGGCAGAAGAATAAGTTTTACACTCCCCTTAATGGAGCAATAAGGCTCTAATGTTGAAAGGGGTTTTATGAGAGACCATAATTGGTTTGGACTGTTGGGCATTCTAGCCATCATATGTCTACCACTATTTATCTTACGAAACGCTATAAGAGATGTTCTAGACTAGACTTGCTCTATTAGAGGCTGCACACGCGGCCTCTTTTTCTTTCAAGGAGTTCGATGGAATACAAAGCAGAACGCAATGCCAAAATCTATGACGAGTGGGCTATAAGAGGAAGGAGTTTTGCGGATATTGGTCGGGAATACGGCCTAACAAGAGACCGAATACGAGAAATAGTGAAGGCGGAGGGGCGAAAAAGGGCGAATAAACACTAATGACAAACCGCAGGTAGACGACCGTGTTTTAAGGCGATTTAAGGCCTTAAAATTTTCAAAATGGGTAATTATACCTAAAAGAAAGGATATTCAATGACTTTCGAAGAGTTTTGCCAGTATTGTTCGTGCGATGAGTATGACGAAAACAACAAAACGCAAATAACTGTTATATTTTCCTCAGGAATGATTCGAGAGTTTTCAAAAGAATTTTACAAAGCAAACGAAGAGGTCGCCAAACGACTAACTATGCACGACCTCTATGACTATCTTAAGGAGCAATTTAATGGATAACGTGATTTGTAATCCCGACGGCAGTATTGACTGGAATGCAAACGGATGGCCTGAGCCTAATCCCGGAGCGGAGACTATGGTTGACGGGTATAGTACTAATGGCATGCCGTCTGATATTTTCGATATGTGGATGGACGAGTGCGATGAGCTCGAGACGGGGTGGAGCATTGATTGGTAATACCGAAATTGCCGAACTCATGATGTTGCGTCAAGCGGCTGAGCTGTACACCTGCGCAGAGATTCTACGCGACGCCATTGAGGGGGACGAGCACGACCGATTCAGCGCTAACTATATAGACGGCGAGCGTGATATGGTTCGATATGCAGCTAAAGAATTAAAGACGAAAATCGAAGAACTTCTTGAGTGTTTTGGAATTGAGGAGGAGTAATGGACGAATTGACAATAAAGATTATTATCGTTGTCGTGATGGCGTTCTTAGCTGGGATTATAGCAGGATTTGATGACTAACGAGCGAGACGGAAGGATGGTAGCGCAATGAGCATCACGGACGAGCTGAGGGAGTTCACGCCAGAAATCGAGGGATACAAACTAATGCGTCCCAGAGACGAGAAAGAGCTGCTCTCCATTGCCGACCGAATCGACAAGGCGCATGAAGAAGAGCTGGCAAAGCTCAAGGCCGAGAACGCCACATTGCAAATCTTATCGTTGACTTCCTTGCGTGTTATTTGTAACAATTGCGTTCTACTCTACTCATCTGCCTGTTCTACCTGCCTTGTCGAAGACGCACTTAGTAAATTAAGAGACCAATTGAAAAAGGAGGAGTAATGAGAATTACGGATAATCTACTCCTGTTTTGGCTCGTTATCAGTTTCATTCCGTTGGGAACGTGGATTTGCGGCTACTTCTACGGCACGACTGATGGCATCCGCGAGGCACGACATCTCATGGACGAACCGCACGAATGCTATTTTAAGTGGTCGTTGGCCGACAACGGATGGGCAGACCATACGTGCTCGAAATGTGGTTTTGTGGAGAACACAGACATCCATGTTGGGCTTGATTGGAACTACTGTCCTAACTGCGGACGAAAGGTTGTATCTAAATGAAAAAGATAATCGCCACCGTCATACTCGCTCTAACACTGTGCGGATGCAGCACCGCGAATGCGGAACAAACAAAAGTTGAGAATCGTTTTGATATTCAACGTTCCAATAACGCCTACGTATATATAATCACAGACAACGAGACCGGCGTGCAGTATCTCGGATTATTCGGTTCAAACGGCTGTGGAGTTTGTGTGCTTGTGGACCAAGAGGGGAATCCCATTTCAACAACGAGGTATCGATGAATTATTGCAAAGTTACTATATTTGTTCCTTTGGAATCAATTGGTAGAATTAGATGTGATTCCGACGGAATTTATCATATACAAATCGATGATAGAGAATTTGTTACCGACGAGGAAATATATTGGACTGGTGTTCTCGCACACAATGTATTAAGAGACCGAACGAAAAAAGAGGAGGAGTAATGAAAAAGTTTCTTTGCGGCGTATACGTAGGCGCAAGTGCGGTTTTTATCTGGGGAATGTTCATTGAGATTCAGCGAATGGCGGGAATGATTAATGGCCAAAGTAACTCTTAGACAATGCTTTATGTGCGGTAAGGATATTTCCATTGGCGACGACGCTGGTCAGATGACCTTTGCTGGATTTTTTGACCGCAACAATTTTCCGTATTACAACCAAATCAATCTATGCAAGTCCTGTCATATAGATCTTTACGACGTAATAATGCATTGTTTGCATTCGGAATACAAGGAGGATGACGATGGCAGCTCCAATAACTCTCGATGAATTCTTTGATATGGCACAGCTTGGTGGGCAGATTAAAGCTTACCATGATATTATAGAACTTATGAACGAGTGTCATGGAGATGGTGATGAATTCGTCGCCAAAATTATGAGCAATTTTAAGCTTATAAATAAGAATTTCTCCAACGCAGCTTTGAAATTCAGGATGGGTGGAAGCAAGGTTCGCATGGATGAGGAGAGTATTGACGGGCTCGGTACAGAGGATGGCGATTGGAAGGTTGTGTGATATTTTACACCTCTCTTAATGGAGTGCTGTTACACAACAGAAAGGAACGAAATGAAAGGTTTCAGCGGACACACGAGTTATTATGTTAACGTCGGACAGACTATCGGAATCATTGGTGGGCTGATTCTCGGCTTTAAGGCTCTTCGCGTAGAAGAGGCCAAGGCGGGTATCCAGCGCCGACCTCTGAAGGATGTCGTTGTTGACGATGTGACTCGCGTTCGTCGTTGGTGGTCCGATAATTTCGGTCCCACTAAGATGTATACGCACCATTAGACTAAAGGGCTGGCTTTATGCTGGCCCTTTTACTTTTCGAAAGGATTATTTATGCCTATTTGGGTTAAGTGCATTTTTCTACTTTGGGCAATCACATTTGTTCTAGGGTTTGCGGCTAAGGTATGGGCAAACGACCTTAAGAATCTCCAACGGATTCTAAAGAAGGATTATCCGGGTTGGGTTATTGTGTTCGGAGTGTCGGTTTTACTTAGCGTTCTGTCCATCATTCCTCTTGCTGTTTGGTTGATATTCTTCAGGTAGTTTTTACACATCTCTTAATGGAACCGAAAGGCATAAGGCTTTTCGAGACAATTTTAGGAGGCAAACATGCTTAAGACTATGGGGACTATTGTGGCGGTCTGCGGCGTCTACTTTGTTGTAGGAGCGGCAGTTACCGCCGGATGCATCCTCGGCGCGGCTGCTGCCGAGAAGTTGGTTGAGAAGTTCGAGTAAGTTTTAGGTTCTAAATAGAAGGCGCTGTGCCGGTGTTACGCAGCGCCTGTCTTTTTCTTTTGGAGGTTGCTATGAGAATTCAAACAATCGTCTGCGACAAGTGCGGCGAGAAAATCGACGTTAGAAAAAACGGCGAAAAAGCATACAGCGTCACTTGCTATGGAGCTCCTTATAACTTTGTAACGTTGGATATTTGCCAAAAATGCATAGGCGACATAGTAACAGAAGAACTTCTTGAGAAAAAGAAGATTCAATATGGCAGTGAAGAAGGGGTGACGCCGCTTCTGTAATTTTATAATTCGGTTGAGAGAAAGGAAGCACTGTGGCTCGAGGGGGTAAGCTTAGCGACGAGAAGAAGCTTTATATTTGCGAGATGCTTGAGAAGGGGTGCACATACAAGCAAATTTCCGCCGATTTGAAAGTGTCTGGTTCTACAATCTCCGCTGTTAAGAAGGAGTTCTACGGAAAGGACGACGACGTGAAGAGAGCTATCGTTGCAGGAGATAAGTTCAACGGGGTTTTGGAGTGCGTAGGCTCCAATCAGTATGTTGGAAGTTGTCGAGTGCGGGGAGGCAAATTCAAGAAGCGTCGTTTTAATTGTAACGGTTCTTCAGAAGCAAAAAAGCAGTGGGAGGCATGGAAGGACGAGCTGCATGCTGAAGAGAAGCCGATTAACAACACTCCGATTGAGGTGAAGCCAATGAGGAAGACGGTTACTGTAAACGAGCCCGTAGTTGTTACGACGCCTGCTATCCTAAAGACGCCTGCTGAGACCAGCCCGTCGTCAAACGAGATTTATATTCTCGCGGTTGGTGAGCCGAAGATTGCTGGCTCTTTCGCCACCTATGACGAAGCTGTGCAGGCCGCCGTAATTGCGAATAACGCTCTAGAATTTGCCGGGGTGGATATTCGCTATAAGGTTTTGAAGGTTCTGCCGTACGGAACCAAGTAGTAGGTTTTACACGGCTCTTAATGGCAGTAATGGTGCTGCTAAAACGGAAAGGGGCCGACATGGCCAAGATTGTTGCGAATAGTCGCATTGCAAAGACCGCCGTTCTTCGCCGCCGCGCATACAAACTGCGTCAAAGCGGATTCGGTTGGCCGTACATTGCGAAGAAGCTCGGAATTAAGGAGGCAAAGGTCCAAGCCCTTGTTCTTGGGTAAAGCACCATTAAGCAATTTGAGGGGCTGCGTGGAAACACGTGGCTCCTCTTTTTCTTTCAGGAGAGAAAGGATATTTGCAATGAAACTCGCTATAAAAGAGCATGTTTACGAACTCTCCATCGATGGAATTGTACAAACGCAAGAACTGTACGCTGATTCCAGAGCTGCAATAGACCTTGCGATGCAAAACATTTGCGAAGAGTACGATGTGGAAAAACCGTTTCATAGAAATCCAAACGGTATTTGCGTAATCGGACCTCTATATGATAATTGTCGCGTACACGATATTTATCGGTGGATTGTAGAAATCAGGAAAGAAGAAGAGGTCATAAGAGTCCGTATGCTGCAACTTCGAAGAGTTCCGGTTATAACCAAGAAGTGATATTTTACACAGCCTTAAGTGAGAGGAATAGGCCTCTCGAAGAGAAAGGAGCTCACTATGAGCATTCGAGGCATCGTCCGTTCTGCGGCAATCGGAATGGCCGTTTACGGGGCGATTAGGACAATCGAGTTCATCGGGGTATGCAAAGGCGTACTCAAGGGAGCTCGAGCCGCCCTCAACGACCCGGAAGGGGCCAAGGAGGTTGTCGCTAGTTGGGATGAGGTCGAGGAGAAGTGGGGTGAGCTGAAAGCTCAGGTAAAGAAGGCCTAACCGAACGACGGAGGAGTCTGTGCATAACGCATGGGCTCCTCTTTTTCTTTTTATATTTAAAAGAAAGGACACACCATGAAGAAGATTCCGTTTGGTAAGATTTACAAACACGGCAAGGCGTTCCTAGTAAAGCATTCGGCTGATATTCTCACTGCTTTCACAGCTGCTGGCGTTGTGATGACGGGTATCGAGACGCACAAGGCAACTAAGAAGGCCGAGGAGTATCTTCGTGTTAACGGCTACGACAAGGCGAATCCCGAGACTCAGAAGGTTCTGAAGTGGGAGTCTCGTAAGAATTATATTCTGCCAGTGGTAATTGGTGGAGCTACGATTGGGACCGCAGTTGGTGCGAACCTAATCAATCACAAGCAAATTGCTGGTTTGGCTGCAGCATGCACGGTAGCAGAGACTGCACTTAGCGAGCATCGCGATAAGATTGAGGAGCTGATGGGCGAAAAGGCTCTTCAGAAGATTGACGATGAAGTCAATATGGACCACGGGCATGATATTCTTATGAACGATGACGAGGTTTACGACACCGGTCGAGGTAGGGTTCTCTGTTGCGAGGGATTTTTGACCGGCAGGAAATTCTACGCCAACCCAGATTGGATTAGGCGTTGCGTAAATGACTTCAACGAACGAGTGAATCAGGATTCGTATGGTTCGTACGGAGAATTCCTTGATATTCTTTGGCAGGATTGTAGGGATTTGGTGATTCCTAAGTCTGCAGAGAATATTGGATATGCTGTTCATTCGAATGGGTTGATGCGCATTGAAATTACGAGCGACATTGACCCGACTACTGGCGAGCCGTACTTGATATTTGCCCCTACCAACAACCCAATCGCTAATTACATGGATATGTTTTAGGGAGTCGTATGAGCTACGAAGTTCGTAAGACTGAAGAAATTGATGGAATTGATATCTCTGGTCAGACAATTGTAATGCCTCTCGAGTTGCCTATGTATAACGGTAGCACTTCAGAACTTGGTGCACAGGCTTTACACGATTTAGCTTCCTGTCTACGTCATCACGCAGCTTGCGAAACTCTTGAAAACTATTTCGACCTGGAAGACCCTGCTGTTGCAGAGCTCTATAATCAAGAGAATGCCCAGCTCGTAGCCAAGTTTGTGGCGGTTTTGATGGCGTTGACTGGTATTGCCGATAACCGCGGCATTGATATTATGCAGGAGATTTGGGATATGCCGTGGGAAGTGTAGTTTTTACACAGCCCTTAATGGAGACAATTCCGTCTCCAGCAAACAGAAAGGATTTGGGAATGGACGAGACTATGGTAAATGAGACCATCGACGAGACCACGACTGTTGACGAGTTCTACGACGACGTGGAGGATGCTGGAGTTCTTGGAAAGGTTCTGCTTGGTGGAGCCGCTGTTGCCGTTGGCGTAGCAGGCGGATTCGCTGTGAAGAACAAGGACAAGATCAAGGCGTTCTTCGACAAGAAGAAGGAGGCTCGTCGCCAGAAGCAGGTCAAGAAGACGATGGATCGCCTGGCCAAGCTCGAGGCCAAGGCACCAAAGCCCGAGACTGAGGCTGAGAATAAGGAGGAGTAACCGGACTGAGAGGTCGCAAAACGCGGCCTCTCTTTCTTTTTCGTAACTTTTTTAGAGAAAGGGTTCCACAATGCTTAAGAAGATTAACACCGAGTCCAAGGCTTATAAGAACGTTCGCGAGGGTATTAGCTGGTTCTCCGGACTTGGCAGCGGATTCACGCTCGAGTGCATCTCCATTCCTTTTATGAGTATGATGGTTAAGAATCGTCTGATTCGTCTTAGCTGCTTTAGCGGCATCGTCACCATGTCTACGCTGGTGTCGTTCATCGGTCATAACATGTCCAGCGAGCTTGTCGACTCAGTCGCTTATTGCTGGAATAAGGGCGTGGATAAGCTTACTGAGCTCCGTAACGCAGAGATTGATGACGACGAGCCGGATGAGCCCGAGGTGGAGACTAAGCAGACCTACGTCGGTCTTGATATTCCTGGTAAGAACGCTACTCCAATTGAGGAGGAGCAGTTTATCGCCGATGTGATTGACAAGGTTCGTCCGTTCGAATTTGAGACGGAATATTATGCAAAGGAATTTATCGAGGACATTGCTAGATACGTCGATAAGTTTGGGCATGTTGATATTGCCTGTGCGTTCGCGGTTTCCGGACACAAGCTTCCCATCGAGGTTTATGACGTCGCTCTCAAGTTCGGTTGGACTACTGAGGATGTCAAAGAATGGGGCGTTGATAAGATTTCTGATAATAGCTACATCGCAGACCTATTCGATTACCATGATATTTCCGACGTCTACCAGACTCTCGAGGAGGAGTAATGGCAGAAAGGGTTGATATTCCTAAGGTTAGCGCGTCCTCTCTCACTCGAGAGACCTCTAGCCTGAGTAAACCTCTCAATAAGTCGGAGGAAAAGCCGGCTATTGAGAAAGTTGCACTGAAGGGGACGGTCGTGGCCAAGCGGCCGTCCTTCTTTTCTAAACTTAAAGAGACGTTTATCGCAGACGATGCTCGTGATGTTGGTGACTATATCGTCTGGGATATTATCGTTCCGACTATTCGACGCACCATTCGTGATGTGATTGTTGGTAGCGCGGATAGGATATTCTTGGGCACGACGTCACCTAGCGGCAGCTCGGTTCTGTATCGCGAGCGTGGTGTTACGAAGGTTAGGACTGACTACGCTACGGTCTCTACTGGAGCCAAGAAGATTAAGTCGACGGCCGATTCCAGCAGTCGGCCTAATGCTCAGCGTTCTCCTCGAGTGAATTTCCACTTGAATGAGATTGTGTTTGATAATTACAATGATGCGGCTGCGGTTCTCGAGAAGCTGGTTGACTATCTCGATACGTACGGAACCGTGAGCGTAGATGATTACTTCGACTTGATTGGACAGTCGAGTGATTATACGGCGCAGAATTGGGGATGGACGTCTCTTAGCAGCGCAACGATTGTCAACACATACGGTGGATATTTCATTAAGCTTCCAAATCCAGTTGTTATTAAGGAGTAGGCATGACGCCAGAGAGTGTTTACGCACGGTTTTGTCAGGAATTTCCCGACGTGGTTCCTCAGATTGTCAAGTGGCGTAGTCGTCGTACTGATACTGCCGCTGGTTCTATTGTCGTCTTGCTCCGCAACCATCGCACTTTGATATTCTCGCTTAATAAGGATGGCACCTGGATTCTGAAGAGGAAGTAATATGGAGATTATTGATTATCCGTATAGTGATATTCTGTTCAATCCCATTATGGAGAACCGTAATAGCATGATTGAGTCCGCTCGGTTGTGTTATAAGAGTGTTGCCAAGACTGTGGAGGCCGACTCTAAGCTTCTAAAGAATTGCGTTCAAAAGGGTCATTGGTCACCAATTGAGCACAGCATCGTGAAGGTGCGCTTGGTTTGTGACCGAGGCATTAGCCATGAGCTTGTGCGGCATAGGCTGGCGTCGTTTAACCAGGAGTCGACTCGCTATTGCAATTATTCCCAAGGACGGTTCGGAAGTCAGATTAGCGTAGTTAAGCCATACCACATCCACAAGGATTCGATGGAGTATTATATTTGGCGGAAGCAGTGCGAGGATGCAGAGAAGGCGTACTTTGACCTTCTCGAGCTTGGCATTACGCCTGAGACGGCTCGAGCGGTGTTGCCAACGTGCTTAGCTACTACCATTGATATTACTGCGAATCTTCGTGAGTGGTATCACATTCTGGACTTGCGCACTAGTCGACAGGCGCATCCCGATATGCGGTTGACTGTGCATCATATTCTCGTAACTCTCGCCGATTATTATCCCGAGATTTTTGGGACGCTTTATCTCGAGCGCAATCGAGAGATTATTGAAGATTTTGTTAATGTAGAAAAGAAGGGCGAATAGAAATGAATATTCCCGTACCTGTTTTGAAGGCGGCTCACAAGGCCGGAAATTGGCTTGTTAAGAACGGACCGAAGATTGCTAGTGTTAGTGGCGGGCTGATGGCCGTAGGAGGCGCTGTGATGGCCTGTAACGCCACGCTAAAGGTCGATGAGGTACTTGATAGGCATAAGCAGCGAATGGAGCGTATTGAGGCTGCTAAGGCCCTTAGCGATGAAAACGGCGATAACGAGATTACAGAGAAGGACGTTAAGCAGGCCAAGTTCGAGGCGTATCGCGATACTGCTATTGAGTTTGTTAAGCTGTACGGTCCTGCATTCGCGGTTGGCATGTCGGGCGTTGGTCTGATGCAGGCCGCGTTTATCGTGACGGAGCGTCGTCGTGCTAGCGCTATTGCGGCTCTGACGACTATGGACCAGATGTATCAAAATCTTCTTTCTAGTGGTAATGAGGAGATTGATATTACCGACATGCCGTCGACCATTGTTGCAGATGCTGTTGAGATGGATGAGGACGACCCGGAGAGCTCAATTATTCTTGCTCCTGAAAATGTCGAGGACCCGTTCTTCTTTATATTTGACGTAGATAACGAGTCTTTCCAGAACACCTATGGAAACAAGCGCGCCGAGTTCTTGACCAATGAGCGCTTTATTCTGAGCGCAATTGAGAATTATAACTATCGCCTGAGTGGACATGTGGTTGACCACGTTTGGTTGAACGATCTCCTCAAGGCTTGGGGCATGGAGGAGAGTGAGTTCGGCCAGCACTACGGCTGGAACGGAAACACCGGCGACCAGATTGAATACAAGATTGTGCCGTTTGTGAAGCAGTGGAATGACGAGGGTGACAAGCAATTCCCGCTCCTGGTTCAGATTAGTCGCGAAGAGTTTGAGGAGCTCGAAGCGTCTGATATTCAGGAGGGGTATTGCATTGGAATCCGTCTGCTGAGTTCTAGCGACGGTAATGACGATGTTTGCGACCCGCGCTTTATCTACAATGAGGTGTATGGCAAGTGATTGAGTATTTGAAGAAGATGGTTGGCGAGATTCTGATTGATATTGGTCGGAAGCTCGTTCGGTCGTCCGAGATGACTTCGTACGTAAGGTATACGAGGAACTCATCCAGGAACAAATACAATTGGTAAACGCTCGCTTCGATTGATATTACTTTGGACAGAGGGTGAAAAAGACACGCCCTCTGTCCTTTTCTCTTGATTGGAGGTGTGAGATGAAGCAGGCGCATAATGAGTATGATGGATATTTTCTGTGGCTATGTGACTTGGTCAATGCAGACCTAGATTTGTATAGTGACTTGATGTTCTATTTGCATGATATGGATTTCATATGGTGTATTGACTTGGACAAGAGTCGTGCGAATGAGGGTCTGGAACTTCGTAAGGAGTATTGCGAGGAGAATAGATATTTCGATACGGATTGGGTTATGCTCATGGAGAAGCCTTGCAGTGTTCTCGAGGCTTTGATTAGTCTTGCCCGTCGTATGGACGATATGCTCATTGAAGATAACACCTCGGAACGCGTCGCGATATGGTTCTGGGAAATGGTCAAGAATCTCGGACTGAAGAAGTTTACGGACGCGGTTTTTATGCGTGGAAACGAGGACGACTACTATGACTTCGAGTTGATTCTCCATTGTTGGATGAATCGAGAGTTTGATTTCGATGGGGTTGGCAGTCCTTTTCCATTGAGGTATCCGTCTTGCGACCAGCGCGAGAGGACACTCGTGTATCAGCTGAATGATTATATCCTTGAGAATTATATGGAGGAATGATGTCTGATACTGTAAACTTTAATGAGAAAGACCTTATTTCAAATCCGGCCATGGCCTATGCAGTAAATCATCCGTCTCATTATACCGAAGGGGCTGTCGAATGTATCGATGCCATAGAATCGAGCATGTCTAAGAATGAATTTCTTGGATATTTGAAGGGTAACGTCATGAAATACCTATGGCGATATCGATTGAAGGGTAGGGAGGCCGAAGATTTGAGGAAGGCTCAGTGGTATCTCAACCGACTTGTTGAGAGTTATGATTCGTAATACCAAAAAAGTGGTATTTATACCATTTTTGAAAAATTGAAAAAATAGGGTTTTACCTGCGGTTTCTACCATTTTACCATTTTTTTTATTATTTTTAAATTTTAAAATATTAAAAATAATTACTATATATAGGGTAATAGGACCCCCCCCTATTTTCGGTTTTTTGGCAAAAAATGGTATTTTAGCGAGAGAAAGGAGGGTTTATGGACTTCTTTCGAGTCAATTGGCGCTCGACAAAAAGAGGTACTATTGAGGTCTATCCGAGCTTTTTGATATCCGAGAGTAAGGACTTCATGGTTCGTGGTCGAGACTTCTATGCGATATTCGATGAGTCGACTGGACTGTGGAGTACAAACGAGTTTGATGTCGTCAGGCTGGTTGATAAAGAGCTGTATGACTATGCGGAAGAGTTGAGGAAGACGACGGAAGATAGAGTTGCGGTTTTGACTCTTAGTGATTACAGTTCTAAGTCTTGGGCTGACTACAAAGGATTGATATCTCGGTATCCAGACCATTACCAAGCGCTTGATAGCAAGTTGATATTCGCCGACGCCGAGACTAAGAGAGAAGACTACGCCAGCAAGAAGCTTCCGTACTCTCTGAGTGATAGCCCATGCGATTCGTGGGAGGAATTGATATCTACTCTGTACGAGCCTTCTGAGCGAAGAAAGATAGAGTGGGCCATTGGTGCGATTGTTGCTGGCGAGGCAAAAGATATTCAGAAGTTTCTTGTGTTCTATGGTGATGCTGGAACTGGTAAGTCTACGGTGCTGAATATTATTCAGAAGTTGTTCGATGGATATTATGCCATCTTTGATGCTAAGTCGTTGGCCACGGCTTCGAATCAGTTTAGTACAGAGGCATTCAAGAACAATCCTCTGATTGCGATTCAACATGATGGCGACCTGAGCAGGATTGACGACAACAGTCGATTGAATAGCATTGTCTCTCACGAGGAGATGACCATTAACGAGAAGCATAAGTCTTTATATTCTATTAAGATGAATGCGTTCCTGTTCATGGCAACCAACAAGCCGGTAAAGATTACTGATGCTAAGTCTGGTCTGATTCGTCGACTGATTGATGTCAATCCTACCGGAAAGAAGATTCCATCTAGCAGGTATCAGAAGCTCATGCATGATATTGGTTTTGAGCTTGGTGCGATTGCCAATCACTGCAAAACCGTATACGAGACGCTCGGTAAGCATTACTATGATTCGTATAGGTCTTCTGAAATGCAGTATAAGACTGATGTGTTCTTCAACTTTGTTGACGCAAACTATTTCGAGTTTGCTAAGGCTGACTACGTGACATTGAAGCAAGCCTACGCTTTGTACAAGGAGTATTGTGATGAGACTTCGCTGAACTTTGTCATGCCTATGTATCAGTTCCGTGAAGAGTTGAAGAATTATTTTGCCGTGTTTTCTAAAGACAAGGTTGTTGATGGAAAGCATATCAGGAGTGTGTATGAGAGTTTTCTAGTTGATAAACTTGAGTACAATTCTGGAGAAGCGTTCGAGGACATGATACCGAGTGAGTCATGGATTGAGATGTCTGCCAGTTCTTCGCTGTTTGATATTCTGGCGAAGGACTACCCGGCTCAGTACGCCAGCGATGTCGAAACTCCATTGACTAAGTGGATTAACGTTACGACCAAGCTGTCCGATATTGACACAAGCAAGCTTCATTATGTTAAGGTCCCTCCGGAGCATATTGTAATTGACTTCGACCTTAAAGATAAGAATGGAAACAAGTCTGCAGAGAAGAACATCGCGGCTGCGAACAAGTGGCCTAGAACCTATGCCGAGTTTAGTAAGGGTGGCGCAGGGATTCATCTTCATTATATTTACGATGGGGATGTATCCGAGCTTAGTCGAGTCTATTCGGAAGGCATTGAGATTAAGGTGTTCAACGGGAATAGTTCTTTGAGGAGGAGGTTGAGTAGGTGTAACGATATTCCTGTAGCTCACATTAGCGGAGGTTTGCCTAAAAAGGAGAGAAAGGTGATTAGTCAAAATACGATTAAGAGCGAGAAGGCGCTCCGAGACCTTATTGTTAAGGGTCTCCGAAAAGAGGTGTGGCCAAACACCAAACCTTCGAT
>Ga0326514_10001397_pt1 | contig 15722 bp, 17 predicted proteins | sample 3_2548_0518_D_FD_203653 | JGI IMG/M metagenome (GOLD analysis project Ga0326514, IMG submission 203653) | Bovine rumen microbial communities from UC Davis, California, United States - 3_2548_0518 | ecosystem: Host-associated > Mammals > Digestive system > Stomach > Rumen | place: USA...
TGTATATTATATTTGCAGCCATTAGGTTACATAAATATATTATACACGAGGTTTAGTTTATTTTCAATATTAACTGTTTCTTCAACATTTGTTCCATTGCGAGGCACGAGCAATTTAGTACTATCGTTATTACTAGTGAAATCAATGTAATAGCTTTGTTTGATTTTAAATATCTTTTGTTTAATTTCATCTTTTTCCTCCATTTTTACAATCAATATGTATGTTATAGACTGTAACTATTTTTTCCTTTTGTACTTTTTTTATTCTAATTTTTGTGCTATGTTTTTACCTACTATGTATATAATATATTAAGTTTATTTCAAAGTCAATAATTTTATAGTATATTTTATATGTTTACGCCTAGTATGTGTCCACTTATTTGTTATAAACCTTTTTTCGTGTTAAGATTTTCTAAGAGGTGAACTTATGGAAGAATGGGGACAAGTTAACTTGAAATTAGATGAATTTTTAAAAAGTCATAATATTAGTCGTTCTAGTTTGTCACGTAATGCGCAAATTCACTATGGACAACTACTAAAATATTGTAGAAATGATATGCAAAAAGTAGATTTAAATTTACTTGCAAGAATATGTAAAACTATTGATTGTGAAATAGGTGATATTATAGAGTATCTACCACCTAAAGCCAATTAATAGTTTTTATTTTACTTTGAAGTTATTTTTGTGTAATTAGTACACGCAATTTGTCGGCACCGACAAGTTGTTAAAAAAGCTATAATAAAGCACATTTTAGACTTTAAGCTTAAAAAGTCAAAATAATTAAAATTATATTCATATTACCAATTTAATAATCTGAACAATACCTAAATACCCAAAAATAGGATATAAATAATTAATCAAATTTGAAAAACCAATTTGAGAAATTACAATAGAAGTTATACACATAATAAACGCAATATGTGTATAACTCTTTTTATTTTTACTTACATTTTGTAAAAAGCTATTTCCTAAAGAAACAGCTGTTGTAAAAATAGAACCTAAAATAATAAAACCATAAATAATTTCAAAAAGTTTAAACATTTTAGATACAACATAAACAGCTGGCATTTCTAATTTACTTATATCAACATCTACTTTTGTTAAAATGAAAAATAAACTAACTGAAAGTAAAATTATTATTATTGTAGAAATAGTAGATATACTAATTACTTGTCTTTTATTATTTATATAATTTTTTAAGGTTATTAATACTGGAATTAATAATATACTATTATAACTACAATAAACTACTGAACTAAGTAAAAAATTATAGCTATTATTATTAATTAAATAGTTTTTTATATTGTTAATATCAAAATCTTTTAAATTTAATATGCTAATTATAGTAATAAAAACAATTAAAATAGGAACTAAAATCTCACTTACCTTAACTACTCCTTTTTGGTTAGTTCTAAATACAAAAAAACAAAGAATAGCTAAAATACTACTTCCTATCAAACTATTAATTCCTAACTCTTGTTCAAAATATGCACCAAAACCAGCTATCATAATAAAAAAGGTTATTAATATAAAAATATTTATTATGATATTTATAATGTTTTTTATATTTAAAAAAATTTTATTTTCTTCATTTTTTATAAGTAAATACAATAAGTCTTTATAATTATTTATATCATTTTCCTTTACTAAAATTAATGTTTTATAAATTACAATTCCCATCAAAATAGAAGAAATAAAAATACCAATAATTCCTTTTATTCCATAAGAATAAAAAAACAAATACACTTCTTGACCAGAAGCAAAACCTGCTCCAATCAATGTCCCTATAACCACAAAAACAACTTTCAAGCAATTTTTCATAAATAAAAACCCCATAATATTTTATGAGGTTTTTGATTATTTATTCTATTTTTTTCTTCTACGAATTTGCCATACTACAATTCCAGCTACAATAATAACAATAGGAACTGCAAATATAATTACTTTAATAATTGTATCTTGTTCTTCAGTTGCTGTATATTTAACTGTGCCTGTACTCTTTCTTGCTGTTATGTCTTCTTCTCTATCAGCTAAATATGCAATTGAGTTTAATACTAAATCTTTATTATATGCTAATTGAATAGCACCATATTGAGAATTTTGATTTAAAGGATAGTCTGTTATAAAGTAATTTTCACCAAATATTATCATTTTTGATGTAACAGCGCTTTCACCTGTTTCTTCATTTTTCTCTTTTAATGTTTTATCTAACTCAGCTCCAACAATAAATGTTCCTTTTTCTTCATCCTCTAAGGCTGCATTTGATTTAGCATTAAAATCTGTTCTAAAGTATGAATCTTTACTAGCTAAAGCTAAATCTGTTTTTGATACTTTTAATTCTGACAAATTTTCTTCATTAACATTTATTTTTGTTGCATTTACAAAAATTACACCTGTTGTATTATATATATCTTTAGTAACTTTAGAACTTTGAATTTCTGGAATTATTAAATCAGGTGAATTTGCTATCATTTTACTTGCATTTGTTTCTCTAATAATACCTACTTCAAATGGATTTACTCCATACATTTCTAAAACTTTATTAACATTTGGCATATCTTTACTTGCTGTTAAAGCAGAATTTAACCATAAAATATTTCTTCCTGAATTTATATAATCTATAATAGCATTTGTTGCTATATCATCAAAATCTTTAGATGGTGTTGTAATAACTAAAGTATCACAATCATCAGGGATTTTTCCTGCTGATAATACATCTAATGTATCAACTTCATTTATTTCATTTGATAAAAACATCTTTAAGAAATTCATGTTTTTGCTTAAAGAATATTCACTATACCCTTGTAAGAAATATACTTTTGGTACTTTTGGACTAGTTACTGAAATAATTGAACTTGTTAATTTCTCTTCTGCAATACTAATAGTTTCATATGTAGATGTATCATAAGTTACTAAATCATTAGATGTTAAAATTTTTGATTTTTCTTCACATTCTACAATAATTCCTTGTGTTCCATTTTCTATTCCATATTTTTCAACTAAATCTGGTCTATTATTTGCGTCAACCGCTTCTGCTGTTATCTTCTCATTAGCTTTTTTGTATTGTTTAGCTAATTCTAAATTATTATCTTCATCTGTATATCCAACAAAATATATATTTACGTCTTTATCAATATTCTTAACTTTTTCTTTACTTTCGTCAGTTAATGTATACAATTTTTCTTGACTAAAATCAATTGGTGTTGGATTCCAATTTTGCATTAAAACATTTATACCTATAAATATAGCTACTATTATAGCCATTAATAAAAATGTTTTACTTGTATCTACTAACCACTTCTTTTTTATTATTTCAATAAATTTGCTAGGAGTAGCTTTTTTTTCTTTTTTCTTTGTCATTGCTTTAGTCTCTTTATTTGATTTTTTCTCTTTCAATTCCATTTCCCCCTATCTCACACTTTTTCTTCTTTGCATAACAATTATAGTAAGAACTAAACATGTAATTGTGGATGTAACAAAAGTCACTGTATCTGCAATATCAATTTGTCCTGTAGGAAATTTTGAAAACATATTTATTAATGAAAAATTACTAAATACACTATTAAATTGTGGTAAAAACCATGTTAGTATAAAAAATCCTATTGTTATTATTCCTGCAATAATTTGATTTTCTGTAACACTAGATGCTAAAATACCAAATGAAATATAACTCATAGCTAATAATAAAAATCCAAGCATAGTAACTAATGCTGTTGTCATTGGTGGTTTACCAAAAAAACTTAAAATAGCAAAATACATAAATGTGCAAAGTTCAGTGATTATAACAATTAATGTAGCTGCTATAAATTTTCCAAGTACCACTTTTGTAATACTAAGTGGTGAAGTAAGCAATAATTGTTCAGTTCCTGTTTTTCTTTCTTCTGCAATTGTTCTCATTGTTAATATTGGAACAATAAAAGTTAAAATTGTAGCACCTGAATAGAATATATATTCAAAATTGGTACTTTGATATTGGAAAACATCAACATAGAAAAATATACTAAACATTATTAAAAATAATCCAATAAATACATATCCTACTGGTGAATAAAAATAAGATTTAAATTCTTTCTTTATAACTGCTAACATTATTTATTCCCTCCTTCAATAAGTTTCATAAATGCATCTTCTAGAGTAGTATCTGCTTTTTTCATTTCAAATATTGTGATGTTTTCTTTTGCAAATTCTTTAAAAATTATTTTTCTTAAGTCAACATCTTTTTCAGCTTGTAATTCGTAATCTTTTGTTCCATCTTCATTTTCTTTTATTAGTTTAATTTCTTTTATTTCTTTTATTTTATTTTTCATTGAGTCCATTTTATTTTCCGTATCTTCTACTGTTACATATGTTGCATTATTGTTAGAAACTTTATTTTCTAAGTTCTCTGGAGTATCAACTGCAACTATCTTACCTTTATTTATAATAATTACTTTATTACAAATTTGACTTACTTCTGATAAAATATGAGAACTTAAAATAACTGTATGAGTTTTTCCTAACTCTTTGATTAAACTTCTAATTTCAGTAATTTGTTTTGGATCTAGTCCAACTGTTGGTTCATCTAATATTAAAATTTTAGGTTCTCCAACTAGAGCCCCAGCCAAACTTACTCTTTGTTTATATCCCCTAGATAAGTTCTTTGTTAATTTGTTTTGAACATCCTTTAATCCTGTGTTTTCTATAATTTTTTCAATCTTTTCTTTTCTTTCTTTTTTATTAACATTTTTAATTTCGGCCATATAAGTTATAAACTCTTTTACAGTTAAATCACTGTATAGAGGAACTCCCTCTGGCATATACCCTATTTCTCTTTTTGCTTTTTTAGGTTTTTTAAGCATATTATAACCATCTATTATAATCTCGCCTTCTGTTTGCTCAATAAAACCTGTTAGCATATTCATAGTCGTACTTTTTCCTGCTCCATTTGGTCCAAGAAGACCTACAATTTCGCCATCATTAATAGTAAAACTAATATCATCTACGGCTACAAACTTCCCATACTTTTTTGTAACATTTTTAACCTCTATCACAAAAAATTCCTCCTTTTAAAATTATCTATTTATCAACTTTGTATATATTATCATTTTGTTTTTTCATTGTAAAGTAATTCACAAAAAATTTACAATTTATTAGGGAAATGGGTAAATGAGGACTGTCCCTATTTACCCATTATACATATTTATAGTTATTTGTCCATATATTTAAAAGACGAGGTGAAAACTATAATGAATTATATATATCCATTCTTTATAAGCTTTATTTTAATATTTGTATCTGAATTAGGAGATAAAACCCAGCTTTTAGTGTTATCTTTTTCAACAAAAGATAAAGCAAAAAACATATTGCTTGGAGTTGCTATTGGTACATTTTTTAGTCATGGATTAGCTATTTTATTTGGTAGTAAATTAGGTGACTTTCAAAATGAAACTTTTAGGTTTTATTCAGAACTTTTTACATACTGTTCTTTTTTACTATTTGGATTTATTGGATTCTTACCCCAAAAAGAAACAAGTAATAATTCTAAATCTTCTATTTTAGAAAAGATTACTTCTTCTAAATTAAATTATATTTTTATTATTGCAATTAGTATAATAATAGGTGAATTAGGAGATAAAACTTTTTTAGCTTCATTAGGTATGGGATTACAATATCCTAAATACAGAATATCTTTAATTCTTGGCTCAATATGTGGAATGGTAGCTAGTAATTCTATTGCACTTTTCTTTGGGAAAATTTTAGGAAACAAATTAAATCCTAGGTTTATAGAAACTTTATCTGATTTACTTTTTATTATTTTTGGGTTAGTTGGACTTATAAATATATTTTTTTAATAAAATTTCTGATTTTTCCATTTTTTTGTCCATCTATTATTGACACTGGCTTATTTTTATGATATTATATTTGTTGTCCATAGAAATGGGTCAGTAGCTCAGTTGGATAGAGCACAGGCCTTCTAAGCCTGGGGTCGGGGGTTCGAATCCCTCCTGGCTCACCAAAATAGTCTTATACGAACCCGTGTGAGATAAAAAACTTATTAGTATAAGGCTAATAAGTTTTTTGTATATAAAATAAAAATAATGGAGATTATAGATGAACATATATATATCACATTCAAGTAATTTTGATTATATTAACAAGTTATATAATCCGATTAAAAATTCTAATTTATTTGAATCACATAATTTCTGTTTTCCTCATGATAATAATAAAGCCATTAATACAAAAGAAATTATTTTAAATTCTGATTTAGTAATTGCTGAAGTATCTCTACCAGCAACAGGACAGGGAATTGAATTGGGTTGGGCTGATTATGCTGAAACTCCTATCTTATGTATTTATGAAAAAGGCTCAAAAATCAGTTCATCCATAAAAATTATTACAAATAACTTTATTGAATACGAGAATGTAGAAGATATGATTAATAAGATTGATGATTTTATTAATCTTATTAGTTAATACTGAAAAAATAATAGTGAACAATATAATATGCAAAATTCACATATTAATATTCACTATTTATTTTTTATTCTTCAATATTGGATTGTCTTTTAGTTCTTTCCTAATAAAAATTTTTCCAAATTCAAATGAATAATTCCATTTTGACTATAGTTAATTTTATCCATGGTTATTACATACTTTGGATAATTATCTTTAATATAGTCAAATGCTCCAAATTCTCTTTTTATTACTTCGTCACTTGACAAGAAATCTGCAACTTGTATATATTCTCTTTCCCCAAATTTATCAATTACAAAATCAACTTCACCCTTTTCTGTTTTTCCTATATATACATCATATCCTCTAGCTATTAATTCGTTATATACAATATTTTCTAATCTACCACCTATTTTTTTCTCTATTGGGGAACTCTTTAAAGTTAATAATCCTAAATCTGTTAAATAATATTTTTCAAGTGTTGCCATCACACTTTTACCTCTTATGTCATATCTATTAACTTTATTAAAAATAGATGATGTTGTAATGTAATCAATATAATTCATTACAGTATCTACTGATGTATTAATTTTTTCATTTTTTAAATATCCAGCGATTGAGTTAGAAGACAATATTCCTCCCACATTTTCCATCATAAACTGTATTATTCTGTTTAACAAATTTATATCTTTTATATTGTTTCTTTCTACAATATCTTTTAATATTATAGCATTATATAAGTCTCTTAAATACATTTTTCTTTCCATTTCACTATTAGTATTATATATTAATGGCATTCCTCCCCATTCAATATATTCTTCTAATGCATTTTCTTTTATTTCTTCATTTTTTGATTTTTTTAACTCTAAAAATTCTGAATATGTAAATGGCATCATTTTTATGCTAATAAATCTTCCTGTAAGAAGTGTTGCTAATTCTCCTGAAAGTAATTTGCTGTTTGAACCGGTTATAAATATACTCACATTCATAGTTGCTCTAAAAGAATTAATCACTCTTTCAAAATCTTTTACATTTTGAATTTCATCAAAAAACAAATAATACTTATTCTTATCTTTTATTTTTTCTTTTATGTATTTGTTAAATTCTTTAGCTTCTGTGTAATCTACAAAATCATAATCTTCAAAATTTATATATATTATATGATCTTCTTTTATACCCTTTTGTTTTAGTTCCTCTATTATTTGAAGTAATAATACTGATTTTCCACATCTTCTTATTCCCATAATTACCTTAATAAGTTCACTATCATATGAATCTCTAATTTTTTTCAAATATAGTTCTCTTTTTATCATTGATTCTCTCCTCCTATATTTATTATAACATAATTTAAAATTTAAGTAAAGTTTTTCTGCTTATACTCTAAAAAATATTTATTTTTTGTCTTTTTTCGACTGCAAATTGAACTTTATAACAAAACCATAATTAATATAATCCAATAAAAAACTCAAACTTGTATGAATTGCATAATTTCTTCTTTCCTCATGAGATTGGTAATAAAATAATTAATACAAAACAAATCATTTCGAGTTATGATTTGTTAATTGCTGAAGTTTCATTACCAGCAACCGGTCAAGGAATTGAATTAGGATGGGCGGATTATGCAAAAACTTCTATATTGTGTATATATAAAAAGGGAATACAAATAAGCTCATCATTAAAATTTATTACTGATAATTTTATTGAATATGAAAATGAGGAAAATATGATTAGTCAGATTAATGATTTTATTAATCTTAATTGTAAATAATATAATAATGAGTATGATTTATAGATTAAATATTACTAATATATAATTTGTATAAAAAGAAAATTTTATATATATTAATTTACTATTCGCCAACAATAACAAGCATTTATATCTTGTTATTGTTTTATGCTAAAAAATTCTTAATTTTGTTTTTTATATTGCTTTTATGCAAATATTCACATTGACAATCCCCCCCAAAAAGATATAAAATATTATTAATAATATTTTAATCAAAATATTAAAAAAATCTTATAAATTTTAAAGATAATTAAAGGAGTATATATTGTATATGAAATTTTTAGATAAATCTAAAATATTTAAAGCAATTATAATCTTCCTAATAATGATATTATTAGGAATTACATCATACATAATTTTAAAAAATAATTTAAAAGTAAAAAATGAATCATTAACTATAGATACAAAAACAAAAAATTCATATATTATTCAAGAAGAATTAAATCATAACAATATAAGTGAAGAAATTTTAGATAGTAGTAAATGTAATTACGAAATTAATGATAATGCAGAAGTTGTTATTAATAATTATATATCTGATAAAGACTGTGTAATTGTTCAAGATAAAATAAATGGATATGAAATAAACAAAATAGATGAAAAAGCATTTGCTAATAACGAAAATTTAGAGATGATAAAAGTTCCTGAAAAAGTAGCAAGTAATATTGAAAAAATAGAAGATTTTGAAGTAAATGACATATTAACAAATAACGAATACACGATTTATACTACAACCAAAGAATATAATGAAGATTATATAAAATATAATCAACTTTCAGATGAAGAAAAAAATACATATGAAGTAATCCCTGAAAAATTCTTAACTCCTATTACTACTATTTACTCAGATAAATTGTATGCTAATTTGTCAGACAATTATATTCCATCTTCTTATGATTTAAGAAATCATATTAGTGTACAAGTTGAAGATCAAGGTCCATTGGGAATATGTTATGCATATGCTACATTAACTTCAGTTGAAACTAATATTGCTTTAACTCATAAAAAATTAGTGGATTTTTCAGAAATACATTTAGCTGTCGTATCTAGACAAGGCTATGCTGGAAATTTTACTTCATCATATTTTTACTATTTATTACCTGGTTTTGGCCCTGTAAATGAATCCTTTTTAAAAAAAGAAGAGATTATCAAGAAAAAAAACTATAGAGATGAAATTATATATAACTATTGTAGTCAAGAAAATTTTAATAATACATCAGAATTAGATAAAATAATACAAAATATTACTACAACACCGCAGTATTATGTACTAAGTTTTAAAGGATTTGCTTCATTTTCACGGAGATGAAAAAGAAAATCAAGAATATAAAGATGAATTAGAAACAAATAGAAATCAAATGAAAACACATATTATGAATTATGGATCTATAATCTCTTCCATATCTTCACCAAATAGTCAAGAATATAAAAAAAATAGTAACGGGGTCTACGTTATGTGTGCACCAAAATTATACGCACCATCACATACTGTAAGCATTATAGGATGGGATGATAATTTTAAAGCTTCTAATTTTCCAGGTGAATTGGGAGTAACTCAAGATGGAGCATGGTTAGTATTAAACAGTTACGGAATTGATAGTGGAAATCAAGGATGTTTTTGGATTTCTTATCAAGACTACTATGTAGAAAAATTTTGCCGCGGCATAATAGAGGTATCAGATGGTAAAGTAGATGTAAAAAATGCTGATATTTCTATACAAGCTAGAAACTATAATGGAAAAAAAGTAGAACCTCCTGTAACTTTTTGCTACAACGACAATATTTATCAACAAAATGTTGATTATACTGTTGAATATATCGATAACATAAATGCAGGTAACGGAAAGGCTATAATAACAGGGATTGGCAGATTTACAGGAACAGTAGAAAAAGAATTTACTATAAGAAGTAAGAAATTAAAAGAAACAAATACAAGCATTAATACAACCGAATTTAAATATGACGGAACTGAAAAAAAGCCAGAAGTAATTGTAAAAAATGGTGATATTACTCTACAAAAAGATACTGACTATACTCTGACCTATTCTAACAATATAAACTCAGGTACAGGTACTGTTACCATAAATGGTATTGGAAATTATTCTGGTGAAATAGTTAAAGAATTTACTATTTCAAAAAAAGAATTAACAACTTCTAATGTCACTTTAAATGAATCTGAATTGATTTATGATGGAACTGAAAAAATGCCAGATGTAATTGTAAAAAATGGTAATGTTGCTCTACAAAAAGATATTGACTATACTCTAACCTATTCCAACAATATAAATCCAGGCAAGGCTACAGTTATCATAGATGGTATTGGAAATTATGCTGGTGAAATAGTCAAAGAATTTAATATTTCGAAAAAAGAGTTATCACCTGCTGATGTTACTTTAAATGAATCTGAATTGGTTTATGATGGAACTGAAAGAATGCCAGAAGTAGTTGTGAAAAATGCTAATATTACTCTACAAAAAAACACTGACTATACAGTAATATATAGCAATAATGTAAATGTTGGTACTGCTACAATAATTATTACAGGAATAAATAATTGTTCTGGACAAGTTAATTTAACATTTACAATTAATAAAGGTATTCCCCAATATAATATTCCAACTGGATTAACTACAGTTTTTGGTAAAACACTAGCGGATGTTAAATTACCAGAAGGTTTTAGTTGGCAAGATAAATTAAGTACTACTGTTGGAAATGTTGGGAATAATATTTTTAAATGTACATTCACTCCCCCAGATCAAGAGAATTATAATACTATTTCAGACATAAATGTTGTAATAACTGTAATTGCAAAAATTGAACTAAATACTGATAATTATTTAGTAGAAACGTTTAAAGATAAAAATCAACAACAGATATTATATATTGAAAATATAAAGCAAGGAACCACATTAAAAGCTTTTTTCGATAATATCAATGTTAATGGAGAAACTTTTATATATGATAAAAAAGGACAAGAAATTTCAGATAATACTGAAATAGTAAAAACTGGTATGAAGTTAAAAGCATCAACTGAATTTGAAACTATAGAATATGTTCTTGTTGTAAAAGGAGACCTAACTGGAGATGGAATGGTAAATATATCTGACTTATTAAAATTAGCAAGATATTTAGCCAAATTAGATCTTAATTTAGATGGTGCATATTATTTAGGCGCTAATGTATATAGAAATCCTAATAATGTTTTTAAAGTTGATATATCAGATCTGTTAAAATTTGCTAGAGTTTTAGCTAAATTAGATGAATTTTATAACTAATTAAATTATATTTAAAAACTTTAAAAATACTCTGAAATATTACTTGTTTCAGAGTATTTTTATGCTTTTATAATCTCCTATTTTTATATGTTTTATTATATCTTCAAAATAATCTCTTTTTTCATCTTTATACTTTTCTTTAACTAACATTGCATACTCCATTGCTGTATAATAATCTTTATATTCTATACATGCATTTATTCTTTTTACATCTTCTTCAAACATACTAGCATCCTTCTTCCTTTTTATATTATATTGGTTATATAGCCAGTAGTCAAGTAACCAACTTAATTATATAATCTAAAAAAAGGTTAAAGGTGTGTATAATATGAAAAATGTAATTAGGTTTGATGTCGAAAATGGTTACTATTTATTCAAACTTGAGAAGGTTTTACATACTAGAAATATTAGTATAAACAAACTAATGAGAGATACTAATACAGATTTTAAAGTTTTAAAACGTATAATTAAAGGCGATTTAGTTAGATTTGACATCTTTGTAATAGCTAGAATATGTGATTACTTGGATTGTAAAATTACAGATATAATTGAATATTTTCCAAATCAAAAAACAAACAAAGAAGCAGGTTAGAAATTTCTAATCTGTTTTTGTGTTCATATATATTTTTATTTTGATTTATTTCATTTTCTTTCAATTCTTTTTTTATACAAAAGCTCACAAAATTTAGGATCTATTTTTTTATTCACCCTTTCTAACTCTAAATTAGATAATTCTTTTACAGAATAATAATCTCCATGACTTATACATGAAATTATTGATTTCAAAAACGCAATATATTCTTCATCTTTTATCATTTTTAACAACTCTTTTCTTTTACTTATAATTATTATATTTTCGGGTATAACTATTAGTGGGATGCTACATTTATACATAGTATCACACTTTGCTTATTGTTTCAAGTGTTTTTATGCTTTCTGTTATTTTTATTTGCAAGAGCGGTTTCTAAGTACTAGTATGTTTAAGATTTTTTAACCAGTTGGTATACTAATACTAATATAAGGATTGTTGGAGGTATTAAAATGAACTCAGTTACTAAATCTGATATTGATAAAGATTTTGGACAAACTATTAAAAAATTTCGTGTAAATGCTGGACTTACACAAGAACAATTATCTGAAAAATTAGGAATTTCATTAAAATATATTTCTAGATTAGAAAATGGTTATAGTGGAATCAAAACACAAACATTAATTAGATGTATGAATATCTTAGGAATTGAACCAAATATATTATTTTCAAAATTTATAACAAATAAAGATATAAAAGATAATATTCAATTATCTGTAGATATAGCAACTTTACCAGAAGACTATAAATATTTAGCTTCTTCTATAGTAGATTTATTAAAAAATAATAATAGTGAATAAATAAACTATTAATCATATTGTATATCATATTAAATGAAAAACTACAAATAAAAACTCAAGAATTATTTCCTGAGTTTTATTTTTTATTCTATTATAATAATTTTTTATTTCACTTTGTTTTCCCTTTAATAAGTTTAAGTCTATTCTTCCCAAAATGCTTTATATGTTTTATAAGCGGAATAGATATCATATTTACTTGTAACTTCATATGGAGCATGCATTGATAACACAGGAACTCCACAATCTATAACATCAGCACCTTTATTAGCTAGTATATATGCTATAGTTCCTCCTCCACCAATGTCTACTTTTCCTAATTCTGCCACTTGATATTTTATATCATTTTTTTCTAATACATTTCTTACCCATGCTACATATTCTGCATTTGCATCAGATGCTCCTGATTTTCCTCTTGCTCCTGTATATTTATTTAAGCTTATACCTTTTCCTAAAAATCCAGCATTAAACTTATCTGAAACAGAAGCATAAAGTGGATCATATCCTGCATCAACATCTGATGATAACATTTTTGTAAAACAGAATACTTTATCTAACAAGTTTGGTCTATTAACTTGTAATTTGTTTAATATTTCTGAGATAAAGAAATCAAACATATGTGATTCCATTCCTGTATTTCCCATACTTCCTATTTCTTCTTTATCAGATAAAATACATACCGCTGTATTTTTTACATTTTTTAATTCCATCATAGCATGTAATGATGTATAAGCACACACTTTGTCGTCTTGACCATATGCTGCAACCATACTTCCATCAAAGCCTAAACTTCTTGCTTTAAACGCAGGTACTAGTTCAATTTCCGCACTTGTTAAATCTGTTTCTGTTATTCCGTATTTTTGATTTAAAATGTTTAAAATATTTAATTTAACTCTTTCTGATATTTTTTCATCTCCATATGGAATACTTCCAATTAACAGATTTAAATTTTCTCCCTCTACTCCTGTACTTAAACTTTTTTTCATTTGATCTTGAGCTAGATGTGGTAATAAATCGGTAATAGTGAAAATTGGATCATCTTCACTTTCTCCAATATTTATTTCTATTTTTTCTCCATCTGTTTTTACAATAACTCCATGCATACTAAGTGGAATTGTTGTCCATTGATATTTCTTTATTCCACCATAATAATGTGTTTTAAAATATGCTAAACCTGTATCTTCATATAAAGGATTTGGTTTTAAATCTAATCTTGGAGAGTCTACATGTGAACCAATAATATGTAGTCCTTCTTCTATTGAATTTTCTCCAATTATAGCTAAATACATACTTTTATCTCTATTTACAAAATAAACTTTATCACCTGGATTAAGTTTGTCAAATTCTATAATGTCTTTATATCCATTTGCATCAGCTAATTTTCTTGCTTCTTTAATAAACTCTCTTTCTGTTTTTGCTTTGTTTAAAAAATTCATATAATTTTTAGATAATTCAAAAACTTCTTCCTTAGTATTATTTTTTAGGTCATCCCAACCGTCTTTCTTTTGATTAAATAGTTTTTTCTTTAATTCTTCACTCATAAAAATCCTCCTTGGTAATTTTTTGGATATTTATATCCATTTATTTTTTTACCAGTATATCACTATATTTATTATTTTGCTATAATTTTTTTAATTTATTCTATAAAAATTGTTTTATCATTTATTTTTAAGCCTGTGTATATTAATTTTTTAAAAGTTCATACTAAATTAGAGGTGAAATTTATGAGTTCTCTATGGTTTTTAGAAAATAAAATAGATAAATTATTTACTAATAAACCTTCTACAGATAAATTAGAAACTGATGTATGTATTATTGGAGCAGGAATTTTTGGTATTACATGTGCTTATTATTTATCAAAATTAGGTTATAAAGTTATTGTACTTGAAAAAAATAAAATTGGCGGAAAAACAACTGGACATACCACTGCTAAAATAACTAGTCAACATGGTTTATTTTATGATTATTTAACTAATTCATATGATCAAAAATTTGCCCAAGATTATTTATATGCAAATGAAAAAGCAATTAAAAATATAAAAAGTATTATTGATGAAGAAGATATAAAATGTGATTTTGAATATCAAAATAATTACGTTTATTCAACTAATAAAGAAGACTTAAAAAGTATAAAAAAAGAAATAAAAACTGTTCAAAACTTAGGATACAATTGTGAATTTGTTACTAAAACAGGACTTCCTTTTGAAATTCAAGGAGCAATCTGTTTTAAAAATCAATCACAATTTCATCCTTTAAAATATATATATGGTTTATGCAAATGTATTATTAAAAATAATGGTAACATTTATACAAACAATACTGTTTATGATGTAGAAAAAGATGGAGATTATTACATTACTTATTCTAATGATTTACAAATAAAATCAAAATATGTAATAGTTGCAACTCACTATCCTTTTATAAACTTTCCAGGATTTTATTTTACAAAAATGTATCAATCTACATCATATGTTTTAGCAATTGACACTAAAAAAACTTTATTTAATGGAATGTATATAACAGCAAACGAGCCTACACTTTCATTTAGAACTGCTGATTATAATGGGAAGAAACTATTATTAGTTGGTGGTGGAGATCATAAAACTGGTAAACCCACATCATATGAAGATAGTTATGGAATACTAGAACAAGAAGCTAAAAAATATTATCCTGATTGCGAAGTATTATTTAAATGGAATACCAGAGATTGTATATCACTAGATAAATTACCTTATATAGGTCAATATTCGTCAATGATGCCTGGTGTGTATGTAGGAACAGGATTTAAAAAATGGGGTATGACAATATCTAATGTAGCAGCAAATATTGTTGTTGATATG
>Ga0326514_10001400_pt1 | contig 15712 bp, 13 predicted proteins | sample 3_2548_0518_D_FD_203653 | JGI IMG/M metagenome (GOLD analysis project Ga0326514, IMG submission 203653) | Bovine rumen microbial communities from UC Davis, California, United States - 3_2548_0518 | ecosystem: Host-associated > Mammals > Digestive system > Stomach > Rumen | place: USA...
CATAATTCAAGGGGCTTTCGCTGGTTGCACTGGCATTACAGGCGAAATAGTGATTCCCAACTCTGTAACTCATCTTGGAGCCGATGCTTTTAGGAGTTGTACAAGCCTAAACTCGGTGGTTTTTAGCAATGCTCTAACAAAAATCGGATGGGCTGCTTTCAAAGGATGCTCCTCGCTGGAACACATTTCCCCTCTACCGGAATCGTTAACCAGAATATACGATAAGGCATTTGAAGGTTGTAGCAATCTCTCGGGAACCATCGTCATCCCTTCTCAAATTACCCAAATCGATGAAAATGTTTTTGCATATTGTAACATCTCATCGGTCGTCATTCCCGAAAGTGTTGAACGTATCAAAAGAATGGCCTTTGCATCTTGTCCTTTGGACTCGATATTTATTCCCTCGTCGGTAACATCAATAAGTGTCACTGACGGTAATGGAAGTGGTGCCTTTTTAGGTTGCACCCACCTTCAATCCATCATTGTAGATGAAGCCAATTCCGTTTATGACAGCCGTGACAATTGCAATGCCTTGATTGAAACAGCCACAAACACCATAATCTTAGGATGCAAAAACACCATTATCCCCAACACTGTCAACAGCATCGGAAATAGTGCTTTTGCAGGCTGTACAGAGTTGGATGCCATAACGATTCCCAATTCTGTATCACATTTGGGAATTGAAGCTTTTGAAAGGTGTGATTCTTTATCCACAATCACTTTGCCTACTTCAGTTTCTTATATTAGTAACTATGCATTAGCTTGTAGTGGATTGACATCCATCATTTGCAAATCATCCACACCTCCAACAGCATTCTTCGAATATGGTTATTATTATTCTAATAGTTTTGGTAACGAGGTTTCTTGGGTCAACAGGGAAATCCCCATCCATATTCCTTATGGCACAACCGAAGCCTACCGAAACGCCCAAGGCTGGAACTATTTCTCCAATTTCATTGAAACCGAGATGAACCTTGAAGGCGAATGGTACTACGAAATCCAAAATCCCGACGGCAGCATCACCTACCAGCATTTGGAATGTGTCGGCGATACATTAATCGACCGAGCAGGCAAACGCCCGAAAATCATCGTGCGCAGCAACACGCATTACAACCGTGACACCATTACCGAAGTGACCCGCGAATATGTTTACGAGGAAAACGGCAAGGTCTATTGGTGGAACAAGGACTTGGAGGAGTTCACCACACTTTATGACCTCAATGCACAGCAGGGCGACGAATGGGAAATCAAGGTGGGAAACGAGAGCCTCATCATGCATGTGGACGCCGTTGAAAGCGTTGAATATGAAGAAAATGCCTTCACCATACTCCGCGTGAGCGATGCCAACGACATCTTCAGCGGCGACATCGTGTGCGGCATCGGCCACCTCACCAGTTTCTTCCCCGAGCGGCTGATGACAAGAGGCAAGGGCTACCGTGTGGATGGTATGCGTTGCTATTGGGTGGAAGGCGAACTAGTCTTTAAATACGGCGATAGGAATTGCGACGAGGTGTATCAAAAATTGCATCATGGTTTAGACGAAACCAATGATAACGGTTTCACCGTTTATCCCAATCCCGCCAACGGCGTACTTTTTGTGCTGCTGCCACAATGTGACAACCCTACAACGGAACAAACCGAATATCGCATCGCCAACCTCATGGGACAAACCTTGCTGCAAGGCTGCATCGATGCCGAAATCCAGCAGATTGACATTTCGGCTTTGTCTGCGGGAATGTATTTCATTACTTTTGCGGGCAAAACACAAAAGTTTGTGGTGAAATAATCGAAAATGGAACGGCTCTCCGCTCCATTTTTTATAACATTTGCATGTTGAATCATTTACCAAAATGAAAAACATTATCCAAACATTGGTTTTCCTCGTTTTGACAAGCCTTTCCCTAATGTCATTCGGCCAGCGGGAAGAGGTGTTTTTCTCAGCGCAAGGAGGGCATTATGACACCTGCTTCCTTTTGTCGATGAGTTGTCGCTCCAAAGAATACCATGTGCGCTACACCCTCAATGGTGCCACACCCGACTCCACCTCATGCCAATACGAACAACCTATCTATCTCAGCGACAGCCTATATTCGTGTTCCAATATCTTCACCATTCCCATCTGCACCAACGACTTGTTCTATCTCCCTGATTCGGTGCAACACTGCATCGTCATCCGTGCTGCCGTGTTCGATGGAAACGACAGTTGCGTGAGCCGTACTTACACCAACAGCTATTTCATCAAGGCGTTGGGATGCGACACACACGGGCTCCCTGTAGTCTCAATCTGCGCCGATTCCCTCGACTTGTTTGGCTTTGAGCAGGGAATCTTGGTGCCCGGCATCCATTTCGACTCCCTTAACCCTGAAATTTCAGGCAACTATTTCCAAAAAGGCAGGGAATGGGAGCGCGTGTCGAATGTGGAGTTTTACGATTATTCCGACAACGGTGGTATCAACCAGATTTGCGGACTAAGGACACATGGCAACCGCGCCCGACGACAACCTCAGAAAGGCCTGAAAATCTATGCGAGGCAGGAATACGGCAATAAGCATTTCCATCACCAGTTCTTTGAATCCGACTCTCTTAACTTATTCAAACGCTTGGTTATCAAACCTTTCTCTTCGCTTTATCCCTTTTCGGGCATCCAAGACTACATTTGCAGCCAAACGGCCATCGACATCGGCTTGGAGGCAAGCCAGTCAAGGCCAGTCGTGCTGTATCTCAATGGCGAATATTGGGGCATCTATTTCCTTCAGGAAAAGTTGGACGAGCGGTATCTTGAAAACCATTTCGGCATTAATCCAACCCAATGCGACATCGTTGGCGACTGGTTCGGTACGACCGAATACGGCGGGCCGGTCAACGATTATGGCATCCACATCGAGTTTGAAGACATGATGAATTGGCTTGAGGCTGCTGACTTGGCAAAAGAAGAAAATTATCAATATCTTAACGAACTTGTAGACCTCAACAACTTCATGGACTATATCATCTTTGAGACCTTTATTGCCAACACCGACTGGCCTGCAAACAACATGCGTTGCTGGAAAACGGACGGTGGCCGATGGCGCTGGATTTTCTTTGACGGCGACGCCACTTTGAACGAATACACCCTTGACTCATTAGGCAACGCCGTCCTTTTCGATGCCTTTGGCAACGCCACCTACACTGGCAACAACATTTGGCCTTCCAGCAAAGAAGCCACGCTTTTGTTCAGAAAATGCCTTGAAAACCAAGAATTTGAAGAACAATTTGGAAACAAGTTGCTCCAATTGTGTCAAGATGTCCTCGCCTACGACAACACGGTGCAGCATTATTTCCGAATTAAGTCGATGCTGCAACCTGAAATCGGAGGACAAGCCTTCAGATTCGGCTATCCAATCGGTGTGGACTTTTGGAATTGGGCTTGCACAATAAGCCACGACTTCCTCTTGAATCGAGCCTCAATCTTTGCTACTGAATTTATTGATTATGTGGGAATTACCGAACAGCAAGAAACGGCTTGCATTTCCGTGTACCCCAACCCCGCCAACGATGTTTTGTTTGTTCGGAAGCAGGCGATGCCCCCCTATGAAGGATACCGCATCACTAACCTGACGGGACAAAACCTGCTACGAGGCACAATCACCGCTGAAAACCAGCAGATTGACATTACTAATTTGCCTTCGGGGATATATTTCCTTAGTGTTGGAGAACGGACGGTGAAATTTGTGAAACAATGAATACAAAACGCATAATTTTGCTATTTTTGCATTTGTATTCATAACAGTTATGCAAAACCTCAACATCGCCTACATCCAAGCCGACCTCAAATGGGAGGATAAAACGGCCAATTTGCAGCATTTCAGCCAATTATTAGAACAAGTACAGCCCGAAACCGACCTTATTCTCCTGCCCGAGACCTTCACCACGGCTTTCCCCGTCGACCCGAAATTCTTCGCCGAAACCGTAGACGGCCCGACGATGCAATGGCTTCAGTATCAAGCTAAAGCGAAAAACGCCGTCATCGCTACCACTTTCCCGTTGGAAAAAGACGGGCATTATTACAACAGCCTCGTTTGGATGCGCCCAGATGGGAGTTATGAACTCTATTTCAAGCGGCACACTTTCACGATGGGCGGCGAGGACAAGTTGGTGGAATGTGGTGAGAAACAGTTGATTGTTGAGCTTAAAGGCTGGCGCATCCGCCCGATGGTGTGCTACGACATCCGTTTCCCTGTGTGGGCGAGAAACCGCTACCAAAACGGACAATACGAGTATGACTTGGCTTTCTATTTGGCCAACTTCCCCGATTCGCGAATGGTGGTTTGGAACACGCTCCTTGTGGCCCGCGCCATCGAGAACCAAGCCTATTGGATTGGCGTGAACCGCGTCGGCGAGGATGCCAACGATTTGCATTATAGTGGTGAATCTCAGGTGATTAATTCACGCGGCGAAATCATTTCCAAAGCCGATCCTTACCAAGAAGCTGTGCTGCATTGCACTTTGGATGGTGAAAAATTGGAACGTTTCCGGCAGAAATTCCCTTTGGGACCGGATTGGGACAAATTCAGAATTGACATCAATGATTAATTATCACAAAACCAGCAAAACTTGCAAAACTGCAAAGAAAACATGGGCGGCACGCAACCGCGTTGCCGCCGGAAAGCCGCCGGTTGGCAGCTTTCCACAATCCAAATAAGGTTTTGTCGGTTTTGGGTGTTTTGTGACAAAAAAAGAACAATATGACGCTCTCCGTTTTCTCCGACGAATATTATATGAAACAAGCCTACCAAGAGGCTGAAACGGCTCTCGAAGCCGACGAAATTCCGATTGGTGCCGTTGTGGTGTGCAACAACAAAATCATCGCCCGCGCTCACAACCAAACCGAAACCCTCAACGATGTGACCGCCCACGCCGAAATGTTAGCGATTACCGCTGCCGCCAACGCCTTGGGCGCGAAATATTTGGATGAATGTACGCTCTATGTCACTTTGGAACCTTGCCCCATGTGTGCTGGCGCCTTGTGCCATGCCCACATCGGGAAAATCGTTTGGGCTGCCGACGACCCCAAGAATGGTTTTTCTCGTTTCGGCAAGATGCTACATTCCAAGACGAAAACCGAAACGGGGGTGATGCACGATGAATGTATCGCGCTGCTGACGGAGTTTTTCAAAAAGAAAAGATGATTTTTCACGCAGAATCCGCTGAAATCGCAAAACCTAACATAGGGGTTTTTCACGCAGAATCCGCTGAAATCGCAGAACCTGCTGGACAAAAACTTAGCGTCGCATTGCGACTCCCATAATTCTGCGCATTCTGCGTGCAAAAAAACAGCACATTCTGCATACCAAAAAATTCAATCCTCCGAAATCTCGCTCATCATACTGCGGTAGGCCGAGAACACATTGGCACGCGAAATATAGCCCAAATATTTCCCGCCCTGAATGACAGGAATGTTGTATTTGCCCGACTTCTGGAACTTATGCACAATCTCCTCCATCGGCTCCTCGGGGTGGATGACATAGTCAGGAAGGACGGCGAAATTCTGTATGGATTGGTCGTAATATTGCGTGTCAAAAAGGATGCCGCGTACGTCGTCGAACAGCACGTGGCCGCAGAAAAAACCCTCCTTGTCGACCACGGGGAAGATGTTGCGTTTCGAAGATGACACCAAAGGCAACAAATCGCGGAAGAGGCAGTCGGGATGGATGGGGGAGAAATTGGTTTCAATCAACTGATTGATAGCCATCATATTGAGGATGCTCTTGTCTTTGTTGTGGGTCACCTCAACGCCTTTCTCCGCCACGGCATTGGTGTAAATCGAATGGCTGAAAAACAGCCGATTGATGGCGTAGGCCAAGGCCGAGACAATCATCAGCGGCACGATGAGCGCATAGCCGTTGGTAATTTCGGCGATGAGGAAAAGTCCCGTAAGCGGGGCGTGAAGCATACCCGCCACGAGGCCGCTCATCCCGACGAGGGCAAATTTGGCCGGGTCTAAATCGCCAAGGCCCAAATAGTTGACCAAAGTGGCAAAAAACAATCCCGTGAAAGCCCCGATGAACAAGGCGGGAGCGAAAGTGCCTCCCACGCCACCAGCCCCGAAAGTGAAGGCCGTGGCAAAGGCTTTCAGCAAAATCATGCCCGCAAACAGGATGATGACCACCAAATCATATTCCTTGAAATGCGCAAACCAAGGATTGTTGAACACAGGGCTGTAGTCGCCGCGCAAAGCCGAGTTGATGGCCTCGTAGCCTTCACCGTAAAGTGCTGGAAACAAGAAAATTAAGATACCAAGCAAAGTTCCACCGACGAGCAGTCGTTTCCACGGCGAAGTGATTTTCTTGAATTGTTTCTCCACGCTGAAAGTCACCTTCAGGAAATAAGCCGAAACCAAACCCGCAAAAACGCCCAACAGCACATAATATATGGCATTGGACGGGATGAAACCCTCGGCGATGACGGCTGGGTATTCCACCGTCTGGCCAAGGAAGAAATATGCCGTCAGAATGGCGACAAACGAGGAGCAAATGATAGGCACTAACGCATTGAGTGACAGGTCGATCATAAACACCTCAAGGGCGAAAACAATACCCGTAATAGGCGCTTGGAAAATAGCTGCCAATGCCGCCGCTCCACCCATTCCGATGAGTTGGATGGTGTGCTTGTAATCCAATTTCAGCAACTGCGCGATGTTGGAGCCAATGCTGCCACCCGTCGAAACGGAAGGGCCTTCCAATCCCACCGAACCACCAAAACCTACCGTCAAGGCACTGGTGACAATGCTCGACCAAGTGCTGCTGCGGCTTACTTTGCCCTTGTTTTTCGAGATGGCGTAAAGGATGCCCGGTATGCCGTGCCCGACCTCTTTTTTCAAAATGTACTTGCAAAACAGGATGGTCAGCAGGATACCAATGGCGGGACAAATGAAATAGAGGAAATGCGCGTAGTTGAACTGCGCATTGATGACCAAATCGCGAATGCCATGCGCCAATTTCTTGATGATGACTGCGGCGGCACCCGCACAAAAACCCGTCGGGATGCTGAGTATCAGCATGAAACGACGGTCGGTCATGTGTGTCGCCCGCCATTCGTTGAATTGGTCAATCCACCCGTTGATTTTGTCTTTCAGCACGGTTTTAGTCGTTTTGCGGCGGCTAAAATAGGAAAAAGTAACGCGCGAAGGAAAAAGAAATGACTTTTTCCCTAATTTCGCACCGTCGAACAACAATTAAACATTTCAACAATCAACAATTCAACCCGATGAAAATCGTCAGTTACAACGTGAACGGCATCCGAGCGGCCATCAACAAAGGCCTGCTACAATGGATTCAGGAATACCAACCCGACGTGCTTTGCTTTCAGGAACTGAAGGCCACGCCCGACCAAATCCCCCTGATGGACTTTGAGATGATGGGCTATCACCATTATTGGCTGCCCGCCCAAAAGAAAGGCTACAGCGGCGTTGGCCTCATCACCAAACAAGAGCCTGATAACGTAGTTTATGGCATGAACGAGCCTTTGTATGACAACGAAGGTCGCTTCCTTCGTGCTGATTTCGGCGACCTTTCAGTGGTGAGCGTCTATCATCCCTCGGGCACCACGGGCGACGAGCGCCAAGCCTTCAAGATGGTGTGGTTGGACTTTTTCCGCCAGTATGTCAACGAATTAAGAAAGGAAAGACCGCAGTTGGTGCTTTCGGGCGACTACAACATCTGCCACGAGGACATCGACATCAACAACCCGCGAAAGCACGACACTTCGTCGGGATTCCTGCCCGAAGAGCGGCAATGGATGACCGACTTCCTCAGCGACGGCTACATCGACAGTTTCCGCCATTTGGTGAAGGAGCCTAACCGATACAGTTGGTGGAGTTTCCGTGCCGGTGCTCGCGCCAAAAACCTCGGCTGGCGCATCGACTACCATGTTGTGACTGACAACCTCGCCGACCGCATCGCCCAAGTGGACATTCTGCCGCAAGTGATGCACTCCGACCACTGCCCTATCGTGCTCGATTTGAAATGATTTTCGCGAAAAGGTTGGCGTTTCAGAAAAAATCCGTACCTTTGCAGGCGGATTTTTCATCCGATGGCCTCATAGTTCAAGGGATAGAACGGAAGTTTCCTAAACTTTAAATCTAGGTTCGAGTCCTAGTGGGGCTACAAGAAACGAGTTTTGCCCTCAAATTGTTTGGGGGCATAATTATTATGGTGATTTTGTTCAACAAGCCTTTTGGCGTGCTCAGCCAATTCACTCCCGAAGCCGGACATCGGGCGTTGGATGAATTCGGATTCCCTCCCAATGTGTATGCAGCAGGCCGCCTCGACCACGACAGCGAAGGCGCCTTGCTCCTCACCGACGATGGCAAACTCATCAAAAAACTGTTGGATCCGAAATTCAAGCATCCGCGTACTTACTTGGCCCAAGTGGACGGACAAATCACACAAGAAGCTGTGAATCAATTGAAAAAAGGCGTGACCATCAAGGGCTATCGCACCAAACCCTGCCAAGCGGAAATCGTTGCCCCGCCCGAAAACCTTTGGGAACGCATCCCTCCTATCCGCTACCGCGCCAACATCCCCACAAGTTGGGTGCGCCTCACCCTCATCGAAGGCAAGAACCGCCAAGTGCGCCATAGCACCGCTGCCGTGGGCTTTCCCACATTGCGGCTGATTCGGGTTCAGATTGGGAATATTTCATTGGGTGATTTGCAGCCTGGGGAATGGCGGGTGGTTAATGAAAAGGTGATATAAAGCCGTTCTCGTTCAGGGATGTTTAATGCTTGGAGAAATTGTTTCGGCATGAAGATTGGCTTTATTTTCCGTCCAAAAGGCATCAAAATTGCATTTGGCAAAAGTGTTCAGCTTTGTTGGCTTTCAAATGGTTCAACTATAATGCAAATAATTGCACCATTTCTGCTTTTGGATATTAAAAAGGCCATTAGATTGACTAACGGCCTTTTAATTTGTTAGTAATCAATAATTTGATAATCAATACTCATCCTCATGGAAGAAAAAGTCGTCCTTGGTGGGATAGTCCGGCCAAAGGTCTTCGATGCGTTCGTATATCTCACCTTCGTCTTCGATTTCCTGAAGGTTCTCAATGATTTCTTCCTGTGCGCCCGTGCGCAAGGCCCAGTCTAACAATTCATCGCGAGTGGCTGGCCACGGTGCGTCTTCCAATTTTGAGGCTAATTCAAGTGTCCAATACATATCTGTTTCGTTTGATTTTGAGGGCGCAAAAATACAAGTATTTTTTTAACTAACAAGGGTTTTTCCGATAAAAATAACGAATTTTTATTTCGTTGATTCCCAATTTGTTTCGTTGGATTTGTCTAAAAAGCCAAAAAATCTTGCCAAAACGAAGAAATAATCCGAAAGGCGGTTCAAATACTTCAAATCGATAGTATCTATTGGGTGTTGCGAGGCCAAACGCCAACCTTGACGCTCGGCGCGACGGCACACCGTGCGGCACACATGGGCGTGACTTGCCTTCAAGTTTCCGCCCGGAATGACGAACGATTTCAACTCGGGAAGTTGTTCGTTCATCACATCGATTTCATGCTCCAAGAAAGCTACATCATCGGCGGTCAAAACGGGAATCATCTTTTTCACCTCGGAGTTTTCGTCCAAGGCGAAATGCGACTCGATGGTGAACAACTTGTTCTGCACCGTGTCCAAAACGGTTTTCATTTCGGCGGTGATGCCCTCTTGGTCGTAAAGCACGCCGATAAAGGCGCTTAACTCATCGACAGTGCCGTAGGCTTCAACTCTGTCATCATATTTCGCGACGCGCAGACCGCCTATTAATGAGGTCTTGCCTTCATCGCCAGTTTTCGTATAGGTAATATTCTTCATTGTAATTTGTTTTTCACAAAACCGACAAAACTTTCAAAACCTTTCGTTGGTTGTGGCGGCTACGCAACCGCAACGCCGCCGGAAAGCAGCCGGTTGGCGTGCTTTCCCCACTCTGTCCGTTGTTTTGTAGATTTTGCATGTTTTGTGGTATTAAACTCTAATATTTTAATACAAAGTCCTGTTTTTCAATGCCTTCGCGGAAGAAAACCATGCCGATACAATACAAGTCGAGGGTGACCGACACATCCTCGTTGCCTTTGATTTCCTCCCATGCGTCTTCCATCGCTTTGTTATGGTGGATGCCCTCGAAGACAAACACCGAGTCGGCGGTCTTATAATTCAGGCAATCAACGAGATAGTCCCAAGTGTCGTCCTCGAAGGAGGCGCGACTGAAGAAGACAAAACCCGTGTTCAACCGCCTGAAATGCTCCGAATCGAACTCGGCGGGCTGGATGAGGTTCACATTGACGATGCCCATCGAGTTCAAGGTTTCCAAAAAGTCATCCGACTGCTCCAAATAGATTTTGGTTTGCAAGTGTCCCAATGCCAACGCCGTGGTATTCAACGCGGTAAGTCGCCCAAACGACACCACAGAATCAGGCTCGAAATAGCGTACCATCCTGTAAAGCAGCCGACTTTGTTTGCGAAGGTTGTAGTGGATGTATTTCCTCTTGTCCAACAGCCGCGCCACGCGATAAATGGTGTCGTAGTCGCGGTTGGAACCGCTGTCGTTCAGCACCTTGCACATGAAATCATACACGAAAGGCGAATGGATGCCATACTCGCTCTTGCGCTGCAACAAATACTTCAGGTAACTTGTCAACATAACTCAATCATATTGAACCTTTTGCAGGTAGTAGACCGTCCTTCTCGGCTTGGGCTGACTGCCATTTTGGATGATTTGCGACCCGAAAATGAGGAAACGGCTACCATACCATTTGCCCAACTGTGCAAAATACTCATCTTCCACATAATCAGCACCATAAATCGGAGCCAATTTTTCGCTTTGTTGGTTCATCAACGCTTGCCCGTTGGCATCGAAAGCGGTGTAACGCAATTGGTTGCGATAGGGCGAGGCCACCACCAACTCATCATAGCACACCCCTTCAGACGAGTGCGGGAAAAGGTCGTAGGTCAGTTCGTTGTCGAATTTCACCGACTGTTGCCATTGCAGATGTCCGTCGCGGTCGAAGGCGAGGATGATTTCGCTGAAAAAGTCGTAGCCATCGAACACGGTGTAGGTGTAGGGATAGCCGCCGTAATAGCCGTAATAGCCATAATTCATGCGGGTTTCGGTGTGGTAATAAGGCATGAAAGCCTCCACCGCAAAGATGGTCAGGTCGCCAAAATCGGTGAGGCGGGGCTTCAGGAATTGGAACGCGATTTCGCCCCTCGTGGGGTTGTCTTTCCTTTGGTTTTTCAGTTTCTCCTCGCGCAGGCGCACACGGTCAGAGGCGGTCAAAGCGTGCTCAATTTCAGGCATGTCCTTGAACAAGAACACTTTGCTGTCGGGCACTCCGCCGACAAAGCGCATCCACACCACGCCAAGGCTTTCCTTGTCGAAGTTTTCGGTCACGCCTTCGAGATTGACTTTCCGGCCCGTTTCGCGCTCCAAAGTGCCGATAACCACCAAGTTTCGGCTTTCGTCGAAACGAAACACCATACGGCCCAAGGCGGCGTTGGGAATGTTCTCATAACGGTAAGTGCCTTGCAGGTTGCCCGTGGGCGAATATACGAGGAACGACGTGGAAACGAAACGCTTGTTGTCAAACTCTTTGGCGGCCACCACAAAGCAATGCTCCTTGGCAAAGGCGTCTGTTTGGAACAAAACAAAATTCCCTGACGATGATGGAGTTATCGTGCGGCATTGGTCGCTTGTGAGGTCGTAGAATCGGAGAGAACCGTTGCCGTTTCTGTTGTTCAAGGCCATCATCATCGTGCCGTCAACGACCTCAACGGAAAGCGGCACCGACTTTTCGGGCCATTTGTCCCAAAAAGTGCGGTAGGCATTTTCTTGTCGGTCGTAGGCAACTACAAGAAAATCAAGCGAATCTGCTGCTTTTTTGTTGTCTTCGTTCACAAAAAGGAAGGCCGCGAAACGCGCATCGTTGCCCGCATCGAAGAATTTGATTTTGTCGGGCAAGGGGATGAGATCGCTGCGGGTTTCGTAAAGGCTACTGTCGACGCAGGCGAAATTCCAAAGGCGGTGTTTCGCCTTGTCGGTCTTTTCGGTTTCGTAAAGCAAAAGGCCGCCATTTTCGCCAAACGACAGGAAATGACAGCCTTGCTCCTTATGCCAACGGTTCACCTCATAGCGCACGGGTTCCACTTGCTGGGCTGTGGCCCAGTTCATAATAAGGAGTGACGCTATGAAGAGTATTCTTTTCACGGGATTGGGTTTTAACTCCCCCGCCTTCGGGGTTGGAGAGCAGGTTTGACTCCCCCGGCCTGCGGCCACCCCCTCTCAGAGGGGGAAGCCTACCGGACGCTGCCCGAAGTTGCGCTACGCTTGCATCGGGTTATAGTAGTATCGCCCTTTCAGGGCTTTGCTCCCGCGTCGCTTTGCGCTTCCCCCTTTGCAAAGGGGGGCAGGGGGATTCAAAAACACATCTTTTTAGAACTTCACAAACTTGGAAACTGCCGTAGTGCCATCAGCGAAGCGGAAGTTGACGAAATAAACGCCATTTACCAGTTCGTTGACATCGAGTTGGGCTTGGCCAGCAACCACATTCGTTTCGCTCACCTTGCGGCCCGTCATGTCGAAAATGCCGACTTTGGCATCGCTTTCGAGCGTGAACGAAACCTGCTCGCGGGCAGGATTGGGATAGAGGCTGATGGTTTGATTATTCTCTTCAACAGTCAAAGCACCGTATGAAACAACCTTCACATAGTCGATTTCCCACGAAGAAGCGGCATCGTCTGTGCTCTTGTAAACAAAGGCAACATGGAAACTCGGGAAATAGATGGAGCCGCTGGGGTTGAGGGTGGAAGAAACATCAAATTGTCCGGATTCTTCCCATTCGTAGTCGCCGGATGAGTAATCGAAAACATCGGTGATGTCAATCCAATCGATGCTCCAGGGCTCGCTTTGTCCATCGTATTGTCTGGAAATCAGCACTTGCAACGGCTCACCGTCAAACTTCTTGGCCGTGCGGAAACTCAGGACGGCATCTTGGAACGGACTGGTTATCAACGGACTGACAAGCCAGTCAACATTCTCGTGTGGAGCACCGTTGGCATAGCCGTTCATGTTGGCATAGGTGGTGCCTTGGTAACTGCCTTGATGCCATTCTTGTTCGCCAAGCATATTGTAAGCCGTGAACGCGCCTAAGTCTTGGGCGAAGCCTTCAAAGAAAATGGTTTCCATAAATTCCAGATCGGCTTGGGCTGTCGGATAGTTGCCGTCGGTCTTGTAGTTGATATTTTCGCCGCTGTTGGTGTAGGGGAAAATGGCGAAATAATACCTGTTGCCGCCTTCCAAACCGCTGAAAGTAAAGGTTTGGACACCGAAGCCTACATTCTTGGACATTAGACCATCGGGAACAGGTGTGCCGTCGACGGGAATATTGAAGGTGTTGTCCAAGGAAGCCAAAATCAGATACTTTTGAGGCTGTTGGCCACCTTGCGAATCAGTCCAAGTGAGGATGATGTTGTCTTCATCCGGCGTTGCAGTGAAATTAGTGGGATAGTTGGTCGGCTCGGGGAGAATCTGGCCGCCGCCAGCCTTGTAGAAACTAACGCGCGTGTCGATGCTCGAAGTTTCGGCATAGCAACTGAACAAGGGGGCGTTGTTTGAGGTGTTGGGGTTGAAACGCATGTTGTTGCGCTCGTTTTCGCCTTGGGCCACAACCTCAGCTGTGCCATCAGCATTGAAAACGATGCTCCATTCGCCGTTGGCATCAAGTGTGGTTTGGGTCTTCAAGTTGTTGCTGCTGCTGCTTGCGGCATAGAGATAACCGCCTTTCACTTCGTCGAAGAAGGTCCAAGCGCCATTGGTTCCGCCCAAAGTGAATTGGAACACGTCGGTTTCGCTGGAGGGGTCGGTGCCAGGCGTAACGGTGATGGATTCGCCGTTTTCGCTCACAACCACCGCGTTACGGTTGTTCGTCTTTTGGTAGCCCATAGCGAGGACACCTAAATCGTCGTGATGGGCTACGATGAGGTAGTTGGCACCTGCCTCAAGGCCCGAAACAGAAGTAACCTTCGTAAAGGTTGTGTTTTGCGCGAAGCCGCTCACCGAAAGGAGCAGCATGGCCACTAATGAGAATAGAACTTTTTTCATTTTTGATTGGTTTTATGTTTGACAATTGATTTGATGTATTTCTTTGTTTTAAACTACGGATTTGACTGATTTGATCGATTTAATTATCTGTTGAATCCGTGTAATCCGTAGTTTCATAGCCACTACAATTCCAAAACATCGGCCTGTTCAACGGCCTTGATTTCGGGGATGACTTTCTTCATCACTGACTCGATGCCGTTTTTGAGGGTCATTTTGCTGTGGGGGCAGTTGCCGCAGGCTCCTGTCAGTTCCACGATGACGGTGTTGTCGTCGGTGAGTTCCACGAAGTTGACGTCGCCGCCGTCCTGCTGGAGGTAGGGACGCACTTGCTCGAGGACGTTTTTGACTTTTCTTAGGAGGGTTTCTTTATCCATATCTATCTTTTTTTCTCACGCAGAATCCGCTGAAATCGCTGAACCTGCCGGATGCATTGTTTTCGTCGCTTTGCGCTTCATAAAATTCTGCGAATTCTGCGTGCAAATATCATTTCGTATTTATTATTTCCTGTGCAATCTTGTCGAAGGCCTTAGTGACGGGCGAGTCGGCATCCAATGCGAGTGGCATACCCGCATCGCCACATTCGGCAATCTTCTCTGTGATAGGAATTTGGCCGAGGAGCGGCACGCCAAGTTGGTCGGCGAATTGTTGGCCGGTTTCCTTGCCGAAGATGTAATACTTCTTTTCGGGCATGTCGGAGGGTGTGAAGTAGGCCATGTTTTCCACCAAGCCGTAAATCGGAATTTGCAAAGCCTCTTCCTTGAACATCATGGCGGCGCGAAGCACGTCGGCGAAGGCCACTTTTTGTGGTGTGGTCACGATGAGAGCCCCCGACACGTTATATTGTTGGGCCAAAGTCAGTTGGATGTCGCCCGTTCCGGGAGGCATGTCCACCACCATCCAATCCAACTCGCCCCAAAGGGTGTCGTTCATCAGTTGGTTGAGGGCACTGGTGGCCATGGGGCCGCGCCAAATGAGCGGGCGGTCGGCATCGACGAAACTGCCGATGCTCATCAGTTTGATGCTGTATTTTTCGATGGGCAGCATCACCGTCTTGCCGTCTTTCTCGAAAGCACTCGGCTGTTCGTTACCCAAGCCGAACATCATCGGGACAGAAGGGCCGTAAATATCGGCGTCAATCAAGCCCACGCGCTGGTTGGCGCGTGCCAAAGCGATGGCCAAGTTGGCCGCCACCGTCGACTTGCCTACGCCGCCCTTGCCCGAAGCCACAGCGATAATGTGCTTCACCTTCGAGAGGGCCGTTTTTTCTTCCACCACCTTGATTTCTATGTCGATACCCTCACCAAACACCTCGGTCAGGGTGCGTTTGGCACCGTTCACGAGAATGTCGTTTTTCGGGTCGTTGGCATGTTCCATGACAAGGTCGAAACGGATGGCATTGTCCTTAACCATCAGATTCTCAACCATATTCAAAGCAACGATATTGTCCCCCTTGGGGAAATAAATGACGTCCTTCAGGACTTCTTGTACATTTTCTTTATTTAGCATGATTTTAAATTATTACGCGGCAAAGTTAGTAAATAGTTAGGAGTTGGGGGTTGAAAGTTGAAAGTTTTTGTATTTTTGCCGCAAC
>Ga0326514_10001401_pt1 | contig 15712 bp, 11 predicted proteins | sample 3_2548_0518_D_FD_203653 | JGI IMG/M metagenome (GOLD analysis project Ga0326514, IMG submission 203653) | Bovine rumen microbial communities from UC Davis, California, United States - 3_2548_0518 | ecosystem: Host-associated > Mammals > Digestive system > Stomach > Rumen | place: USA...
ACGGCCTTTTCGCGGGTCGCGTCGCTGAGCCAGTCGACCGATTCCAGCATCTTTCGATAGTAAGCCACGACGTCCGCAATGATGTCCAGCATGTCCTGGCGCTGCTGCTCAGTGCAGTAGGCCTGGATATACAGGTTGTCCATCGGCACGGGCAGCGTGCCCAGCACGATCTGCAGCGCGTTGTCGTCCTCACTGGTCTCGCCGGTGATGCCCATGACAGCGTTCGAGATGGCCTCCACCTGCTTAAAGGTCTCACGATCCAAATCAGTTCCCATGGAGTACGCAGCCTTCAGCACCATCCAGTCCCGCATGAGGACGACGTTTTCCTCCGTGTAGAGCTCCGGCAGTGCCGCGATGAAATCGGGCTCCGTGACCAGGAAGCGTTCGCCAACCTTCAAACCGAAGGCCTGGAGCATGTCCAGGATCGGGAAGTCGCCCGCCAGCGCCGTCAGTTCCTCCGGGCTGTAGTAGTTGAGCAGGCTCGTGAAGTAATCTGCCTGGTAGTGCGTCGCCGTGGGCTTGATGTGCGCGGCCAACAGCGCATCAAAGGCAAAGGCGTTCTCGATCACCTGGGCGGCTTCCTCCTCGCCGTAGCCCAACCGCGTAAGCATATACGTTCCAAGCTGCTCATACAGCGTGTAGTACAACTCGCCCGCCTGGGTGCGCTCGGTGTATTCCGCCGAATCCTGGAGCATCAGGGAGGGCGTGCCGATCTGCGTGATGTAAATGTCCGGGTTGATAAAGTCAGCGCTGACGGCCATGGTCAGCGGATAGAACCGCATGAGGTTGTTCCTGTCACACAGGTAGCCGGTGACGGCCTCCAGGCTGTCGATGCCCTGGATCGCCTCTATCGTGGGCATGGCCGGTTCCACGCCCTGGGCGTCGCGGTAGTCCCAGTCCGACACCAGCGCATACAGCTTGTGAACCAGCTCGGCGTCATGGCCGGTGAGAGTATCGTCCTTCATCAGGGCAATCTGCCGATCCTTCAGCGTGCGATCGACGTCCTCCATCGAGCCCGCCTTGGATTCGCCGGCGGGGATCTGGGCTTGCAGAATCCAATCCTTGTTGACGAATAGGCCGTAGTCGTCCTTGAGCTCTGCGGGCGTGTCCTCGGTCACGTTCCCCTGGATGTCGGCATTCAGCCAGCGCCCGTCCAGGATTGTGCCGCCCTCGGCCAGGGCCGGAGCCAGGGCCAGTATGGCACAGAGCAGCAGTGCGGTCAGTTGTTTCATGGGAATAAAACTCCTTCCTAAATGTATTCTTTATGCGTTATACGCATAAATTCATTGGATGCGCCGGGCGACGACCACCAGCCGGTCATCGCCCAGGCAGGTGGTCAGCGTCAGCAACGCGTCGCCTGTCTGCACATCGATGTCCGCCGTTTGAATGGCATTCCTGCGCAGGGTATCGATGTAGGTGTTGAGGTAGACCTCCTGATGATACATAACCACCGTAATCATGCATCAAATCTCTACATTTTTCAACCCTTCTGGCACGAGAGGTATTGATTTAGGCACAAGTGGGAGTGCTCTTGCAAGGTGAATACTTTGCACCCCCTCCGGGCATAAAAAAAAGAAGCCCCGCCATCAGCCGTTAATCAGCCGACAGCGGGGTAAAAAACAAGCTCCGCAGATCCATCTCCTGCGAAGCCTCACGCCTGAATGTTCCCTATGAAATTGTAGGTGATTTTGATTTCCTGCTTCTTCACACCATCGACCTTCTGTGCCTGCCCGACATCAACCCGCTCGATCAGGGTAGCGACGATCTCCGGCGTCAGTTCCTGCATCTCCGTGAACTTCCTGACCACCCGTATGAACTGCTTGGCGTTGTCAGATGTGGTTCTGGCAGCCGTAATCTGCGCCTGCAAGGTTTCGCATTTCGCCCTTAGCGTTTCCTGCTCGGCCTCATAGGTCGCCAGCATCTTTGCGAACCGCTCGGCGCTCAGGCCTCCTGACACTTTGTCCTCGTAAAGCCGGTTGATGATCTGGTCGATTTCCTCGATGCGCTTCTTCGCCTCGGCATACCCCTTTTCGCCTTTCTTCACGGCATCATCGCCCTGCCGCCGCGTTTTCTTCTCCACCATCCTGACGAATTCATCCTCGTGCTCACGGGCAAAGGCGCAGTCGGCGCGGAGCTGGGAGAGAACAGCAGGCTCCAGCTCGTCCCTGCGGATGTAGTGCGTACTGCATTTCTTGTAGTGCATGTAGTACCCGCACATGTAGGTTCCGCTGGTTTTGAGCCGTGACGGATGGCTGAAGTAGAGCTTGCTGCCGCAGTCGGGACAGTAGAGGAATCCGTTGAGCGGGCCCTTGTCCCAGACGTGCTCCTTCCTGCGCCTGCCGTTTTCCCGCATCTTATGAACGGTCTGCCAGGTGTCTTCATCAATGATGGGCGTCTGCGTGTTTTTCGTGATGATCCAGTCGGCTTCATCATTGAGCACGCTCTTGTGGGTTTTGTAGGAAACCGTCTTTCGCCTGTAACTGACCGTGTGGCCGCAGTACTCATACCTGTCGAGGATGTTGAGGATTGTCCCCGGATGCCAGATGGCCGTCGGCGTTTCAAAGGTCACAGCCTTGCCCTTGGTGTACTGCTTCTGCTTTGCCAGGTAGTCGCCGGGCGCGTCATAGCCCCTTTTCGCCATCTCCTCGGCGATCTGCGTGGCGTTCCTGCCGTCCAGATAAAGCTGGAAGATTTCGCGGATGATTTTCGCTGGTTCCTCGTCGATCACCCACTTCTTGTAGTTTCCGTCCGCTTTCTTGTAACCATACGGCGCGTTTCCCGTCAGATGCTCACCTGACTTGGCCCGCGACTGCATGCTGGCCTTGATTTTCTTAGAAATGTCGCGGCAGTACCATTCGTTGATGATGTTGCGGAAGGGCGTGAAATCATCGGACGCTCCGCTGGCGCTGTCCACGCCGTCGTTGATGGCGATGAAGCGGATGCCCGCCTCTGGAAACTTGACCTCGGTGTAAAGCCCCACATGCAGGTAATCCCTTCCGAAACGGGACATGTCCTTGCAGATGATCGTCCCGATCAGGCCGTTGTCCACGTCGGACATCATAGCCTCGAAGCCTGGGCGGGAGAAATTCGCGCCGCTCCATCCGTCGTCGACGTAGAATTTCGCGTTGGAAAAACCGTGATCGGCAGCGTACCGGCTCAGGATGGTTTTCTGGTTCCCGATGCTGTTCGACTCGGCGTCACCGCCGTCGTCCCTTGACAGGCGGCAGTAGAGCGCCGTGATCTTGTCGGGGGTTATGGTTTGTTTAAGCATTTTCACTCCTCCTTGAATCGATTGTCCAGTGCTATCTATGGCTCTAAACGACACACATAGCAAGTCGTTTTTCAGGCGGATTCCTGAACAAACTGATAACATCTGGACTGCTTCGCAACGGCGTCAAGGATGAGCTTTTCCAGCTTTTTCTCCAGCGGCTCGGATGCTTTTTCGCTGTAGCCGGTCGTGATGATGAACACGGTGCCGCCCTGCTTCATCTCGGTTGAAGCCTTCGTTTCTGTAACCGATGTGTTCGCATCCCGCTTCGAGGGAATATCATTCCTGGAGCAGAAGCTCCGCACCGTTTCGCGGGAGAGGGAGAGCTTTTCCGCTATGGCCTTATAGCCCAGGCCCGCCGCTCTGGAATCCCGTATGGCCGTCTTCTGGGCGTCTGTCAATCTCTTCATAAAGCGTCATTACCTCCATCAAAAAAGCCTGGTCATGTAATGACACCCAGAGGGCTCATACGGACGCAGGCAGGATTATATGTTCGGATTCATTGCGTTGTCCCTTCTTTCTTTGATTGTCTTTGTTTGTCCTGTTTTCATTGTTCCGGCTGAATCCAATGCCGGGAAATATGTACATGGCTCCCGCCCACAGGAGAGAAGCCCCTCTCCCATGAGCGGAAACCGTTGTCTGTCGCTGAGCGCAAAACCGCGCTCAGTCATTCTGGCTGTGAATCACAGTTGTGATCAGCCCTGCGCCGGGGTCCCCTTCATCTTGAGAACCTGTACAGCCTCGGGCAGAATCAGCTTGCCGTCCACGCGCTCCTTGGCGACGAAGGCCACCTGACCCACACCGGCGTACAGCTCGTGGAGCGCCGCGAAGCTGCGGGTGCCGCGATCACCGATGTTGTAGTAGCTGAAATCGCCGAAGGCCACCACCGGCTGACCGGCTGCGACGGCGGGCACGAACTGAGAAGTGTACACCGGGAAGCCCAGCAGACGGTCCGGCTCACCGGCGGTCAGGGCGGGCTGCCAGATATACTGGCCAGTGCCGTCCTTCAGTTTGCGGATGAACGCCAGGGTGCTGTCGGCCATGATGAAGGCGGCGTTGGTACGATAGGGCCGCTTCAGCTTATAGATCAGGTCGAGCACCTCATCCGCCGTGATGGTGTTCCCGGCGCTGGTGATGCCGATCTGGCCGCCGAGGGTCGGATGCAGCAGTCCGGTGGGCTTGCTGTTGCCGTCGCCTACGAGGAAGGCTTCTTCCTCGGAGTTGGCGATGGCCTGGCCGAAGGAGCGGATCAGGAAGCCCTCCAGATCGTACTGGTTGTCAGCCAGAAGCTCCTCGGAAACCTTGGTCGCTACGGAGAGCTTGAAGGCGTCCAGAATCTTCTGGTCGAAGCTGGCGTCGGAGAACACCAGAGCGCCGCTTTCCTCGACCCAGGACGCGGCGGGCTTGGATGCCGCGACGTTGATCTTGCGCTCGCCGGAGGTCTGGATCACAGTGCCCAGCTTGCGGATCACGTTCTCCTGCTCCAGGGCTTCGATCAGGCGGGCGTCCCACTCAGCGGGAACCAGATAGCCGCCGCTGGCGTCGGTGCCTTCGATGAGCACATTGGAGACCTGACGGAAGTTGGAGCGCAGAGCGCCAAGCATGGCGTTCTTATACTCGTCGGATGCGCGTCCGGTCTTCGCCGCGCCAGTGGTTCCGGGCTTGCTGGTCAGCGGGGTGCCGATGGTACGGGAAAGCTCCGCGTCCAGCGCAAGGCCGCGCTCGTTGCGCTTGATCTCTTCGCCCAGGCCGATGATCTCCTGTTCCATCTTCTCGTAAGTGGCGACGTCCTTTGCGGACAGCATGCCCTTCTCGTCCCGATGGGAATCGAGGAACTGCTTCGCCTGTTCCCAGGCGCGGGCACGGTTCTCACGCAGTTCGTTTACAGTGAAAGATCTACTCATGAATAATACCTCCTGCCTCTTTGGGCAAAAATAACAGCCCCCATGAGGGAGCCTGGTTGAATGGCCCATAACCGGGCCGGAAATAAAGAACAGCGGCAGAGGGGCTTCCCTGACCGCTGCGTCTTCCTTATTTGGTGTCTTTCTTCGCGGCGTAGATACCCGCGTCCTCCAGCTTGATCATAGCGCCTTGGATGAGGAAGTTGTCGCCGCCCTTTTCCGCCGGGATCAGGTCGAATCCCTCCAGACGGCGCACATCGTTGGGGCACATGAAGCCGTTGTTGATGCCGACGGCATAGCCCTCCATGCGGCTCTTGTAGTCGCCGCGAAGCAGCCCGTCCACATTGAATCGGATGGAATACTGTTTCTTTTCCTCCCGGCCCAAGAGCGAACGCGACAGGCTCTGCTCCCAGCGAATGATCCAGGGCGTCAGGCTGTACATCACGAAATCGAGAGACATCTGTTCGATGTTGTTGAACGTCGCCCGCTCAAGGTTCTGTACCATATGGGGAGGAACACGAAAGATGCGGCAGATTTCCTCGACCGAAAACTTCCTTGTTTCCAGCAGTTGGCTGTCCTGCGGCGACAGGGAGATCGGCTTGAATGTCGTGCCCTGCTCCAGCACAGCCACCTTCCCGGCATTGCGGGTCCCGCCGAAGGCTTCATTCCACGACTGCCGCAATAAATCCGGATTCTTGATGAGCGTCGGCGTTTCGAGGATGCCCATCGGGGCCGCGCCGTTGGCATAGTATTTGGAACTGTATTCATCGGCGGCAAGTCCAGCGCCCACCGCATTCCGGCATGCGGCTATCGGGCTCATACCCACCAGACCGTCAAAGCTCAGTCCGGGGACATGCAGCACATCGGCGGCATCGAGGATCACGGTGTTCTGCTCCATGGTCGGCGGCTCCGCGTCATATCTGGTGTAGCGGTAGAACAGCCGCCCGGTCTTTTCATCCCGCTCCACGCTCATGCGGTTCGGCATCAGGGGATACAGCGCCACAACCTCGCCGCGCCCGTTTCGCAGGATTTGTGCGTAGGCATTGCCGTAGAGCAGCAGGTGCGCCATCAGGGTCTCCCTGAGCGTATAGCTGCTCATCTCAGGGTTCGGTTCATCGTGGAGCAGGAAGAACAGCGGATGATCCTCCGCTTTCTCCTGATTGCCGTTTTCGCCGCGCTTATACACATGCAGCGGCAGGCTGGCGATGGATTCGCTGAGGACGCGCACACAGGCATACACAGCGGCCATCTGCATGGCGGTGCTCTCCGTCACCGGTTTTCCCGCCGCGCTCTGTCCGAAAAAGAAGCGCGGGCCAGTACCGGCGGCGCGGTTTTCCATCCGCCCTTTGAAGATACTCTGAAAAATGCTCATTTTTACCTCCTCCCGCCCTTCATGGCGGTCGATTTCTGTACAGCATCCATCGGCGCATTCGCTTGATAACATGCTGCCGCAGTACACTTGACAGGGGTGTTATAATGGGCTTGCAAAGCCCATTAGGGTTGAAAAAAGCCGCCAGTCAGCGGCTACAGGCGGCGCTCATATAAACAGAAGGCCGCGATGTTCGTACACAGATTCGGTCTGTGTATTTTCGTTTCTGATGGCTCTGTCCAGCGCCATGACCAAGGCTACCGCAAGGTCAACTTTTTCGGTGGCCTTGGTCTTGCTGATTTTGATGTTGCCCGCCGGATCGGTCTGTACGACGCAGTTGTCCATGCACCAGCGCAGAACCGGATGGCCGCCGTGGGCAAGTTTCTGTTCCAGGGTGAGCTTGTACAGTTCCTTTGTCGGCGCGGACATATCCTTGAAGCCCTGCCCGAAGGGAACGACCGTCATACCCTCATCAGCGAGATGCTGTATCAGCATCTGTGCGTTCCAGCGGTCATATGCGATCTCACGGATGTCGTAATGCTCCCGCAGGGCGAGAACCTTGGCTTCTATGGCTTCGTAGTCAACGACATTGCCCTCGGTGGCGAGGATGAAGCCCTGCTTGCGCCATAGGTCATAGTTCACATGGTCTTTCCGGGAACGCTGATCTATCGTTTCCTCCGGCACCCAGGCAAAAGGCAGGATGTAATACGGTTCCTCCGGCATCAGCGGCGGGAACACGAGCACGAGAGCGGTGAGGTCCTGCGTAGAGGACAGGTCGATCCCGGCATAGCAAGGGCGACCATGAAGCATCTCCGCATCCACAGGAGCCGCGCATTTGTCCCATTTTTCCATCGGCATCCAGCGGACGGCCTGTTTCGTCCAGATGTTCAGCCGAAGGGTTTTGAACACGTTCTCTTCCGACGGGTTCTGCTTCGCTGATTCGCAGGCTTCCCGGATTGCGGATTCCTGGAATGTGATGCCCATGGAAGGATTGGCCTTCCTCCACACTGACGGGTCAGTCCAGTCATCCTCCGGGTCGGCGGCATACACAACCGGATAGATCGTGGAGTCGGTTTTGCGCCCATCCAGAATGTCCTTAGCCTTCTGGAACAGTTCATAACCGATAGAGTGGATGTTGTCACCCGCCGTAGAAATAATGAACTGAAGGGGCTGCTTTCGTGCATCGCCGCTACCCTTGGTCAGAACATTGTAGAGGTCAGGGTTCTTCTGGACGTGAATCTCATCCACGATTACTCCATGCGCGGAAACACCGTGGGCGCGGTCTGCATCGGAGGAGAGCACCTGATAGAAACTGTTGGTCGGCAGAAAGACGATGCGCTTCCGGCTGTCCAGAATTTTGCATCGTTTCTTTAGCGCAGGCGAGAGCCGGATCATATCTGCGGCCACATTGAACACAAGTGACGCCATCTGTCTGTCCGCCGCTGCGCCGTATATTTCTGCCCGCTGCTCGTGGTCGGCGCAGAGAAGATACAGTGCAATAGCGGCGGCAAGCTCGCTCTTCCCGGCTTTCTTTGGTATGAAGGTTATACACTGCTTAAACTGCCTTGTACCGTCTTCCTTCAGAATACCGAAGAGATCGCGGATGATTCTGTCTTGCCAATCGAGCAGCTTGAAGGGCTGGTTATAGAATGCGCCCTTCGTGTGTTTCAGTGATTCGATGAAGAGCACGGCGCGGTCTGCTTTCACCTTGTCGTAATGACTGGTCGACAGCATGAACCGCGACGGCTCATATACATATCCTTCCATAACGGATCATACCTCCTTCCGTCGTGTGCGAACTTCCGGCCAAGATTGGCAGGAAGTTGATGTAGATACTTTCCGCAGAATTCTGCGGGATGTTCAAGACATGGCCGCTACCTTCTACCAAATTTGGTAGAAAGTTCGATTTAATCCGACAGCAACGATTCCAGCAGATCATCATGAGGACTGCCCTTGTAGCTTTCTGAGCAGTTCTCCTGGACGATCTGATAGATTTGCAGCCACAGGCTGTTTGACAGTTTTAAATAGCTCTGTGCCTCGACCACAAACGGACTCTGCGTCGGCAGGCCGGTGGTCGGATGCCGGTTCACAAAACCGAACTGGCTGGACACGCCCTCAATCTGAATCCACCGGGCAGTCGCCATGGCGTACTCATGCAGTAGGATCGGGTTGATGAGATGCGCACAGTTGCGCTCTTTCAGCCACTCCCACGTTTCGGTATAGATATCATCCGCATGAAGCTCGCCCATCCGCTGATCCGCTGTCATGAAATCCTTGATCGGCGGCATGGAGATATTCTCCAGTTCCGGCGGCTCTGGCAGCTTCATCACAGTAGCCGATTTTCCTTCCTTGATCTTCTCCGACAGCGGCTTTTTCTTCCGGCCTGCGCCGGGTCTTGCGCCGCCTCGGTTGGTTCCGTCTTTCGCCATACGATTCTCCTTCCCACCAGCACATAGCTGATAACTATAGACACCGCCGATTTCGGCGGAATCATAATTCTGTCCCGCCAACATTGGCGGCACAAACTACGTTTGATTTCTTTGATTTCGTTTGATTTCAAGACCGCTTTTTTCAAACAGAAAGGCACCCCGGATACTGTGGGATCGCTCCCAAAATGTACCCGAAATGCCCTGTTTATAAGGTTTCATGAGCCTTGGTGCCTTTTGAATCTGGCTACTGGCGGCAGTCCATTGGCCCCGTTTGATTTCTGATTTTTGCGCACGACAGGGGCCGACGGTCTTCAGGAAGCCGCGCCGGAGGATTAGACCCACCCCCAGGGGCCGGAATCAAACGGAAATCAAAGGGTTTTCAAACAATAATCAAACGGTCTTGTAGTCCATCACACACTCAGGCAGGAACAGCCCGTCGCGTCCATCCTCCTGACGTCTGAAGATCGGAGACTTCCTGCTGACGCGGTAGTGCCAATTCAGTTCATCCACCGTCACGGGATAGAAGCCGCACAGAAGCATCGCCTCCTTGAACTGGTTGTTGGTCATATAGATGTTGGTGCGGTACTCCAGCACATGCTTCATGCCATAGCTGGTGTGTCCGTCCAGCGGCGTCTCCCTGGGGGTCACATTGGCCTTGATCCAGGCGAGCGCCTTTTCCTGCTCCGCTTCGAACAGGTCACAGAAGTGTTCGTCCTCGCCTTTGGAATGGACGCTGACGCCAAGGATCGTACCATCGGCATTCCGAATGGCTTCTACCCAGCTCCAGTATCCGTGGCGGTCAGCCGCCTCATAGAACCGCTCTTTGCTTGTCATCTTCATATGAATCCTCGCTTTCCCCGTACAATGCCCGGCGGCAGAATAAAAGCTCCCGGACAAAGGGGAGCAAATGATTGTCATCGGTTGTCTTTCCACCTGCGGATCACCGCATTGATAAACTTCCTCGGAACAACCAGGGACCGCAAACCTTTCATTTGCAGTTTCCTGACCATCCTCTCCGAAATGCCCAGCCACTTTGCCGCTTCATCCGGCTGCTTACGTTCAATATATAACTGCCACAGAACCTTGCGGCTGTAGTCGTTATCCATTGCGCTTAGCGACCGGAACAGTTCTCTGCGAACCATGTTTTCTTCCCGTTCCATCTCACGAAATTCAGACAGCAGATAATCCGCTTCCGGGTTATGGACGTACAACGCATACTCGTATCTGTTTTTCAGAATCATGGCCGCTTCTTCATAGCCGCGAAGCCGCAGCAGATAAGCACTGGCAATCCGCCTCCGGCATCGTTTACAGCAGTTTTCATCGCACATCATCTGTTTCTCCTGTTACTATATATTTGCCCCTTGGTTTATGGCAGCCAGCCATAGGCATGGGACATCTCGTTGCCTAAGCTGTTAGAATAGGAATGTAATGGTCTGACTTGTTTCTCCAAGGGCTTTTACGTCCGTAAGAAAGTCAGTCAGCCGTTCTCCTATTCGCAGCGTTCGATTTGTGCAGGTAGAGCCACGTGTTCGCGTCACCAAACAGATAGAATCGGCAATGGGTAGAATGGCTTTGTCCATTGCCAATTCTTTTCAGGAGTGATGAACATGAACGCAGCAGGTATTGATGTTTCCAGCAGAAAGAGCACCGTGGCCGTTCTTCGTCCCTTTGGCGAGGTCGTAAAGTTGCCCTTCGATGTGCGCCACACCGCCGAGGATCTGACGACTCTGGCAGAGCAGCTTAAGTCCATAGAGGGTGAAACACGGGTCGTCATGGAGCACACCGGGCGCTATTATGAGCCGGTTGCAAAGGCTTTGCATGAAGCCGGACTCTATGTCTCGGCTGTAAACCCTTTGCTCATCAAGGAATATGGCAACAATTCTCTCCGTAAGGTAAAGACAGATAAGGCTGATGCTATGAAGATTGCCAAATATGCTCTTGACAACTGGGTAGAATTGCGGGACTATACTCCTATGGATACGATTCGATACGATCTGAAAACTCTGAATCGTCAGTTCCAGTTAGCCTCTAAGCAGAAAGCCGCAGCTTCAAACAACCTCATCGCGCTTCAGGAGCAGTCCTTCCCCGGTATTCGCAAGCTCTTTGACAGCCCCGTGCGCAGCGACGGTACGCAGAAGTGGGTGGATTTTACCCATGATTTTTGGCATGTCGATTGCGTCCGACGCGGTAGTCTGAACGCCTTTACCGAGCGCTACCGCAAATGGTGCAAGCGAAATCGTTACCAGTTCAGCTTGGGAAAGGCCGCAGAAGTGTACGCCCTTGCAAAGTCTGCTGTTGTGCTGGTGCAGAAGACCGAAGTGACGAAAACTATCGTTCAGGAAGCCGTCAATCAGCTTACAGCAATCTCACGCAGCGTGGAGACCTACCGCAGCGAGATGAACAGGCTGGCGTCGCAGCTCCCGGAATACCCTGTCGTCATGGAAATGTACGGCGTCGGGGAATCTCTCGGACCACAGCTCATGGCTGAGATTGGAGATGTGCGCCGCTTTGCGCGTAAACAGTCGCTTGTCGCATTTGCCGGTATTGATCCGGCTCCGAGTGATTCGGGCGACTATTGCTCTCGCAGCAATAAGACCACAAAGCGCGGTTCCCCGTATTTGCGCAAGACGCTGTTTAACATCATGACAGTGCATCTGAAGCTCGCTCCGAAGGACGAGCCGGTGTTCCAGTTCCTGGACAAGAAACGCGCCGAAGGTAAACCGTACTACGTTTATATGACGGCTGCAGGAAACAAGTTTCTGCGACGCTACTACGGTAAAGTAATGGCCTATTTCTCTACGTTGGAAAATCTGCCTCCTGTGGATATGGATTCCACCGGCTTGCAGCATACGGAGTAACTAACTGCTTACTGACCCTCAGGTCGGCGCATTTTGCGGCGGCCTTTTTGTGCTACGCTTTTTCCTCTACCTTCCGCCTGCAATTTTTTCTTTGATCAAGTCCAATTTGGGACTTGACTTTTTATTTGCAGGCTTTATCCTTATTTGCCTTCCTACTGTATAGGCGAAGAAAAAACACCTGATTCGCAGGAATCCTCAAATTCTTTTTTCACCCTGCCTGCGAAAATATCAGGCCATACAGAATCACAGCGGGAGAGAGGTGCCGCCGTTTCCTCCGACATCAGTTGCCCGGCTGATGCTGCTTACGGAGGAAACGACGGCCATGAATAAGATTATGGAGGGTGCGTATCTCCCTCTACTATATAGGCGAAAAAACAGATGCCGATTCGCAAAGAATCAGAAAAAAAATTCCATCACCCGCCAACCTGTTCACTTCGCTGTGTGGCGCGGGCAACGACGAGGCCGGTGATGCTGCCTGTCCCTTGATCACACAGGGGTGATCATGCTCAGGGTGTAGGAGGGTGTAGCTTCTGCTCCATGTCTTTTATATACTCTCACGTTTTTCTACCACACTATACTCTTTATCTTTTTTGTTTTTTCCTTTAGAACATAAAAACATCTACATCCTCCTACATCCTCGGGCCAGAAAGCCAGTATTATCAAGCCTTTGTGATCAAAAATCGGATGTAGAAGCGGATGTAGTTTACGTCTTTTTCCTACATCCAAATTACGCTCCCTACATCCGATTCGAGTCTCTTTGCCATGATCAGCATTACTCTGATCAACAATTCATGCATCCGCAGGCAAACAAAGCCGTCTCAAAGCATTGAAAAATACAATCTGCCGCTACATTCCCTACATTCAGGATGTAGGTCAGCTACATCCGTTTTCCGTTAATCGGATCACTTTCTCCGCCGGATTCCTTCATGAGTCCAATGAACCGATCCGGCGGAGAAGATGATGACCCCTGTCAATTCACCGAGCGCCCGAAGACCAGATCCCGATGGACTTCTGCATCGGACGGAAGCAGATTGGCATAGGCTTCCTCTGTCGGCTCGTGGTAAGCAAGGTACATTCCCTTGCCCCTTCTTATCACTGCTTTCTCCAACGGCTTCCCAAGATAATCCGCATAGCCCTGCTTAAACTCGCCAATCGGCACGGCATAACCATTGTTGCTGTACTTGCAGTATTTCATATAGACCCTGTATACCATGGTGATAGTCGCGTTATCACCCTTTGGAACAGATCCGGGCTTTTCCCGTTCTGTCATGCAGTCTTTAATGAACTGATACACCGAACTGTTTTCAAACCGATACTGCTCACGGTCGTTTTTGATGCCCTCCGACTCACTGAACCTGTATCCATGCTCAATCGTCTCCTTCAGCGCCATGACAGCCTTGTATACGATGCCAGCCCTCTCGGCGTACAGTTTCTCGATCAGATTATGATCCTGATCCGCTTCCGCGATCACATTATTGCAGTTGATCAGGATGATGCGCTTGTATACCCACGGGCCGTTGTCACCGCCGAATTTCGGAGGCTTGTTCGAGCAGAACCACAGCAGGCCATTATACCGATAGGAAAACCCCGTCCTGCCCTTGAACTCCACCTTGATATAATCGCCGCCGGTGACGGTCTTGAACATCTTCAGTTCCCGGACAGTGACAAAGGTCATATCTGCCGTGCCGACAAGCCGTTTCCCATAGATCATGGAAGAACCAAACTGCGATTCCAAATCCGGCAGGTCAACTGAGGCGTGGTTGTTCGGCCCCAGGAGCCTTTCCGTCAGCACCTTCAGCTGGCTCTTGCCCGTGTCGCCTTCACCGCATAAGAACAGCGCTTTCTTATAGCGGTATCCCGGCACGTTAGAAAGGGCTGCGCCGATGAACTGAAGGAGAAGCTTCTGTGTATCCCAATCGAAGTCCGTGAGCGTCGCAAGGTAGGAGTCAAAGCACGGTGTAGGCGCATCTTCCCCTGTCCAGTCACAGCTCAGCTGGATTGTGGATAAGACTTCCGGGCTGTGCGGCAGAAGCTCCATAGTGGACAGCCTGAGCAGTCCGTTGCGGAAATTGACGAAATCCTCGTTGTCATTCAGCCGCTCAAAGGGGATGGCCGTCAGTCCCGCGCTGATATTGCGGAAGGCTTCATCCACGTCCTTCATGCGCACCAGCGTCGGGTCGAAGTCTTCAATGAACCGCTTGATATAGCCCCGGAACCGCTCGTCGGAGCAGACGGTGTAAACGCCATTCTCATAGACATATTTCAGCCGCGTATCCCGCAGGCTGTCCTGAACCAGGATATACCGGAGATTGTTCTTCACATGGATTGCAAGCAGCGCGGGGTCCACCATCAGGCAGTCCAGCCGCCGGTTGTAATAAATGAATTCCGGCATTTCCTTGCCTCTGTGATACTCTTCAGCCCTGATGCGTTCCTGTTCCAGGCGCTCCTCCTGCTTTTTCCGCACCACTGCTTCCTTTTCTTTTACCGCCTGCTCATACAGCTTCATACTCATCCTGTTCTTCTGGACAAAGGAGCGGATACGTTCGTAGTCCGCAGGGCGTGTAACACGGGCATAGGCGGCGAGCAGAAGATTATCAGCGGCATACAATTCATCTGCGGAAGGCTTTGTGGTGATAAACGAATCCAGCAGCTTATCCAGATTCTGTTCGTTATCGTCGGCTTCATCCTTCCCATCTTCACCGAATATCTCCGCAAAATCCTCAGCCGCGGGGACGCGGTTATGGTCCGGGTCAAAAAAAGCGGAACAATGGTTGATCGCATTGGTCATGGACACGACGCCGTAGGTGGAGCCAGCCAATCCCCGGTCCCATTTGTCCCGCATCAGGCCGGAGGCGCGGAACAGCCTGTCCATCTGCCCCATATCGCCGCGGCAGTAGAACGCCAGCTTCATGAGCACCGTCATATCGGCGTCGGACTGGGACCAGTTTTCATCCGCTCCGTATCCCTCCCAGTTGCCCTCATACATATCAATGAACTTCTTATCCGGCTCGGAAGCCAGCTTATGCAGCACTTCCTCGTCAGAGAGAATCGACCCGCCTTCCGGCACGGACACCGCCACCTTCATCAGCGTTTTCCGCTTCATATAGGTGTCCAGGAAGGTCTGAAGCTGCTCGGCGGTCACTTCCATCGTCCCGTTGCGGAATACTTCTCCCGTCACGGTCATGAAGTGGTTGGTGACGCCGGGCAGGTAGATTTCCTTTCCACCCTTGCGGTTGTTTACATAATAGCTGTCCTTATCAAAAACGAAGCCCTCCGGCATAAGGAAAAACTGGTGAAGCCCCGTTCCCGAAGGCGAATATTCCACCATGGCCTCCGGCAGCACATCCAGCGCTGCCTGCGCTTTCTCGTCAAGAACGTCGTCTGTAATACAGTGATCGTGGTCAATGCATCCGACCCTGGCGCGCTCCGAGCCGCCTTCGGTAATATTGAAGCCAATCCCGGAATACGCTCCTTTGTTCAGAACTTTTATCGCCTCATCCAGAGTGCCGAAAGTTGACGGCGTGTCCGCCTTGGCTTTGTATCCGGTTTTCGGATCATAGGGAACCTTCGTCTTCCGCCCGCTCCGCTGCTCCATTCTCCAGCAGCAGAACGGCTGCTGCTTTATGGCATCCGGGTAGTGGCGGACGCCATCCCTGTTCAGATACTTTTTCATACGCACTTATCCTCCATATAAAGATATCCCGGTGCGATCCGGGAAAAGGAAACGGAGGAGCCGCATAACAGCCCCTCCGCAAAGGTTCATGGGGAATTCTCCCTCTGATATAAAGGCAAAGAAAACCCGCCCGATTCGCAGGAATTCTCCGCATTTCCCGGAAACAAAAAAACACGGATGCGAATCAGGCGTCAGTCACACCTGTCACATCCGT
>Ga0326514_10001403_pt1 | contig 15707 bp, 10 predicted proteins | sample 3_2548_0518_D_FD_203653 | JGI IMG/M metagenome (GOLD analysis project Ga0326514, IMG submission 203653) | Bovine rumen microbial communities from UC Davis, California, United States - 3_2548_0518 | ecosystem: Host-associated > Mammals > Digestive system > Stomach > Rumen | place: USA...
GATTAGTTTGTTGGGGTTGAAGATGAGCGAACTCGTGCCGACGAAAAGAATTACAGCCACCACCAAGGCGTTTTGCCAAGGTGACAAAGTGCGGTTCTTGAACAGCGAAAATGCCGCCATGATTAGGAATAGATAGCTGAAAATCAGTATGTTATACTGTAAAATTGGTTCTCGAAGCAGGGAATAGGCTAAGGCGGCAGCAAAGATGATGACAAACCATGCGATACCCACCCAGCGGAGAGGATTGCGGCTCTTGTTGCGCTTGCCGAGAATGAGCGGTAGAAGGATGATGATGCCCACGGAAAACATGAACAATGAGGAATCGTTCATCGTGAATTGGATGAAATCGGTGAGGAATGTGGCTGTCGGTACGCTAAGACTTGTACTATTGCCACCAACTGGAAAAAGCATTGGTGACACATACAATAGTGTGGGGACGGAGAGAATTAGGGATGGTATTCCGCTGATACAGTAGGATTTGCGTCGTTCCTTGGGAAGGAAAAACAAGCCCGTGAGAAAAACAAGTAAGGCTTGGGCAAGGGCGAAAAACTGAGTTGCCGAGCAAGCCAAGATGGAAAGTGCCATACCAACATAAATGCCCGCATTGGTTTTTTTCGTCGAGAAAGCAATCTTTGACCAAAACCAAGCTGTCAGGAGGACGAAAAACAAACCTGTAGTATGGGGCAACGCAACATGGTTCACGGCAAATTGGCTAACGGCAAAAAATGCACCGGAAAACAAGCCTACTTTGCGGTTGAACCACTGCCGCCCGATGTCATAAATGAGGTAAACGGAGCAGGTTCCAATCAGGGCGAGAGGTACATTGTCCAATCTCCACAAACGCAACGCAATAGCCACGACCATAATGACCGATAGAATTGCAAGGTCTATGGTTTTGTTGGAACGGTTGTGGACTTTTCTGAGGTGGTGCTTTCGCTCGCTCATTTTGTCACAAGGGTGCCAATATTCTCGCCGTGAAGCACTTTCAGCAGATTGCCGCGCGTGTTCATGTCGAAGACGTACATCGGCATGTCGTTTTCTTTGCACATCGTGAAGGCGGTCATGTCCATCACCTTCAGGTTGCGCTGATAGGCTTCGTCGTAGGTGATGTGCTCGAACTTGGTCGCGGTGGGGTCTTTTTCGGGGTCGGCGGTGTAGATGCCGTCCACGCGGGTGCCTTTCAGGATGATGTCGGCCTTGATTTCAACCGCGCGGAGGGCGGAGCCTGTGTCGGTGGTGAAGAAGGGATTGCCCGTGCCGGCACCCATCACCACGATGTGGCCTTCCTCAAGCAGTCGGATGGCCTTCGCGCTGCTCATCGTGTCGGCGATGCGGTCGATGTAGAGGCCTGCCAAAAGCGTGGCTTTCTGACCTTTGCTCTGCAAAGTCGATTGCATGGCCATCGAGTTGATGACGGTGGCGAGCATACCCATGTAGTCGCCTTGGATGCGGTCCATACCTTTTGAGGCACCTTGCAGGCCGCGATAGATGTTGCCACCGCCGATGACGATGCCTATTTGTACCCCAGCTTTTGCCGCTTCGATGATTTCGTCGGCGTAGTCGTTCAGTCGTTGCGGGTCGATGCCGAATTGTTGGCTACCCATCAGGGCCTCGCCGCTGAGTTTCAGTAATACTCGGTTGTATTTCATATTCTTGTGATTTAAAGATTCAAGATTTAAAATTTAAGATGCTGATAGGCGACAAAGATACGGTTTTTATGGAATAGGAAGGCAAATTTTCTCATTTCATCGGAAAACGCAGTTTTTTCACCCCTAAATTTATAGGAAAACGCAGTTTTTAGAGGTTGATTTTTATAGGAAAATGCAGTTTTTTAAGGCCGAATTTTATAGGAAAACGCAGTTTTTGTTTTGTAATTCGGTGAAAATGTGTAATTTTGCGGCGTGATAAAAATCAATGTTATGCTGAAGCGAAAAATTGAGACTTACATTGAGGAATTTCTGTCTCCTCGACCGCAGAAAATCCTCATTTTGGACGGTGCGCGACAAACGGGGAAAACTTTCATCATCCGTCAGGTCGGCAAGAAAATGTTCAAGAACTATGTCGAAATCAACTTGTTGGACGACAGCCTGAACGAAAGGAATTTTGCCGATGCGATGTCGGTTTCGGCTTTTTATCTCCAATTGAGCGCTTTGGCTGGCAGCAAATTGGGCAGCAAGGAGGATACATTGGTTTTCCTTGATGAGATTCAGGCTTATCCACAACTGCTCACTTTGCTAAAATTCCTCAACCAAGACAACCGCTACACCTTTATTGCCAGCGGTTCAGAGTTGGGCATCACCTTGTTCAAGACGCTTTCCATTCCGATGGGAAGCATAGAGATTAAGCATCTTTATCCGCTTGATTTCGAGGAATTTCTATGGGCAAATGGGGTAGGCGATGAGTTCATCAGCCATTGCCGAGAGATGTTTTTGACTCGGAAAAGCCTGCAAGAAAGTTTCCATAGGCGAATGATGGAATTGTTCCGCAAGTACCTGCTTGTGGGCGGTTTGCCCGAGGTGGTACAGTCGTTTGTGAACGACACCAACATCGCCACCATGCGCCGAATCCAAAGCCAAATCCATGAGTATTACGGCGTTGATGCCTCAAGGTACGACCAAGAGAATCGTTTGAAAATCCGTCGCATCTACGATATGATTCCGTCGGTGCTCGAAAACAAGAAGAAACGGATTGTGGCACGCGACATTGAGGGAAAGGACAGCAAGCGTTTCAAGGACTATCAGGACGAGTTCGATTATCTGATTGCTTCGGGGATTGCCCTTGATGTGAAGGCCATTTCAACACCTGTTTTTCCGTTGGTCGAGTCGATGAGCAAGAATCTTTTGAAATTGTATCTCAACGATGTTGGTGTGCTGACGGGCATTCTCTACCGAAACAACATCAACCCGATTCTGAACGACGAGCGCAGTATGAATTTGGGGACGGTGTATGAGTCGGTTGTGGCACAGGAGTTGAAGGCGCACGGCTTCCAATTGTTCTATTACGACAACAAGAAGAACGGCGAGGTGGATTTCTTGATTGATGATTATGAGCATCTTTCGGTTTTGCCGTTGGAGGTGAAGTCGGGGAAGGACTATTATGTGCATAGTGCCTTGGATCACTTCCTGAAAAACGACGATTATTCCGTGAAGCGCGGCATCGTTTTTTGCAACGAGGGCGTTGTTGGAGAAAAAGGCGGCGTGACTTATATGCCGGTTTATAATGTGATGTTTTTGAACCCAGAAGGTGTTTGATTCAGAAAGCGCGGTTTTCAAGCATAAAAATCCGCATCCGATTGGCCGTCACGCCTCCTCAAACAAGTCGTCCATCGTCACCTCGTTTTGGATGTTGTTCCAGTAGGCGTTGTGGGCCACGCCGAAAGTGGTCACGAGGGTTTGGTGCAAGGCCTTGCGCGTCTTGCTGTGGTGGCGGAAGGTGGCCATGCGCTCACGGAGGTCCTTGTCGTAGTCTTTGGTGATGACAAATTCCTTGTCGGAAAACTTCATCTCGCACAGGTTGATGACGCCGTCCTTGCGGTCGATGAGCAGGTCGATTTGGCCGCCGGGCCATTGCGTTCCGTCGCTGTCGGTGTAAGGCTTCGCAAACCACGAACTGACATCCGTTTGTATTCCGCTAATTCCTAACTTCTTCTTAATCTGCGGGATATGATGCAGGCAAACTTGCTCATAGGCATAGCCTTCCCAAGTGGCGGTCGTGTCCAAGGCATGGCTCCAATGCTGTTCGTCCTGTCCTAAATTGTCTTTCAGGAAACGGAGATAGAACAAGGAATACAAATCGGTGAGCTGGTAAAGGACATCGCGCTGCTTCTTGCCAAAGGCGTGATAACTGCGGATGAAGTCGCAACGTTGCAGGTTGTCAAGCACTTCCGAGAGGTAGCCGTTGTCGGTCAGGTTGGCGGCTTCGATGATTTCCTGTCGCGTCAATCCCTTTCCTTTGGTGGCAAGTGCCTCAACCACAGTCTTGTATAATTCGGAGTCGTTGAACAGCGACTTGAAAAGGAAGTCGAACTCGTTCCGCAAAGGCGCGTTTTGGGCAAAGAACAGCGCGTCAATGTTTTGTGCCACGCTTTGCGACTTGCGCATCATATCCAAATAATAAGGTGTGCCGCCCATCACCATGTAGGTTTCCACGACTTGTTTTCGAGGCAGGTTGAAACCCCGCGATTGCATGAAAAGCTCCACTTCGTGCAGATTGAACGGCTGCAGGCGGATTTGGCGTGTCACGCGGTTGTGGAGGCCGCCTCGGTTGCCAATCAGCTTGTTGGTCATCCACGAGGTGGACGAGCCGCAAACGATTAGTTTCAGGTTGTCTTGCTTCGAGGCCCAACTGTTCCAAAACAGTTCGAAGGCTTTCAAGAAGCGCGACCGAGGCATGTCGAACCAAGGCAATTCATCGATGAAGATGACGATGCGGTCCTTGTTGAGGAGTGTTTTCAGGTAGCTTTGCAACTGGAAAAACGCCTCCATCCAGTCGGGCGGCGCGGGCTGTATTGTTTTGGAATACAGCGCGAGTTGGTGGGCGAAGTTGCCCAATTGCTCGCTCTTGTTGCCTTCATACATACCCGCCATGAAGAAATCGTATTGCTGCTGGAAATAGTTGTCAACCAAGAAGGTTTTCCCGACGCGACGACGGCCATAGACGGCCACAAACTCCGCCTTTCCCGAGGTGCAAATGTCGTCGAGAAGCCGAGCTTCCTTCTCCCGACCAATGAGTTGTTTCTTGTTCATGCAATTTCGTTTTGACTTTCAAACTGCAAAAATACAGATTTTCTTGCAATTACAAATAATTTTTGAAATTTATTGGTGCGCTAACCCTATTTTTTGATAGGTTAGCGCACCAATTCAACCTTGAACTACTGCGCTAACTATGTTTTTTAGATGGGTTAGCGCACCAATTAAGCCTTGAACTACTGCGCTAACTATGTTCTTGGATGAGTTTGAACCTACGCTGCAAACAAAAAAACTCCATTTTTCCCTTCCGTTTCATACCTTTTTCTTATTTTTGCCGATGGATTTGGCGAGCCAAGTCCGTCATATAGAAGCGTTATGCTTGTCTTGTAAGTCGAGAACCTGAGAATTCAATGACTACAATAAAGGCAGTTGGCATAATAGATTCCGCGTTAGGCGTGGAATACTATTTACTGCCATGTTTGTCTTTATTAGGTAATTCTCAGGACCTTCGACTTGCGAATGTGGCATAGTCAGTTCCACGCTTCTTTTGTCGTAACTAAACGGGGCATAAAGGATGCTCCTGTGCTTTAGGACTGGAAGCTGAAAAGATTGGAGTGCAAGATTATTTAGGCTGGAAATATGGTTGGCATAAAGATGGTGAAACTATAGTTTTTGACGTGGTACCTAAAGAATTTAAGCCAAAACCTGATACGTTTTTCAAGTATTATGCATTGAATGATTATTCAGTTGATGCCCTGACCAATTTGTATGTTTATGCTTCACACCCAGCTCAACTGAATGATCCTTTCGATTGTGATTTGAAACTAGCAAAAATAGAAGATGAAGATAATGCAAAGACTTTATTGCAACCAATATATGAGGACGTTGAACAGTTATTCGGTGACAATAAACAAGATTTATTCGAGTTTTCTACAGATTGTTTTTCCACGTTGGTTTTCAGGAAACAGGGTATACTTTCGTTAACCGAAAAATGTGATAATTTGAAAATGTGGGCATTATATGCTCAAAACACAGGCTTTTGTCTTGAATGGGATGTCAAGCAATTCCCGTTTGTAACGAAGGGGCCTTTCCCAATACACTATGTAAGTACAGAGGAAATAAAGGAGGTTTCTTCTAAGGAGTTTGATGTTCAAACAATGGCAATTATCCAAACTAATGTCAAGCAAGATTGTTGGAATGATGAAAATGAATGGAGGTTGTTAATACAAAACCCTTTAGGTTTTGATATGAAGACGTTCGGGAAGCATGCCGAGGAACTAAACCAGTTTGGTGACCACGATAGAAAGTTTAAATACCCCATACACGCATTGAAAAGCATTACATTAGGAATCAATTTCTTTAAAGAGGTATATGACAAGCAACAAATTTTATCAGTATCTCCATATGAGATGCATGTATGCTATCAAAAAAGTTGTCATCAGGCCAAAGTGCTTGATTTTCTTGCGACTATTGGAAAGTCCATCTTCGCTGAGTCAATCAAAGTCAAATTGATGCTTAAAACAGGATTGACTTATTCAATAAAGCCAATTAATGTAATAAAATCCAATGAATTGACATTCAGAATAATAGAAATATAAAATAAGCTAATCAAAATGAAAAATAGGATTGTGTTTGTTGTTATTATGTATTTGCTGCCAATATTTGCATTGGCACAAACCACTTATAATCCTTCGGTGCAAAGTAGTAATAATGATGGAACTATAACAGAGGTCAAACTAACCTCAACAGAAACAATAATCAAAATACGTTTCCCAAAATCTAACCGAATTGGAGGTTGGGTGATGTTTAATTCGGCCACAGTATTAGTTCCTTGTGAAGCTTGGAATATTCAGGATGCAAGAAGGTCTAGTCTAAGCGTTGTGGGTTTGCGTCCTGTATCAGGTTATGAGCAGTTATACGTAGATGCCATGAGGCGAATAAGAGAGGGACGACAAATTATGAGTGACAATGGATGGCTAATTAGAGGATTGGGTGCTGACCAGTTGGACACACAATACAAGACAACTAAAGGAGATACTTATTTTGAACTCCATTTTGATAGGGTCCCAAAAGGAATAGAGTATTTGTACCTTCGAGAACTTGTATCTGAGGGATTTGAATGGTATGGCATCAGAATTAATAATCCTTTTCCAACAGTTGCAAATCTTGGTTATACGGAAGAATCGATTAAAACTATTATTGACGAACAAAATGATGGAATAGTTGGCATATATCAAGGATTAACAAGAGATGACAATCAATATAAATTAGGCTGTGTTAAGAATGAAGGTAATTATAAGTTTGTTTTTCTAAGTTGTAAAACGAACCTGCCACATTGGAAAACTGGTGAGGTTAAGGCGGTACTGCATCCAACTGCCAACCCTGCAACATTCCAATTAGAATGGTATATGGCTGATAAAACAATAAATTCCGATTGCTATGTTATTTTCGATGGTGTCACTATGAAAGTTTTTATTGACAATAAAGAAGAAGGTTATATTAAAATGTATCCTACGGCCCAATCACAAGGAGCCTCATCTTCACCAACACCCTCGGAATGGTCGGGGTCAGGATTTGCCCTTAATAATAGTTACCTTGTTACAAATTATCATGTCATTGAAAATGCAAAGAGCATTGTTGTAAAAGGTATTAAAGGGGATTTCAGCAACACTTTTAATGCAGACGTAGTGGCGACAGACAAGTATAACGATTTGGCCCTATTGAAAATAAATGACAGTCGTTTTACGGGATTCGGCACGATACCTTATAAAATAAAAACAAATACATCCGATGTTGGTGAAGAGATATTTGTGTTGGGCTATCCGCTGACAAGCACAATGGGCGATGAAATCAAACTTACTACTGGTGTTATAAGTTCCAAAACAGGATTTCAAGGGGATGTGTCACTTTATCAGATTTCCGCGCCTGTGCAACCGGGCAATAGTGGAGGTCCTTTGTTTGATAGCAAAGGTAATCTTATTGGGGTGGTAAGCTCAAAACATACAGGGGCTGAAAATGTCGGATACGCAATTAAAGCCTCATATTTGAAAAACTTGGTGGAAAGTGCGGTGTCATCATCAGTCTTGCCATCAAATAATGCAATATCTTCCCAACCATTGACGGGCAAGGTTAAGAGTGTGCAGAGCTTTGTTTTTATGATAGAATGTTCATCTGTTGCAAGTAATAGCCATAATTCTTATTCACAACAACCTTCTGCATATTCATATGGTTCTGGTAGTCATGATGGGATAGTGCTTTCCCCGACAGTAACTGATTGTACTGAAGGACTGACCGTTACTCAAGTTGAACTAAGAGAATATGAAACAATCATTTCGTTAAGAGTTGTAGGTTATGAATGGGTTAATATTGATAAAGGTAAGACGTATATAAGCGTAGCAGGAAGGTCGTATGATTTGAGAAATGCACAAGGCATCAATTATGCCCCGACAAAAACATATACACAAAATGGTACCTTAGAGTTTAAATTGATTTTTGATGCCATTCCTAAAAGTGCTACTATTATCAACTTGAGAGAAAATACCGAAGATGGATTTAAAGCGTATGGTATAAAGATTGGATAAATCACAAAGTTTCAATTGATTAAAGGTTCTTATTCCGATACTCAATCAAAGGCGGATAAACTTCGGGAATTAAAACAATTGTTAGATGAAGGGGTCTTGACACAAGAAGAGTACGAAAAGGAAAAAGCAAAGATACTATCATCTGAATTACAATAATTGTCGATGACAATAAAAACAAACCGAGCGGAACCCAACCTGATTCCGCTCGGTTTTCATTAGGTTGAATGTTGCGCTTATTCAACTCTTTCCAAGTGTCTGTGGCAGTTCTTGAAACTATCGAAAACTTTCTTATCTTTGCACCCTGAAAATCAACCATAACAGTATGGCTCTCTTTACTGACATCAACGATTTGCTGAACAAGCGCAAGGTGGAAGACAACCGTATCGAGTTCAAACGCGGCTGGAATCCAGAGAACATCTACCATAGCATTTTTAGAAGGCAGCCGATCACTTCGCCGATACCAACCACCATTTCAGTGGTTTAAGCATGATGTTTCTGTAAATTGCCTAAAATAGGCAACCTAAAATAGGTTGTTTCTGAAAATAGTTGTATCTTTGCGGCAAAATATCGTTTGCTATGAATCCTTTTTTGGTCAAAGGTTATGTGTCGCCGGAGTATTTTTGCGACAGGGAGAAAGAAACGGAAACTTTGCTGCGCAACATTCAGAATGGTGTGGATACCACGCTGATTTCCCCTAGGAAGTACGGTAAAACGGGCTTGATATTACATCTATTCGATGCTATACAGAGGAAAAAACTTCCATACGAAACGTTGTATGTGGATATTTTTGCCACCCGTTCGCTTTCTGATTTTATCAAGGCGCTGGCGGAGGCAGTGATGAAAAAATTCCCGGAAAAATCACATGTTGGAAACAAGTTCATGACCTTTATCAGAGGTCTGCGTCCCGTGATTTCGTATGATTCGCTAACAGGAGTTCCTCAAATCCAGATCAACTATCAAATGACGGCAGAGAAAGAGCATACCCTTAGTAGCTTGCTTGAATTTCTTGATTCACAAGAAATTGATATTGTTCTGGCCATTGACGAGTTTCAACAGATTGCAGAATATCCCGAGGCGAATATGGAAGCGTTACTCCGAACTTATATTCAACAAATGCACCACACGCATTTTATTTTTTGCGGCAGCAAACGAACCGTGATGAGCGAGATGTTTTTGAACGCAAAACGACCGTTTTTCTCGAGTTCAAGGGTGATGTCGTTGGATAAGATTGACGGAAAGACATACAAACAGTTCATAAGGTCACAATTCGACAAGAGCGGCATAAGTGTCGATACCGAAGCCTTGGAATACATTATGGAATGGACGCAAGGTTATACTTTCTATACGCAGACGGTTTGCAATGCCGTATATGGTTTGTTGCCCTCACAGGTCACTATTGAGGTGGTAAAGACGGTTTGTGCTGATATTTTGGAAGGATTGACGGATAATTATATGCAATACAGGGAGTTGGTAACGCCAGCGCAGTGGAATTTTCTTATCGCCGTTGCCAAAGAAGGCGAAGTGGAGCAATTGAGTTCTACAAGATTCTTATCCACCTATAATATCGGCGGGGCGACTTCCGCAAAACGGATGGCGCAGTCACTTTCTGAAAAGGAACTGCTGTTGCCTGTCGTGAAATCGCGGAAAACTGCCTATAAGATTTACGATGTTTTTTTCTTGCGTTGGATACAAGAAAACTTGTAGTTCTGTCTTGATTATCAATAATCTAAATATGTGTTTTTAGAATTACCTAAAATAGGCAACCTAAAATAGGTCATTTGTCCTAAAGCACAAAAAAACCGAGCGAAACCCACCTGATTCCGCTCGGTTTTCATTAGGTTGGATGTCGCTTATTCCATAGCGTTTTCAAACCTTCCGTGGCATTGCTTGTACTTCTTGCCGCTACCGCAGGGGCAGGGGTCGTTGCGGCCCACTTTCACCTCTTTGCGGATGGGTTGGGTGCATTTTTTCAAAAAATGTGATTTTTCGATTGAAAAAATGTCCGAAAATGTGATTTTTTGAGTATTTTTGTGGCAGAAAATGTGATGATTGCTATGGAACTACTTGAAAGAAAGATAGATAAGTTTCTTGTAGAATGGAAACAGAATCCCGATAGAAAACCTTTGATTGTGCGAGGTGCCCGACAAATCGGGAAAACCGAGTCGATTAAGGCTTTTGGTCGTGCCAACTACGAATCGGTGTTGGAGATAAATTTTGTGCTTCAGAAGAAATTCCGCACCATCTTCGACGACGGCTACGAGGTGGACCAGATCATCAAGAATATCACAGTGCTTGAACCCTCGTGGAAAATTATTCCCAACAAGACACTGCTGTTTTTCGACGAGTTACAAAAATGCCCCGACTGTGCCACCTCGCTCAAGTCATTCTGTCAAGATGGGCGCTTCGATGTGATTTGCTCAGGCTCGCTGATGGGCATTTATTACGAGGAAATCGAGTCGAATGCGGTGGGCTTCAAAGAGGATTACGACATGTTTTCGATGGATTTCGAGGAGTTTCTTTGGGCCAAGGGTTATTCCAAGGAACAGGTTGAGGACCTTTACGCGCACATGCTTTCGCTGAAGCCGTTCTCGCAACTTGAATTGGACACCTTCATGGGCATTTTCCGCGACTACATGACGCTTGGAGGTATGCCCGAGGTGGTCAAAATGTACATCGACAACGGACATTTCGGCGGAGTGCTGAAACTGCAACGGCAACTTTTGAAAGATTACGAGGAAGACATCACCAAATACGCAAAGGAGACCGACAAGGCAAAAGTCCTCGCGGTTTATGGCCACATTCCGACTTTTCTGGCAAAGGAAAATAAGAAATACCAAATCACGAAGATTGCCAAAGGTGCGCGAAACAGGGAATACATTGGTGCCGTGGACTGGCTGAAACAGGCTGGTGTGGTCAATGTTTGCTATTGTTTGAGCAATGTTGAGCTGCCGCTGAAAGGCAATTATGATGCTGAGTGCTACAAAATCTACTACCACGACACGGGGCTGCTGATTGCCTCTCTTGACGAGGAAGCACAAGACGACCTTCGCGCCAACAAGAATTTCGGCACATACAAAGGTGCCATATATGAAAATGTGGTTGGCGAGATGCTGAGAAAGTCGGGGTATGAGCAGTTGTATTACTACAAGCACGATAGCCCAGCCCTTGAGATGGATTTCTTCGTAAGGGATGCCAACTCGCTGATTCCCGTCGAGGTGAAGGCGAAAGACGGAGCCACGGCCTCACTGAACAACCTCATTAAATGGAATTCTTATCCAGATGTGAAATACGGCATCAAATTCGGATATAAAAACATCGGCTGGAACGAGAAGTTTTACACTTTTCCCTATTTTCTCGCCTTTTTGTTGAAGCGGTTTTTGAAAGAAAAGTAACTGGATTTCTTTTGCAGGAAATCAAAAACCGAGCGGAACCCAAACAAGATTCCGCTCGGTTTTCATTAGGTTGGATGCCGCTTATTCCATAGCGTTCTCAAACTTTCCGTGGCATTGCTTATACTTCTTGCCGCTTCCGCACGGGCAGGGGTCGTTACGGCCCACTTTCACCTCTTTGCGGATAGGCTGCGTGACTTGCCGCTGTTGTGTGTCGCTGTGCGACTGGGCCAGCAGGTCTTGGCGTTGCTCGCGGATTTTCGACTTGTCAATACCCTGTGGGCGCGACTCGCGGACGGTGTTCGGGTCTTGCGTCGGGATGTCGGCGCGCATCAAGAAGGAGATGACGTCCTCGTTGATTCTCTCCAACATGGCCTTGAACAGGTTGAACGACTCCAACTTGTAAATCACCAGCGGGTCTTTCTGCTCGTAGGTGGCGTTTTGCACCGATTCCTTCAAGTCGTCGAGTTCGCGGAGGTGTTCCTTCCAAGCGTTGTCGATGAGGCCGAGGGTGATGCTCTTTTCAATGCAGAGGTTCACCTCGCGAGCACCGTTTTCGACCGCCTTCTTCAGGTTGACGATGACGTTCATGCCGCGCTTGCCGTCGGTAATCGGGATGGCGATGTTCTCGAAGTGCGTCTGATTCTCGTACACGTTCTTGATGACGGGCAGGGTCTTCTCACCAATGATTCGAGCCTTTTCCTTGTAATGTTCCAAAGCGGCATTAAAGAGTTTTTCAGCCAGTTCCTTGGTCTTCATGCGGTCGAATTCCTCCTCACTGAACGGTGCATCAATGCCCATACTCGAAAGCAGCTCCATCTTGAAGCCCTCGAAATCCTTGGCATCCTGATATTCCTCGATGAGTTTCTCGCCAAAGTCCATCATCATATTATTAATGTCGATGGAGAGACGCTCGCCAAATAGGGCGTGACGGCGTTTCTTGTAGATGACCTCACGCTGCGAGTTCATCACGTCGTCGTATTCCAACAAGTGCTTACGCACGCCGAAATGGTTCTCCTCGACCTTCTTCTGGGCCTTCTCAATCTGCTTCGTAATCATCGGGTGCTGAATAACTTCGCCTTCCTGCAAACCCATTTTGTCCATGATACCAGCGATACGCTCAGAACCGAACATACGCATCAGGTTGTCCTCCAACGAGACATAGAACTGTGAGCTACCAGGGTCGCCTTGACGGCCTGAACGACCGCGCAACTGACGGTCAACACGACGCGACTCGTGACGCTCGGTGCCGATGATGGCCAAACCTCCAGCTTCTTTCACGCCGGGGCCAAGTTTAATATCGGTACCACGACCAGCCATGTTGGTGGCGATGGTCACCGTGCCCGCCTGACCTGCTTCCTTAACGATTTGGGCTTCCTTGAAGTGCAACTTGGCGTTCAACACGTTGTGTGGGATGTTCTTGCGCGTCAACATGCGGCTGAGCAACTCGGAGATTTCCACCGAAGTGGTACCCACCAGCACGGGACGGCCAGCATTCACAAGGCTTTGAATCTCGTCAATGACAGCGTTGTACTTCTCGCGCTTGGTCTTGTAAATCATGTCCTCTTGGTCGATACGGGCAATCGGACGGTTGGTCGGGATGACGACCACATCGAGTTTGTAGATGTCCCAGAACTCGCCCGCCTCAGTTTCAGCGGTACCGGTCATACCGGCCAGCTTGTGGTACATGCGGAAGTAGTTCTGCAAGGTGATGGTGGCGTAGGTCTGCGTGGCGGCTTCCACCTTCACGTTTTCCTTGGCTTCCACGGCTTGGTGCAAACCATCGCTCCAACGGCGGCCTTCCATGATACGGCCCGTTTGCTCGTCCACAATTTTGACTTTGTTGTCGATGATGACATAGTCGACGTCCTTTTCAAACAAGGTGTAGGCCTTCAGCAGTTGCTGAACGGTATGCAGGCGATCCGATTTCTCGGCGAAGTTACGCATCAACTCGGCCTTGCGCAATACCTTCTCATCGTTGCTGAGGCCAGAGTGCTCCAGATCGGCGATTTCGCTACCCACATCGGGAATGATAAAAAACGACGGGTCGTTATAGGCTTGGGCTAATTGCTCGCTGCCCTTGTCGGTGAGGACAACGGTATTCAGTTTCTCATCAATGACGAAATACAACTCATCGTCGATGATATGCATGTTCTCGTTGCGGTTCTGCATGTAGAAGCCCTCGGTCTTCTGCATCAGCGATTTCATACCTTCTTCGCTGAGGAACTTGATGAGGGCGTTGTTTTTCGGCAGACCACGATAGGCGCGGAAGAGTTGATCAGCACCGTGTTTCTTCTGTTCTTCGGTGGCAGCAGGGTCAGTGAGGATGCGCTTGGCCTCGGCCAAAATGCCTGTAACATAACGTTTTTGGGCTTCGTACAACTTCACCACATCGGGTTTCAGTTCATCAAACTCCTGTTGGTCGCCGCGTGGTGTAGGACCGCTGATAATCAAAGGTGTACGGGCATCGTCAATCAACACGGAGTCGACCTCGTCGACGATGGCGTAGTGGTGTTTGCGCTGCACCAACTCTTCGGGATTGCCTGTCATGTTGTCACGCAGGTAGTCGAAACCGAACTCGTTGTTGGTGCCGTAGGTAATGTCGCAGTTGTAGGCACGGCGACGAGCAGCGGAGTTAGGCTCGTGCTTGTCGATGCAGTCGACGGTAAGACCGAGGAACTCGTACATTGCGCCCATCCACTCGGAGTCACGTTTGGCCAAGTAGTCGTTCACGGTGACCACATGCACGCCCTTGCCCGCTAAAGCATTCAGATAGACAGGCAGCGTAGCCACGAGGGTCTTACCTTCACCGGTGGCCATCTCGGCAATCTTGCCTTGGTGCAGCACAATACCGCCAATGATTTGGCAGTTGTAGTGCACCATGTCCCAAGTCACCATGTTGCCGCCGGCCATCCAACTGTTCTTGAAATAGGCCTTGTCGCCCACGATGGTGACGTGCTCGTATTTGGCGGCCAGTTCGCGGTCGAGGTCGGTGGCGGTCACTTCCACGGTCTCGTGCTCGCAGAAGTATTTGGCGGCGGCCTTCACCACCGAGAATGCCTCGGGAAGAATCTCATTCAGTGCCTCCTCGATGTGGTCAAGTTCCTGTTTCTCAAGTTTGTCGATTTGGTTGTAGAGTTTCTCCTTCTCGTCGGGGCTCATGTCGAAGTTGGCTTCGGCCTTGGCTTTCAGCTCGGCGATTTCGGCCACCTCGGCGGCGGTCTTGTTCTTGATGTATTCCTTGAATTCTACGGTTTTATGTCTCAGGCTGTCGATGTCGAGTTTCACGATTTGCTCGTAAGCCTTGAGGGTCTTTTGGAGTATGGGCTGCAGGGCCTTGTTGTCGCGCGAGGCCTTGTCGCCGAAGAGTTTCTTTAGAAATCCCATTTTATTCAGTTTGCAGTTGATAGTTATCAGTTAATTATATGAATGAAATTTGCCTTTGCGCAAAATTCGTGCAAAGGTAGGGATTTTCCATGAATTAAGGGAAATATATGTCAAAAAGTCATGGGTTTGCTTTCCATGAAAAAGATTTGTTCCCTGTTCTGAAACTCACTTCATCTCGTAAGTGTTCTGAATACCAATGGCTTCCACCAAAACCATCTTGGTCATCATGCCGTCGGAAAGGCGATAGGTGAGTTCGACGGAGTTGTAGCCACCTCTCGGCACTTTGCCTTTGGCCACGATGGAAACCGTTTTGAGACCGCCTTCCTCGGTTATGGTGAGGTCGGCGTTGTTGTCTTCGGCTGCCTGCTCCCAATTGCCTGAAAGACAGTTTAGTAATGTGGCGCGTTGCAGTCCGACCATTTTCACTTTTTCGGCATCGAGTTCGGCTTTCTTGCCGTCCATGTTGATTTTCACCATGTTACCCTCGATGATGAAATACTCGCCTTCGGGCTGGGTGTAAGTCATGGTGAGTTGGTCGTTTCCGTCAAAGGTAATATGACCGGCCTTGTCGGTGGTTTTGCCTGAGACTTTCATCAGTTTGACTTGCGTGAAGTCGGTGTCGTAGGTTTGTTGTGCAATCGCGGCTACGGAAAGCAGCATCG
>Ga0326514_10001406_pt1 | contig 15672 bp, 12 predicted proteins | sample 3_2548_0518_D_FD_203653 | JGI IMG/M metagenome (GOLD analysis project Ga0326514, IMG submission 203653) | Bovine rumen microbial communities from UC Davis, California, United States - 3_2548_0518 | ecosystem: Host-associated > Mammals > Digestive system > Stomach > Rumen | place: USA...
TCGATTTATCCCAGCCCGCGAACAGGTTGTAGATATAGGAGCTCTCCTCCTCCCTGTTTGTGGGAAGATCTCCAGAGTAGACTGCTTCAGATCCATACTCACAGGTCTGGGTCTGAAGGACCAGGCCTACACGGGACAGCCAGCGGACCGTATAGCTTCTGATCGCCTCGCTGTACTGGGCCGTGATCGTTTTGGCTGCCAGAACAGGCGACTCGATGTCGTCCCATCCGGTGTACGTGTAAACGTACTGAGCATCCGGAGCCTTTGCAGGCGTGTTGATCAGGCCGGCCGTGACAGGATCAACAGGGGAAGAACCACGGTCCACATATGTGGAATACAGTGTGGTGCCATCCGCATTGGCGAATGTCACAGGGTACTGTGTTACCAGGTTCTGTGGGTCATAGGTAACATCAAGATCGGGCCATGCTGCATCATAATTGAGCAGCTCCTGGTTTCTGATCTGGCCAGAGATATAGACCTCACCAGTCAGCAGTGACTGGCTCATGCCGAGTATGGCATTGAGGGTGTCTGTCGTTGCCAGCTCCCAGTCAATTCCGAGCACTCTGCAGATCTGCAGCGTGGAGATGGCCGTCTGAATGATCGTCAGCGCATCAAGGTTCGAATACTCACAGATGAAGGATTCCAGGTTGCCGTAAGAGGCAAGGACCAGGTCTGTGAGGTACTGGATCTGACGGAAGGTCAGGCTGTTGATTGTGGCCGGCAGATGTGCATGCACGATCTTGCCGTTGGCCGCAAACAGGACCGAAGTGATCGCCGTGCCTTCTGCCAGAAGGCTGACCAGGTTCTCGCAGGCGCTCAGATTGATGGAGCCCGTAAGGTTCGGGCAATTCCGGATGTCGAGCGTCTCCAGGAGCGTGTTATTGCCCATATTGAGGGACGTCAGGAAAGGATTGGAATACCCGGCCGTTGTGTTGCCGATGACCAGAGTCTTCAACTTTGAGGCCTTGGAAAAATCGTTGTCATGGATGTAGGCCGCTGACAGGTCATTGATGGCCTGGATGCGGCTTGCGCAGTAGATAAGGATGGCCGTATCGTCCATCTCTGTGAGGGCCGTTTCAAGCGTGTATTCCACGCCAGCCTTTGCCCTGACCTGCACAGGCGCCGGAGAGTTACCATACAGCACCGTAAGGTACATATCAGAGTAGGGGACCAGTCTCAGCGTGTAATCCGGAGCCACAACAGCGCTGGAAGGCGTGTTACATCTGAACATGATCTGGTCTGCACGGACGCCCGTTCCGACGTACTTTGTCCCGATGTAGGCTTCCTGGTCACGTTCGAACTGGCGGCGCTGATACTTTTTCCGGCCGTTCATCATTTCGTTAAGGAAACGCACCGTGCCGGCCTGGTAGGTCCGGAGGTACTTCCTTTCGATGTCCAGTCTCCACAGCTCCTCCGGGAACTGCTCCTGCCAGGCATCCCACTGATTGATCAGTGATTCAGCCGACCAGCAGCCTGCGGATTCCCTGTCAAGATACAGAGCCTGCAGCTGAGAGTGCATCAGACCACGGATCCTGCGCCAGAAGATGCTCTGGGCCGCATTGAAGATAAAGCCGGAGGACGGATCCCCATCCGTCTTGTAGTCGATGTCCTCTTTGCCGTATGTCATTGTCAGCTCGCCAGAGTTGTTGATGCCGAGCGCCGTATCATTGTCGTAGTCCCACAGGTCGAAGCGATAGCCGTTATTGATGGCTGCCGCAGCGTTGTCGATAGTATAATACTGGGCATCGTCTCCCATCTCTGCAGCCTGAGCCTCACTGATGTATGTAAGTCCCCAGTGCCAAAAGCTGTTCTTGGCCCGGTTATCGATCATGGTATAGCGCTCAGTGAAAAGATACCAGTACAGCGGGCTGGAAGTGATGAACCAGTTTCCGAACTGGCTGACGAAATCTGCATCCGAAGATGTGATCACCCACTCATACATATCCCTCCAGACCTGTTTGGACAGCTCCTGCTGGGCTTCTATCTCATCGGATGTGATGGTCTCGCCGTCCTTCGTGCCCATGTCATACCTGAACTCGAAGGAATCATCCCACGCCTCGTAGAGCGACTGCCTTTTCAGGTTGTTCACATTATTCCACTGGGCTGTGGTGATGGGATATACCATGCTGACGCCCTGGTCCGGATCGTATGTAATCTGGTCATTAGCATCGAGATAGACACCAGTCTGGAACCAGCTGTTCGGCAGTGTATTGTCTGAAACTTCCACAACAAACTCAGCGAGGTCCGTAGGGTCATTGACACGGGTGTTATCCGTTTTCTTTGAGTCACCAAGGTTGCCGATGCCGTAGAAGTGCCAGCCCGTATCCCCGAATTCCCTGTGGGTCGTCAGGTCAGGATCGTTCTCGCGGACAAAGATGACGCAGTTCTGAAATTCCATCGAATTCTTCCTTCTGCTGTCTTTCTTCTGTCCGGGAGTCTTGTACGGGATATAGTCGTTATACCGCTTCTGCAGGAGCGCGTTATTGGCGTTTTCAGAAGATGCAATATTAACCTTGATATTGAACCAGTCATTAGGCACTGACTGCCTTGTCAGGCCGACCTTGCCGGTCCCGTCAGAATACCTGGTGCCGTCGCCCAGGATCAGCTCTGAAATGTAGGAAGTGTCGAGCGGGATCTTGGACACCCTCTGGTGGATGCCATCGAATCCGAAGATGATGTCGATGTTACGGCCTGCGAAGCCATACTCATTTGATGTGGTACCCTGGCCTGCGTGGTAGCCGTTGGTAAACTGCCAGTTATCATAAGCGCTGTCACCATTCCTGTAAATGCACCGGACGTTCGTGTTTTTGACGTAGTCCTTTTTGTCATTGGTGAAATGAGGGCAGTCGATCATGATGACCCGGAGATTCGGGCAGGCATTGGCCACGCTTTCTGGGGTCAGCTGGTTGTTCTCGTTGTAGATCTGGTTCCGCTCATAGCGGTCGATCATGGTACTGGAATCACGAGAATCCGCAATGAAGTTCTTCAGAATGTCGGTGTCGCTCAGTGCAGAGCTGTAAGCCTTCATCCTGTAGATCCACACATCGCAGTCATCTGATCCGATGGTTATGGGTACCGGATTGTACTGGTAGATACGATGGGACGCATCGTAAATCAGCGGCCTGGCCCCGACGCCATCTTCATATGTCATGATGTAGGATGTGGCCTCAGCGTTCTCAAGATCCAGAGGATTGATGTTGTATTCGTATTCGATTACATCCTCTTCGCTGTAAGGCATGTACAGCTCATCAGTGGAAGTCTGCAGGTATGCTGCGTGTGCCTTCATGTCAAGTCCGACAGGGACCGAATCTTCCGGCAGGCAGGTGAGGAACGATGTTGTGTTATCCCTCACGTTGCTGGTCTTAAAGATCACCTTGAATTCAGCGCCGGCTTGCAGAGGGTCCGAGCTGAACAGGTTATAGCTGATGTATGCCCTGCTGCCGGCCTTCACGCAGAAATAGGCATTGCCGTCCTCATCCAGCTTGTAACCGCCATTTGCCCAGTCGAAATTATTCGAGACTGTCATGGCCACTTCGGGGTGGTTCTCATCATGCCACAGGCGGTTCTCAGAAGTGTTGCTACGGCCGATAGGATCGAAGTCAAATTCCAGGTTGGCTGTGACCGGGCTTACATCGTAGCCCAGCTCATGCACGTTCACTCGGATTTCCACAGAGGCCGTTCTGCAGGTTATGGTAAGCACATGGACCGCAACGTCATCCGCCTTATACGCCCAGGTATTGAGGGCCTCCATAAGTGTCAGATTGTTGACCACTGTGCCGTCCACGGCCAGTGTGACAGCAGGCGTAGAGGTCGAAGGATCATAGATCACATAGTCGATCCTGGTCGTATCATACTGTCTTGCGCTTACCTGACCGTAATGGTCGTACCGGTATGCACAGCCGATGACCGGAATGGCAGAGCTTTCATCATACCAGATAATGTCTTTGAATATATGGACCGTTTCAATGTTGGTGTTGTTCACCGTTGCGGTGATCCAGCATTCCAGAAGGTGCGCCCCATGTGTCTGAGGGGCCAGAGCATAAGACTGCAGTGTGCCGGATGCAGATGTTACCACGCTCTCCAGCTCCACGCCGTCCAGCTTGAAATGTACGGTCTTGGATACAGCACCATAGGGCGTGTAGGTGAAGTTCACGGATCTGCCCAGGGGATTTGTGTACCTGTCAGAAAAAGCACTCTCCAGCCGGACGTCCACGATCTGAACGGTCCATGATTTCACGGCCACGGATCCGCCTTCATCGGTGACGGTCAGGATCAGCTTCTGGGTGCCGATGGAGCAATGCTCAGTCAAATCAAATGTGTTGAGCCCCTGTACCAGGGAGCCTGCTGCAACGGTCGTTGTCCCGATCCTCCATGTGTAAGTACCGTCGACCAGCTCGCCGTCAGAGTCAGTTGAGCTGTAACTGATCTGGATTTCCACCTTATCAGTGGGCGTGCAGACCACAGGAGATGGAGTGACCTTCTCGACCTCTAACTGTGTTGTGGAGCTGGATCCGCCGCCACCGCCTCCGGAAGGAAGGACGAACTGGCTCTTGACGGTCTGCTCTTCACCATCATTTTCATACAGCGTAAAAGTGTATGTGTCTCCTTCCTGCGTCAAGGCCGCCTCGTAAGTGTAGCCCTCGGTATCCAGGTTTGCCAGATCCTGCGCCACGCGCTCTACGGTCCTTGATAAGGACGCCAGATTGCTGTTAGTCGTGCTCAAATCACTGGCCAATGAAGACACACTGTTGGAGATGCTGGTCAGGAGGTTATTCACCTCCTCTTTGGTGTAGGAATCGGATCCGATAGTCTCCCACGCTCCATCGATCCACCTATAGTGGACATAGGTCCCTGCAGCGTTCGGGCAGTAGTAATCTGTGTAGACATTGCCGGTCTCAGGCAGCTCCTCCACGGTCTCTGCCAGTGAGCCTGCGACCATGTGCCAGTCATTGTCGAACCATTTGTAATACAGGCAACCGGCGGTCGTCTTCAGAATGTAGTCTGCAGACTCATCGCCCACCTGAGGCAGCGCATCTACCACCAGGGTCGTAGCAGATCCGAAGACATCCCATACAGAGTTGCCATGCTCATCAGTGATCCACCAGTACTTGTCGTACCCGCCGTTTTCTTTCGGTACAAGGTAGTAGACCATAGGCTGCCCGGCTACAGGGAGCTGATCTACGACCGTGATCGTGAACGCCTTGTACTCTACCAGGCGCGCACGAACGTAGGCTTTTGCTGCGTTCAGGATGCCCTGCAGGGAGGCTTTCAGAGAGGTATAGACCAGCGCATCACCGTCATCGTCGATGGTGTAGGCGGCTGTAATCTCTTCTCGTATAGGTTTTACGTAGTTGTCGTTGACGAAATCGGCCCGGCCTTTTGCGTACTGATAGACGTCAGTCTGCAGGCCCTGGGTATCATATACGGAAGCCTGCATGGCAGAATCTGCCAGATCCAGAGTAGCCTGCACCGCTGCCGCCAGCTGCGTTTTCGTGATTGCGCCTGCTGCCAGGCCGGTGCTAAGATCTGCCGCCACCGACTGGATGGCTGTGTTCAGATCCTGCACAGCTGCATATATGGCTTTGTTCTGGACAGCATTGGTAGAATCTGCATTGAGGGCAGAGTCCATAGTCATGGATCCATATTCAAGGCCCGGGGTCCACTGCTCATTTACAGTATCCCAAAAATACCAGTAGCCCGGGGTCAGGTCCTGGGTCTGCGTGCCGATATAGACATACAGCTTGTCATGCTCCGACATATCTGCAGCTGTTTCCGCAGGCTCCGGAGCCCCGCTCACCATGCCGTCTACCTTGGAGGCCATGGCCGCCACTGTGTAGAGCAGGGCAGCGATCTTCTCAGCGTTTGTCGCCGCAGTCTCCGGGTCGTCATAATCGTCAGACCCGTCAAAATGGATATGGTCCAGGACAGCAAAGGTATCATTGAGCGTGTGCCACTCTTTGTCGATGGCTTCCCCTGTATGGTCCAGGAGGATCGCGCAGACGGAATAGCTGATCTGACCGACCTTCTGGGTGTGCTCCAGTTTGAGCGTCCAGTCAAAGGTCGTTGTATAGCCGATCACGACGTCGTTGCCCTCGTCGTCCTTGGTCGTGTTGGTCTCCACCGCGAAGTTCTCCGGGGTGATCTCCACAGGGATCCCACCCGGCAGGATCGCTTTGATCAGGATGGAAGCCCCGACGAAGGAGAGACCGTCTGCATCTTCCAGGCTGAAATGTATGGTCGTCACGTTCTGGTCCTGCCAGAGGACGACCATATGCTCAGACGTGACCCGTCTTGTTACCGGGTCGATGTAAAAGTTATACTGCAAAACTCCCCTCCTTATGTGGTGAATTTAAGCCTTGCCTCGACGTCTATACCGACGACGTCGTTATTCAGGGCACCTGGCAGGGCGGTCTTGTGGCTCCATACGATGTTGACGCCATAATCTGCTTTGTATGCTGTCACCTCTTCCGGATCCACGTCTTTCCGGGCCGCTGCCGTCCCCCAAAGGTACTTGTTCCCCTGCCGTACTTTGGCGTACATGCCGACGACCTGCACCTTTTTGACGGCAGGTGCCAGCGGCTTTGTGAGCGGCAGGTTGAACATTATATCTTTGCCGGAGTTCGTGATCGTTCCGGTCACCCAGGCCGTACCGTCCACCCTTGTCCCGGGCTGGACGAAATGATTGTTGATCAGAGCTGTCAGGCTCGCGTTCTGGGACGACAGGTTTTCTATCACTGTTTTGAAATAGCTCAGCGGATAGAGCGTGTCCACCAGGGCCGTGACTGATGTGATCGTCAGTCCATCCTGCCTTACCCTGTAGACAGGCACATAGACTTCCGTTGCTCCTTCCCTGAGGGTCCCGGAGCTGGCCGGCAGGTCCGTCGCGCTTGATGCAGTATAGACAAACTGCTCCGCCACCCTGATGTTGTCCTGATCAGAATAAAGCCTGTAGCCGATGACATAATATGCTGTAATCCCGGCAGCCCCTACGGGGATGTCGAAATCATCATATGATCCTGCTGTGATGATGATGGCGCGCCCTTCTGATGTGACCATCACTCCATCCCCGATCCTTACGACATTCGCGTCCGGGATACTGGAGGCCATACGGCTCCCCACCTGCAGGATCCCTCCGCCGGACAGGCCGCAGTAGAGATCTGCGTCGAACTGAGCATACACATCCAGATACCCTTCCGCGGTAAATAATGTTGCCATTTATGTGCCTCCTTTAAGTCTGTAAGTGGTCTTATAGATCCCGCCATTTACAGACAGAACTTTTCTTTCTATCGGCACCGTCACCGATGTCTTGTTTACATATCCAGAGATCAGATCTCCGACCTCGTTTTCAACGCTCACAGAATCCACTTGCAGGGACTGGCCTGACATAAGCTCTTTCAGGCGCTTTTTGCCGTAGGACGTCAGCGACGATACTGATTCTGCAGAGGAGTAATCGTAATAAGCGGTCCTCTCCTTGAATCCCGTATAATACTTGGTCGTGCTGATCCGGCCTCTATTGTCAGCGTACAGGTCGACCCGGATCCGGTTCTGCAGCTGGCCGGAGCCCATGCATACCAGGTGGTTGATGCCCATCTGGTTATCCGTATAGGTCAGCGGCACGGGGCTGTCCTCTGACAGGGTCCCGATCAGCGTCTGCTTCGGCGCTGCCTCCGCCGTGATTCTGATCGCCTCGCCTGCTGCCGTCTTATCCGCATGGATATAGAGCCTTGCGTCATATTCGTCCAGCATGGTCATCAGCCCTTCCAGGGTGGTGCAGTAGAGCGGGAATGTGTAATTGGTTATCGTGATCCCGGACTCCTCATCCGGAACATAAAAAAAGCCGCCAAGAAGGTCCTGGAGCAGGCTCTTAATGACGGCGTTTGCATCCCCTGAAACGACTTTGTGGTCGTTGCCGGGATCTGGAATTATGATCGATTGGGAGAGGAGCCCCCTCCATGTATATCCCTTCTTTGTGATCACGTTCGACCCGGTCTTCTCGTAGTGATATTCAAATAGGCCACCGAATTCGGTCCCAGGTAAATACATACCGCCGCAGGAGGAAGGGAAGACTCCTGAGAACTGCATCGTATTTGAGGCCGCACCCGGATAGCCTATTTCAAAATCGCCATCATAATCGCAGGGGCCTATCTCATGGAGCTGCTTCGTCAGCATAATCAGATCGTATCCCATGCAGGTTCGCTCCTCCTCTTATAGATGGTCAGGTCAATCCGGTATGTCCTCGAATAGCTTACGGGGACGATGCCCGGTTTGATCTTCTGCATCAGCAGGCTGTCTGCCTTTCGATAATCAAATACATTCACCATCCGGCCTCCGGTCCCTACGATATAGGCGTGCCGGTCCGCAGCCTGCGTGCTCCTTGTGTCGATGATCATTACTTCCCCGGATGCTACGGGATAGTCCACAGCATACTGGTTGCCGCCGATGTTGACATTGACAGCGGCCGCGGGGCCGTAGGCGATCAGCCTGAAATCACATTCGGCGTAGTGATCGATCTTCAGGAATGGCGGCGGGACTACTTTGCGGTAACTGTAAGGATATCCATAAGACAGGCCGTAGCCGCCATAGCCCTTGTCCGTGATCCGCCGCGCTGTTTCCTCGGCCGCATGCACCGTCAGGGACTGCTCCTGGATCCAGAACGGATCAGGGCAGTAGATTGTCAGCTCATTGACTGTATATGTATTCCTTTCAGCCGGATAGGTGTTCGACGCCCTGATGAAGCAGTAAATATAAGAGCTTCCCCACGTAAGGACGCCCGGCTGGCCGGAAAAAAAATCTGCGTCAATACTCGAATGGAAGCGATTGAGCCACTTCCTTCTGGTGTTCAGGTCCCCATAGATATACAGATCCATCCCGTATTCTACGGATTTCTTGGCCCAGGAGTCGACCCTGTCCCCATATTGGCGCCTGGTCACATCGGCCTCCCATTCGAATCCGTGGAAGGCCGCGTTCTTGACCCTGGGGGCCGTCCCGCGCAAGTCGTAGGACGTCCCATCAGATGATTTATATGAGATATCTACGATGTTGCTCACGTGAATACGACCCCCGTGTCTCTCATGAATCTTTCTGCGGATCTCTCGCCGATCACCAGCGTTACATCCGCGTCTTCCATGCCCTGGCGGACTGCCGCATACATATCCCTTGCGGACATGCCGCTGCCGGCCACAGCTTCCTGTATCATGCTTCGCAGGCTGCTGACGCCTACGACCGCCTCCGGCCCTGCCTCTCCGCCGCCCAGCAGCTTCCCGTTTGCCATGCCGAAAATAGCAGGGTTATTGAGGATCATGCCGCCTTCCATAGCTTTTTCGTACCAGTCGACCGACAGGTGTGGCACAGATGGCGGATTCAGGCTGAATTTGCCGGATATGCTGAAATGTGGAAGTGCCGGCAATGAGATCTTCGGCAGCTTCAGTTTGCAGTTGTTGATCGTGCTCTTGATGGCGTTTATGGCGCTTGATACGGTCTCTTTGGCTGAGTTGATCGGCCCCTCAATCGCTGACTTAATGCCGTTCCAGATGGATGTGACCGTCGATTTGACTGAGTTAAATACACTGCTTACCGTGCTCTTTATCGAGTTCACGGCCGATGATACCAGCGATTTAATAGAGTTCCAGATCGTCGATATGACATTCTGGATGTTCTGCATGACCGTTGACACCGTGGTCTTGATGGTGTTCCAGACCGTCGATATTGTCGTCATGATCGCGGTCACGACCGTCGTGATTGTCGCCTTGATGGCTGTCCATATCGTCGTGACGGTCGTCTTGATCCCGTTGAGGATCGTCATCACATTGCCTTTGATCAGGTTCCAGACTGTGGTGATCACGTTCTGGATGGTCTGCATATTGGTATCGATGACTGCGCTGATACCGTTCGTTACGGTGTCTACGATCCCCGCGATTGCCTGCCAGAAGCCATCCCAGTTGCCTTGTGTGATCGCGATAAAGGCATCGATGATGCCGGATATCACGCCCAGGACCGTCTCTATGACGATCTGGATCTGCTGGAATGCTCCCGTGATGACAGGGGCAAGGACCTGACAGAAAGCGTCCCAGACGATTTGCAGGCCTGCGACGAACTGGTCCCAGTAAGGTTTCAATATTTCGAGCTGTTCCTGGAAGCGCGTGACGAAGTCCGATATCGTAGTCTTGATCTGTTCCCAGATGGCCATAATGCCATTCCGGAATCCTTCGTTCGTCTTCCACAGATGGATTATCGCCGCAACAAGTACGCCTATAATAGCCACCACCGCAAGGATAGGTCCCAGCGTGGCCATCTGCAGGCCGGTTATAGCAGCCTGCATCCCCTTCAGGGCCTGCATCGCTATGCCTATCTTTTCGACGATCACGCCGAATATGATCAGCACCGGGCCGATCGCGGCCACGATCCCGCTGACCGTGACGATGACAGCCCTTGTCGTGCTGTCAAGGCTGTTCAGCCATTCGACAAACGTCTGCAGATGGGCCACCATAGCTTCTACGACCGGCATCAGTGTCTGTCCGATGGCGATCATCAGACCTTCAAGGGCCGATTTCAAAAGCGTCAGCTGGCCGTTCAGGTTGTCCAACATTGTGGCAGCCTGTTCCGATGCGGACCCACCTGCATCCTCAAGTTCGCTGGCAAAATGTGCAGTCTGCTCTGCAGAGGAAGCGCACATTTTGTTGTAGCCCTGCAGGCCGTTCGTCGTGAAGATAGTGTTCAGCTTGGCGTTCCGCTGTTCTTCGGTCATTCCCGCGGTCGCCGTCTGCAGGTCCGCAAGGACATCGCTCAGGCTTCTTGCCTTGCCTTCCTCGTCGTAGGCAGAGACCCCCAGTTCATCGAGAGCGGACGCAGCCTCATCTGTGGGCGCATAGAGGTCTGTCATCGTCCGGTTCAGCATTGTCGCGGCTTCCGATCCTGTGACGTTCTGCTGGGCCAGACGCAGTAGCGCGACCTCGGTCTCCTGGGCGCTCTGCCCGTAAGCGGCCGCAGAGGAGGACGCTCCTGACATGGCTTCGCCGAGGGCACCCACATCTGTCTTTGCCAGGGTCGCTCCCTTGGCGATCAGGTCCGCGTAATAGCCGGCGTCCTTTGAGGCGTCGTTAAAGCCGTTCATTGCGCCTGTCACGTACTGGGCCGCGGACCCCATGCTGATACCGCCCGCTGCCGCCAGGTTCAGGACATCCGGAAGGATCTCCGCCTGTTCCTGGGCGCTGTAGCCGGCCTGCGCAAGGATGTTAAGGCCTTCCGCTGCCTCTTTGGCCGAGAACGATGTTTCCCGTCCCAGCTTCTGGGCGAACTCTTCGAGCGTGCCGTTAAAGCCGTCCGTGGTGACCTGCGTCGCCGCCAGCTGCTCGTTTGTCAGACCCATGGAAGCGGCCACCATTGACATGGCCGATTCGAAGTCCGCGGCAGTCTTCACGCTTGCCACGCCGGCTCCCGTAACTGCTGCCGTGACCGGGAGCATAGCCTTCCCGGCCGTCTGCATCCCGGCGCCGACCTTCTGCATCTTCGCGCCGGCTTCCGCGATCTTATCAAGAGCGGGCTTGGTGGTCTCTGACTGGCGCTGCAGGTCCTTCAGGTTCTTTTCGGTCTCTATGATCTCCCTTTGCAGGGCATCATATTTTTCCGGACTCAGTGGCCGGCCGAACTCGTCGTTTACAGCTTCCTGCTGGGCTTTGACGTCTGCCAGATGCTGCTTGGTCTCGTCGATCTCTTTCTGCAGGTTCTTGTATTCCTGCGTATCGATCTTGCCGGCCTTTTCAAGCTCTGTCTTCCGTTCCTGCAGCTGCTTGAGCTTTTCCCTGGTCTTGTCAGCCTCCTGCTGCAGAGGGGCGAATTTCTTCTGCCAGGCGTCGTAGTTGTCCTTTGTCTTGGCCGCCTGTTCTGAGGCTTTCTTCAGTGTCTCCAGGCGCTTTGACGTGTTTTCGATCTGGGTCCCGAGGAGCTTCTGTTTTTGTGCAAGGAGCTCTGTATTCTTCGGGTCCAGTTTGAGAAGCCGGTTCACATCTTTGAGAGATGTCTGGGTCGTCTTTATGGACGAATCCACCGACTTTAAGGCCTTATTTAGGCCGGTTGTATCGCCGCCGATCGCGACGGTGATGCCTGCTATTCTTCCAGCCATTCAAGCCTCCTGATCGTCAATTACTCAGAATTTATCAAAGTCCTCCTGCGTGGCCTCCCTGATGTCACTCTTAGGCTCTTTCACATCATCGTTGAGCCTTTCTGTCCAGATATCCAGGACCAGTCCGACCGTCAGAAGTTCCAGATCCGACATCGAAAGCCCTACTTCAAGGCACCGGAGCAGGAAGAGGGGCGTGGTCATTTGCCGCCCTGATTTATGTAATTTTTTTTTGCCTTCGCGGTGGTGAGCATGTTGACCTTCCAGAGGTCAAGGATCTGCGGCAGGACCTCGTAAATTGAGAACATGTCGAACTGATCCAGCCATTCTTCCACCGTCGGCGGGATATCCGGGTCCGCATGTACGGCCATGATGTAGGCCACGTCCTCGAACAGTCCCAGATCTTCGATGGGGATGTCTTCCCCTTCTTTTTCCTTCGACTCGAAGGACCCCTGCAGCTTATTGAGGTCCTTGATGATGTCCCGGCCGTATTTGATCCGATACATCCTCGGAATCGCTGCAGAGGCCCTGAATTTCACATCGACCCCGGAAATGTTAATGGTTTTGTCGATCATCGCTTATCTTTCTCCCTTCTAAAAGACAGGTGATCAGCCTCCGTTTCCGGATGCCGTTCCGGATGCCGTCAGAGCAGGCACGTAAACCGCATCATACCATTCGGTATAAGTTGTGCTCGTTGCCTCGACGTCGTCTCCGGTCTTGGCTTTAACCAGTCCGTCGGCCCTGGGCTCGCAGGAGAGAGACAGGCTCTCTGTCTGCGGCTCGATGTCCTCCTCCTTGGTCTGGGACCCTACGGAGGGACGGCCGCAGCTGCAGTTGTACAGGACGTGCCTGATCGCCTTTTCGTCGCCCTGGAACTCGAACAGGAGCGCGAACCTCGGGGCCTCTTCTCCGGAAGCCACCTCGGCCAGTACCCCGTTCGAATCCTTTATTTCCTTGAGGATGTTGATCCTGAACCACTCGGGGATCAGTGCCAGCTCCAGATCGCCGGAATAACCGTTGTTGCCGGGGGATTTATAGTAGACAATGTCGTCTGCATGAAACGCGCTGGATTCGCCTTCCGCGTCCAGCGACAAGCTCACAGCTCCAGGGATGGCCTGAGGAGTGCCGTAAGTGTATGCGCCCCCTTCCCCCTGTGTCTGGAGGGCTGCATGGACATTCTTGAGGCCATATTTGATTTTGTTCATATTGATTCAACCTCCATGAACTCAAAGTGTTGATTGAATATCTTTTTTCTTTTTCCTCTGCAAACACCACTAATTCCACTGATTGAGAATCCTGTCTTTTCTGCTGCTTTGGAAATATTACAAAAAACTTCTCCTGTCTCAATATGGATGACAGGTTTGTTGAACCAAGGTCTTTTCTTACCTTTGTTACCTTTTGAAATTGCCATGCGATGCTTTTCCGACATTTTTCCATGCGGTTTTTTCATCGCATCTGACATCTTCTTTTTTGTTTCCGCAGACCTTTTCAATCCGTAGTTCGGATTTTTTGCGCCTGTGTTTATCTCTGATAGATGTTTTTTCTGGGCATCGGTTAGGTGACGTCCGTATTGCCCCTCTCCTCCTGCTGTGAGGTTGTAACCACTGTTAAAAGTATCGAGTTTTTCTATCCAGAAAATTTCCGATGATTTCAACTCTGATTTTGCAACCTCTTCGACAACATAGAAAGAGAAAGACTTTTCCCCATATTTATCCCACGCTCTTTGCAGATGAGGATTGACATGATTGCCTTTTCTAAGTTCACATTTATGTGTTCTCCATCTGGCATGGATGTCTTGAGCCATCCCTATGTATTTCTTGTGATTCACTGTATTCTCAATACAATAAATTCCAACTATGACACACATTATCCTTTTATCAGCATCCTCATTTCGTACAAAACTTCGTACATTTTTTCTGACTCGATCCACACTTCTGATTTGTTGTAGAACAAGTCATGGTTGCTTAATACCGCTTCCACATCCGCTTCAATCTCCGGGTCTTTCCGATCTGTGTAGAGCTCGATGTTCAGGACGTCTATCTTCTGGTAGACCCTGTTGTCGGCCCCGAAGTTATCGGATTCCGGAAACAAAAAAACGAGGAAGGGTGGGTCTGGCGACTCCCCTTCCGCGAAATGGTGGTATGCGCTGGGCAGGCCCGTTTCGTCGAGCATGTCCAATACGTCCTGATAGGTCATTTTCTCAAAGCCCTTTCAATGTCGCTCACAAGCTGCTTTTCTCCTGCCTGCTCCGCCGGCGCTATATGAGGCCGGGCCGCTGTGCGTCCTCCACCCCTTTTTGCGTGACCATATTCCAGCAGGTGGGGAAGACCAGGCATCCTGGAATAGACTGTGACCTCTACGGATGTAGCGGTCTCCCCTGACGTTTTTGTCGACCAGCTTTTGGCGTACCTGCCCCTGTCAGATGGTGCTCCCTGGGAGACCTCTTTCCTGACAAGGTTCCCGGCCTTCCGGACCGCCTTTTTTACATCTGTCGTAGCCGCTTCGGAATACTCCGTCAGGGCTTTCATGACAGCGTCTGCCATGCCGTCGATCGAGACTTTGTTGGACATCTTGTCACCTCTTGTTCCATTCGCAGTGGAAGCGCAGGCTGTTCTTTTTATAGGCGTTCGGGTTGATAGCAAGGATGTTGTAGATCTTCCCGCCAAAGACGACGCGGTATCCTGTCTTGGTGACCGCTGCCAGCTCAGAGCAGTAACGGCAGGTGAAGTCCATGCTCTCCTGTGTTACCGTCTGGCCGGCTTCGTTCGTCTCGTCTCCGGATGAATAGATTGCCGTTGCCCAGCACCCGAAATAGTCTTTCCATGTGTTGACATGGTTCCGGTATTCATCGACGCCGGCCGTCTGCTTTTGGAACAGGATCCGTATCCTCATAGCTCCAATATCCATCAGAATGCCGCCTCCCTTACGCCAAAAAGCATAGACCTGAGCTGGAGCGTCAGGGCGTTCATGTCCGCTGTCTCTCTGTGCTCATAGAGGTACGCAATGGCATGGTAGGCCGCTGCCTTGACGACGGGGATGTCCTCAGTGGTATCCGTTTCAGCCTCGTCGGCGTCAAAAAAGTCTGTCTTTGACCTGGCTACATCCTTCACCAGCTGCTTGGCAGTGGCGATGATGGGCTTGATCACAGCTTCGTCTTCATCCGCCGAATCGACACGGAGGTAGATCTTCGCATCTTCAAGTGTCAGTTTCATACGTACCTCCAAAAACAGGCGGCCCCGGCGCTATGCCAGGGCCGTCGTCAGATTGACCCGATCAGGCAGCCTTGACCTTCAGGAGCTGGATGCCCTCAGGAAGGATGACCTTCGCGTCAAGGCGCTCAGTGCAGATGAAGCCGACCTGACCGTTGGTGGAGTAGAGTTCATTCAGTCTCTGAATGGTGCGGCCGGTTCTGTCAGCTACCCAGTAGTTGTGGAAGTCACCGAATGCTGCGACAAGAGCGCCGGCAGCGATCGTGGGAGCGTATGCGGAAGTCTGCAGGCTGTAGCCGAGCAGCTTGTCGGGTTCACCCATCTGCATGGAAGGCTGCCACAGGAAGG
>Ga0326514_10001407_pt1 | contig 15668 bp, 28 predicted proteins | sample 3_2548_0518_D_FD_203653 | JGI IMG/M metagenome (GOLD analysis project Ga0326514, IMG submission 203653) | Bovine rumen microbial communities from UC Davis, California, United States - 3_2548_0518 | ecosystem: Host-associated > Mammals > Digestive system > Stomach > Rumen | place: USA...
TTTTAGTTAAATGTTAAAGTTAATGCTATTCTGCATTGAAATTACATCCTTTTTGCATTCTTTAATATCATAATCCATTTCTACAAACTTCTTTATGAAATCGAGTGTAAAGTAATCTTTACAGCTTTCATAATATTCTTGGCGCCATTTATATTTAGAAAAATCAGTTAACTCATTAAAAAGCTTCTCGGGATCATTCTCACCATTCTCAATCTTCATCTGCAAAGATTCAAGTAGAACTTCTACATAATTGAATTTCTTTAACTCATCATATGTAATATTAGGATAAATCTTTCCAAACTTCCCATAAGCAATGATTCGTGTTGCCCACATATATTCGGCTTTACCATCCTTACGCCAACCACGAATATATTTAGAGAACCACTCATTCAAATTATACTTCTTACGATATTCCTTATCAAAACATAATCCACGTTCATATGAAGTGTTCTCAAGCCCAAATGTACCATCTACTACAGCATTGTTAACATTACAAAGCCACTTCCAATGGTCATAAGGACGGGAGTTCTCGTACTTACCATCTGATAACTGTCCTTCCATTTCCATAAAGTAAAGACACATCGCTGAAGCATTCTCAAAATGAATTGTGGTATTCTTTTTCATATTTTATTTTTTGTTTTACATATATAATATAGAAAATACTTTTAGAAATTCAAATATTATTAAGATTTAGATTTCATTTTCACAATTATTTGATACACATTTTTCCAGCCAATCTTATATGATTTTCTCAATTTTGCAATGTTTGAATACCCAATATCAGGAATAATAGTGAATTTGTCTTCTCCTTTATTGTCTCTAAACATCTCTACAATATGTCCATATATGATACCACCAGAAGTGTTAGCTTCTACAGTCATGCCAATTTGCATCTCATGACCAAGACAATCATAATAGTTTTCAAATAATGTACTCATATAGATTTATCCAAAAATTAGACAATAAATAAAAAGAATACTAAAACCAGTAAGTATCACAGAACTGATCCACCACATAGGAATATTTTCTTTAACAGATCTCCACCACATAAATATGGTTAAAAGAATTGTAATTGTTCCGAGGATATAATCAAATGTTGTCATATTAAAAATTTATCTAAATTATACATATTAAATATAGTATTTTTTATATATTATTCAAAAAATAATTTAATTAAATTTGAAATTAACATTTTTTAATATTCTATTTTAAATAAAACAAAAGCTTTATTGGCTTTTATTTTTTAAAAGTTATTTTTTATTAAATAACAAATAAATAAATATATATATATTATTTTATGCCTAATATTAGTGACGAAGAATTGTTAAACTCAGGTATATTAGATAAAATTCCTGATGCTACAATTTCTCAAAATCAAGTTGGTCCTGAACCTGCAGTAGAAGAGCCAATTGAAGAGGTAGCTGAGGCACCTAAAAGTGAGGCTGCACAATATCTTGGAACAGAATTGATGCATAAGCCAGGAGAAAACCCATTTAAAGGAGATCCAGAAGAAGATAAAAAGGTTATTGAAAAGCATAAGCTTTCAAGAATAGGTGATACTATTGGTGAAAATGCTTTTTATCGTGAAGGATGGATCGATGTAGATAAGAGACTTCTTGGTGAAAGAGCTATTTTCTACCCAGAAGATTGGGAGTTTAGGATACGTCCTGCAACAGTAGAAGCTATTCGTAACTGGTCAACACTTGATGATGAGAATGCAAATTCTATTGATGATGTATTTAATGAGATTCTTAAGAGTTGTGTATCTATCATGACTCCACAAGGTCCACTCCCATGGGGAAATATTTGCTCTTGGGATCGTTTCTTCTTCTTGCTTTTGGTTAGAGAATATACTTATACTCAAGGTGAGACAAAGATCAAGTATGATGAAGATTGTATCAATTGTGAGAATCCTGTTACATTTGAGCTTAATTCACAATCTCTTATGTATGAGATGCCTGATCCGGATGTAATGAAGTATTATGACCAAAATTCTCGTACATGGACAATTGATCCTGAAGAGTTTGAGATTGAAGGTCAAGATATTATTAGATTATTTGTACCAACTCTTGAAAAGGATGCAAATATCAAAGCATGGGCTATTGCAAGATTACAAGAAAATCGTAACCGCAAGATTGATCAAACATTCTTGAGATTCTTAATGTGGATGGCACCAAAGATTTCAAAAGATACTACTATCTCTCAAAAGCAAATCAAGGGATATGAGATGACATTTAAGTCTTGGGATGCTGATATGTTCTCGTTTATGGATGATGTACTTAGAAATATTATCGTGATGCCTTCTTCAAAATTGACATCTAAATGTCCGGTTTGTGGTGAAGAAATGACATCAGAGATACGATTTCCAGGTAGCGTCCGCGACCTATTCAACGTACAGAAGAAGTATAAGAAGTTTGGTAAGAAGTAATCCAAATGCCAATTCATTAAAAGATTTAAAACATGAAGAAATATTAGAATTAATGCTGGAACATGCTATTTATATGATGTTCCGCATTAATTTAAGAAATTTGGTAAAAAACAAACTTTTCATTTGTAAAGAATATCATCTACAACCTTCAGAAATTGATAGATTATACTATTATGAGTATGAATGGATATTAGAAGAGATTAACATTTTGCAAAAAGAACAAGAAAAGCAAAATGAAGCCCAACAAAAAGAATATGACTCGATGAGAAGTAATATGAATATGGGTAAAATGATGAACAATATGAAATCTTCAATGCCAAATATGGGAAGTATGAAAATGCCAAATATGGGCCAATTAAAAATACCAAAATTTTAGACAAGTATCAAACAAAGATACTTGTCTTTTTTATGACTTCTATTTTCATTTAAAATAAAAAAATAGATATGATAAAAACTTACCATATCCATTTTAGTTTTTGTCCTATTATGATATCAATTAATGTTTGATTTAATAAGATTATATGTAGTCAAAACTTTCCATATAATCTCTCCCATTTCTGAAATTGATTTAGGTTGAAATTGGAGAATATTATATTTATCACAAGTTAGCTTTACATTCGTATATCTATAAAACCCATCATTACAAAATACAATTAGTTTATTTGATTGTGCATATAATCCAAGTTCAAGTAAACTAATTGGGGATTTTGAACCTGATTCAAGATTCATAAAGATATAATCAGCTTTATCAAGATTTTCTTGCTCCCACAATATTTGCTTTTCTATAGCATAATTATCATCACCCCAATCATCTCTTCGTGGGTTATATATTGTGATGTTGTCAGAGTTATATTTTGTACCAATCTCTTCTATAATTTCACCTTGCCAATTTCTCGATTTACCATCATCAATAGTGCCAGCTAAAAATATAGATACTGGTTTAATCAAATCCGCATCAGAAGATTTAACTTTATTATCTATAGTATATTTATGTAATGGATCAATTACTACCATGCTCTTCTAAATATTTTTTTTGTCTTTCTTTACGTTCTTTAGCGGATTGCCTTTTCTTCTTTTGGAGTTCCTTATATTCATCAGATTTCAAGTATTTCTCTTGCTCTTTAGCCATCTTCTTGATATCATTATTAAGAGCTTTCATATCTTCTTGATATTCGGAATATACCTTAAGCCTATACTCACGATTAAGCTTAATCTTTTCATCGATAAACTTGAAATCTTTCTTGTATTGCTTTATTAATTCATTGGCCTCATTTTCCAACAAAGGAGCAGTATTCCAAACAAACCAATTGCAAAATGTTTTACCTGTTGAAGACCAATATTCATATCGGCATTCAATAACGAATTTATTTTCCATTTTATATTCAAAGATTATTGTTTAAAAGAATTGGCTCTAAATATTTCCTAATGATACTTTCGTATGGTTTCCATTTATTCTTCTTAACTTCATATTCCATTGTCTCCCTGGCATCTAATTGTGCTTCTCGTTTAGATAATCCACAACATTGCCAATCTACCATTAATGCTTCCCAATCGATCTTGTCCCAACCATTTTTGAACCCATATTCTAAATGGTGTGCATTATGATTACGATGCCATACCTGAACTTTCTTATAATTACCTTTCCATAATAACTTTAACCATGGCTTCTCAATATCATGCAAAAGATATTTAGGTTTCCATATACCAAGATTAAGAGCAGTCAATTGAAATCCACACCAATGGGCAAACCAATATTTAAATGAGCTTCTATCAGATTTATCGAACATACTAAATGATGTAAAATCATTGTATAGCTCTGATGGTTGTTTATAATAATAAAAATTAAAACTTTCACCATTTACATCAACCACCATAAACCTATAGTCAACACTATATTTATCATACTCATATTGGAAATATTCCTTGATTTCTTCCGTATCTTTCTCGGATAGATTCTCAAAGTCATAAAGATAATACTTAGATGACCTCTGACTAATTGAGTATTTACGCCTTAGTATATTTTCCGTTTTCATAATATAAATATAGTAAAACTTAAATATTATTTAAATTTTTAAGATTTTTCTCCACGTTTGCAAATCTAATCTAATTATGCCGAGCTTTATCTGTGACATGGTCTTCTAATTGTTTACAAAGCTTATCCCATTCTTTGAACTTTTTATATTCTTTTATATAAGGATTCTGAGTTTTAGGATATTTTTCATGATGTGCATATTCATAATCTTCACATGTTTCTGGTGTTTTCATAGTATTGTCAATATCACTATTCATCCAACAATACCCATAAGGATAAAGCATTCCATATTGATGGATTTTCATTTCTTTAGTGCAACAATAATCGCCATCCCACCAACAAAACCCACTACAAGTAAGACAACAATTTTTATTTGAATAATCTTTAATCTTCATCATTTAAATCTTCAAAATAACTTTCTATCTTGGATTTTACTATATCAAAATGTTCAATATGGCCGGTGCCATCAATATTTAAATATACATAATCCCCATACCCAGTATCTTCAATAGAAAGAAAATCAGGTACGTAATACTGTTTATATTCTTTGGTGATATTAACAACTTCGTTCATGTCCTTATCAAGGAAAACATATTCACCATCGTCACAAACTTTATAATGAGTATTGAGACAAAATCCATCTTTCCAATTGAGCACTTTGCCTTCTTCAAGGTCGATGATAAGCTCAAGATAGTCTGAATCATCATACCCGATATTTTTACGTACCACACACGGTGTTATTGACTTAATTCGTTCACTTTCTTCACGTGTATCATCAAAATTCAGATTCCAAGTTTTTCCGTTATCTTCTGAATATTTGCAATCTACCCAATAGCGAACACCCATAGTGGCTCTAAGATATCTGATATCTTGCTCAGCTTTAATCATTCTTGTAATTTTCATAATTATTCTTTGATTTATTTTTTCGTAATAACGATATATCTTTTGAAAGCATTTTATATTCTTCTTCTCCTCCAGGTAAATCCCATAGTTTCATTTTTCTTCCAGCTATAGCGATGAACCATAGATGAGCAGCATATCGTGGATTAGCTTTCCACAGATAATAATGAAGGTCACAATGCTCTTTGAAAGGAATATAAAGAAGATTATTCTTATCTTTTACAAGAGACATATCAATTTTCTTTGGTATGATATGATGTATGCCTACTTGCTCCTTTGTCCAACCGGAATGTGTTTTATCGTTACGCTTAGGTTGCGTTTTCTTATATTCTTTATAATAATCTTCCTTAGATTCTATTAAATCAACTAAGTTATTATATTTATTTATCCATTCATTATTGTTAGGATTAGGAAATCGATATTTCATTTGTCTCTATTTCAAGCATTTTTTCATAGTAATCATTATCTAAATAAGATTGGTAATATTCAATTGTATTTCCTATCTTATCATTCCAAATCTCTATACATTTCTCATTTCTTATCTTTTCAGTAAGATAAGCTGCACCTGAACCATTTGGATTTTTAAAATCCCTCTTACAAAGCTTTCCCCAAAATATCTTATATGCATGGGTTTGGATAACATCATTATTAATATCTATATGATGTGCAACAAGAATATAAAAATGCTCTTCTAAATCTTTATTGTTTGCATATTTCGTAGATTTGTGAGTACGATTACTATCATTAGTATTGTTAAAAGCCAAATTGTTATTTTTTGTTTTTACCTCAATACACCAATAAGGATTATCAATACATGTACAATCTTCTCCGCTATTATGATCTCCTTCAATAAACTTGATGATACCTAATTTATTAAGTCTATGTCGTATTTCATTTTCCCATACTATACCAAATGCGGTAGAAGACATATATACTGGTTTGATAACACTTAAATATTTATCTGGTGAACAATTATAAAAATATTGGTGTCCTTCATTAATTTCTCGTTCGGCATTCAAACATGATTCTATGATTTGTGAAATATTAATTGGGTATTTAATCAATTCATCATATATGTCTTGTTGAATTTTATCAAGTGGGTTAAATATCTCTTTATATTTATTCATTATTCACTAATTTAATTCCATAATCTTGACCTCGCTTACATACTTCAAATGTACCGGTCACAATACCTTGATTCATTTTCATTATAATATCATAAGAATCAGTCAAAAATACTCCATATTTAACTTGTTTGGTTTCTCCTTTTTTGTTTACATATGTACGTTCAGTATCTTTTACAAATACCTTACATCCAGATCCCCATCCTTTGCAAATACCTATAAATTCAATAGTTGCATCAAACTTATAATCTTCTGGTTCACATTTATCAAGTTCGACATCATATGAATTCCATATTTCTGTATAAACAATATTTGTTCCTTTGATAATTGGGACCGTCCAAGTCTTTTTCTTTGCCATTATTTTACATTATTATTTTTTAAACATTTGCATCCTGCCCAATGGTCAATTGATAATCCACCTGCCCGACCAATATAATTATTTGCAACTACATAATCATGAATTTCGTCATCTTTCTTTAATGTAACAATACGAATATCTACAGGGCTATAATTAATATTATCCCATGTAATATTATATTGTATATTACTACTATCTGTGGAATTAATTGCCGAACTTCTTGTAAATTCATTTACTGTTTCTGTTTGTTCTTTTGGTTCACAACCAAATAAAATCAAACAACTAAAAACTAATGCAAAAAACTTTTTCATCATTTGATATTCACTTCTTTAATATAAAATTTTAATGTTTTTGAATAACAACTAATAGGATTGCCTCTATAAGGCAATGGCTTACTATTCAATTCATCTAATCTCTCTTGTACTTTTTCTTTATCCAAATATATATCACTATATGGATAGTTTTTCTCTATACGAGTTTCATCTGGATCAAACTCATCCACCAACTCACTACATTTCTCCCAAATTTGATATCCTTTCATATTAATCACTATAATAATATTCTATATCTCTTTGATGTAAATCACTACCTATATAATCATTATTGTATGAATCTGACTCAGAATACTGGGCTGATCTAATAGTTGCCCTTATTCTTCTTAAATTATCACTCATAATACTTTATCTGTTAAAATTAATATAGTTCAATTTTGATTCCCTTTTCACGAGCTTTTTTCATCTTACCAGTGTTACTATCAAGTGAATTGGTAAATACAATCTGTACTTCCTTCCATGAACCTGTATTTCTATACTGGGGATTGAGTTTCAAGAACTCTCCCTTAGACTTATAGTTATTAGGCTCACCAGTAAGAATGACAGGAATTTGCTCAGATGAGAGCTTTACTTTTTCTTGGTGCTGTGTTTTGAAATCTTCTATCGTCTTACCAAGATAATCTAAGATAGTAATGATTTCTTTATACTGTTCTGAATTCTTATCAAATACCCAAGAATAACCTTCGGTTGCAAGATGTGACCAATCGGCTTCTCCATTAAGAAGATAACTTACCACTTGTTCGGTAACTTTTTCTCCACAAAAATGGAAGTTGCAAGACTTGACAATATCATTAAGAGTAAGATTACTCAAAACTTCATTAAAAGCTTTTTCTGCATTTTTAGCTGCTTTACCACTACCAAGAGCAAAGAAAATCTCTTCTGGCTTTACAGTCAAGATATTGTAAGGAATTTCTTTTTGCTCTTCTCCAAAAAATTCTGAAGTCATAATATCAACCGAAGTGAGATACTTGAAAATCTCTTTAGCTGTTTGACCACCAATATTTGGAATATTGAGTGCCATTACAGAATTGATAAACTTATAATAACACTTGTCATTTTCAGAAAGAACAGCCATCAAATGAATATCATCTTCAAACCATTCATGATCTGTTGGCATTGGAATTTCCCCATTCTCATTAGGTTGGGTGACTTTATACATGAATGGGATAATGTCTCCTGCAAGACTCATGATAATCTTTGCACCAACAGTAATTCCTTTCTCATGAAGATATCCAAGATTATGTCCTGAACACTTTTGAACCATTCGACCATCCATCTCCACTGGCTTTACCCAAATGATAGGAATATATTCTCCGGTCTTTCCAAGATTCCAAGTAATATTCAATACCTCAGTTTCCTCAAGCATTGGAATGAACTTGATGGCTACACAATCCTTAGGACGACGTTCTGTAGTATTGTTAATCCTCTCAGAAACAATTGGCTTGATTACAATTCCATCAAGTGCATACTCACAAGATTCATGACGATACTGAATCATATCATTGTAATACCACTCAAAATTCTTTTCATCATTCAATCTTGTAACCCAATATCTCTTAGGAAGTACATTTGAATCTGGGAGTTCAGTCCACTCATGATCTACCCATTCATCATCTTCAAATCTACGATAATCATAAATGACAATTGAAAGATCATGAAGCATTTCCAAAAAGTCCTTATCCAACCCAGAATAATCTCTATTGAGAACTCCAGAAACGAATGAACGTGGATTTGTAAACTGCTCGGCATATTTCTTTTCAAAAATATCCTTCTTGACAAGAACCTCCCCACGTAGTGTATAATGACCACCAAGTTTTACATATTCAGAAGGAATAAAATTAATAAGATGATTCATAAGATCTTTACCCCAAGAACCATCACCTCTCGAAGAAATTGACTGAATGAGATCATTAAAAATATCTACTTCAAATGAACACCCATCAAATTTTGGAGTAATGATTACAGGATTACTACCAAAATACTTACGAGCTTCATTAAAGTACTTTTTCCAATCAATATTTCCTTCCTTATCCTTATGAATCTGAACCTTAGAAATTGAACCCATCACAAATGGATGCTTTACTGTATAAGAAGGATTATGCTTAGCACCAACTTCAGCTTTATTTTCAAGGCCAAGCTCCTTCTCAAGGGCATCAAACTCAAAGTCGGTCATTATTTCCTGGCCATTATAGTATGCATCTTTAGCTTGGTAATAAAGTTCGAGTTTTTCTTTCTTTGTCATACTTATTAAATATTTTTAATCATCCTTTTAGTTACTTGTGTCTCATTATCAAGTTTACCTACAAAAGTAGAATAGAGAATACGATTCACATTAAATGCATACCTATTATTACAATACTTACGCACATTTGTAATACAAAGAGTTACATGATTATTCTTACGTATAGAAATTAGCTTTTTTGTATATTTATTACGAATTTTGCCTGTATTAGATACTTCATATATAGGCTTAATATGATAATTTTTTCGACTATACATGCCATTTAATGTACAAACTACATAATCTTCACAAATATCTTTCCAAATTTCCATATGATAAATTTATTGTTATTTACAATATTAATATAGTAATTTTTATATAATATTCAAATTATATATCAAAAAAGGTAGGAATTATCCTACCTTCTAATATTTCACAGATTCTTTATAAGTATCTTTACTATAACTATATCTAATAGGTTCATTATTAGAGCAATCAAAATCTAATGAATAATTGAAATGCGTTACTGTCCAAGGTGAATCAGATGGGAATACATATTTCTTATATTTTTTTCTTTTGAATATGAACATTCTAATATATTCTCATCTTCATTGTACCCAATGTCAACATTTCTTAAAGAATCAGCAAACTTAAATGGAGTATATACTAAATATAATTTCCTGTTGATAAATTATAGATTGGTTTGATGTGTTTGATATTCGTCCATGAACCAAACCCACTTGGCTCTTTGTCTAAAGATTCAAATGGTAAAATATATGTACGTGGGTAATAATGATAACATAACCACCAAACAATCTTACCATTAAAATATCCTATACGATAATCATGAGTATATTCCACAGTCTTTCCATCTTGGTCTTTATATGAATGTAGAAATTTATGAAGTGGTGCATCAAAAGCTTGATTTTCTTTAGAGTTCTTGCCTACTTCAAAATGCATTCCATTATATTCCCAAGAACGCACATCATTATCCCATTTTTCATTAATAATCTCATACACTCGTGGCTTGCCTTTCATTTGGATAAGTTCACCACTTTTAATAAATCTTTCAATTTCAGATCTATTCATACGACGGTCTTCGCCGTTATCCCAAGGAGTCACCTTGATAAAATGATCCTTTGATTTGATATATCTCCAAACATTATTATGTTTATCAACTACATACTCAAAGAAATCAAATTCTTTTAACTTTTGCATGATATTTAATTATAACCCTTTATTATATTCAATTTCCTCTGGACTTAAACATCTCCATTTATCAATAACACAAAATCCTTTACACCATTCATCATAAGAGATTTTCTTAGTATAATTTTCACCATCCCAAATCTCTACCGTTTTATCATTATCAACAAAATTGTAATTATACAATAATTTAGTTTTGATATCTTTACAAATCATAATTAGTTCTTCTTCCAATATGAATATACAGAACCTTTAGGCTCTTGCTTTACATCATAATAAATACCATCTTTCACACAAACATAATAATTAGCAAAATACATGATAAATATACCTTGAGGGTTTTCCTTCACAAACTCATCAACAGTCATACGAGCTGAACCTGTCTTAGGCTTACCATAAGTTATATATTCAAAACCATTCAATATACAATATTCATCCATTACAGATTTACTTGTAATGACATCATGGTTTTTTCTTGCAATAACTACTAACTCGTCAAATACTGTTTCCCAAGATTTTCCTGTTGCGGCACAAATTGCCCTAATGATAGAATCATCTTTTACCCAGCCTTTTGGCTTACCTGACTTAAATGTACTCGCTTTAGGATTAGGATTAAAATACTTATATTCCATATAATGTTAAATTTTAATTAAATTAATTATTTCATATTTATAAATAGTATTAAATCTATACTTTATTCAAAATTATTTGCATTTTTTTATTTATCCTCATAACAATATGCATAGTATCATAATTACACTATGCATTTTATATGTTATTTAATATATATAATATAGAAAAATTATTTTATTTTTTTCAAATATAATAAGATTTTTTATATTTATTTTTTGTTAATTTGGTTATTTATAATTTCTATTTTATAACAAAATATACAGAATTATATGGAAGAAATTTTTAAGCCAGATTTTTCTAATATAAATATTGACAAGACAATACCTACAATCAGCATTTCAGCTATTTTAGGAATGCTTGAAAAACCATTTGATAAGATGGCCATAGCTCAAAAGACATTCAACAAGCATTTTAATAATGAGAAGTCAGAATATTATCATATGACTGTTGATCAAATTATTGAGAAATGGGAAAATAAAGGTGCTGAATCAAGAAGGTATGGGTCAATGCTTGATGATTATATTGGAAATGTATTGAAAGGTACAGAAGCTACTTTACGTTTATTCAAGTTAGACAATAACTATGAGTTTGATGATAGATTACATGGACTTTGTGATTCTTTTGATAATTTCTATAAGATATTGTGCAAATCAGGTGATACAATATTTGTAGATAGAGAAAGGACAGTCTATTATAAAGTAGAGATACCTAACCCATTAAATGAAGGAGAGAAGCTAACTTATTATGTAAAAGGAAGATTCGATGCATTGTTTTATAATAAACGAACTAAGAAATGGATTGTTATTGATTGGAAGTCATCAGGAAGCATAGATAAAGTTCCTACAAAATGGACAGAAAGGTTATTAGGGCCTATGAGTAAGTACTATGCATTGAACTATTATACTTATACAACACAATTATATTTCTACAAGAAGACATTAGTTGATGAAGGATATTTACCCGAAGGCACTTCATATGATGATGTTGTTGTGATGATAGTTAATTTGCCCGGAAAAATAATCGAGGAATCAGGAACTAATTTTGGTACACATCAAGCGGCTTATCCATTTGATACAGATTTGATGGATAGATTATATAAGTTTAGTATTGAAAAGGACTATATTAACAAATCATTAGAAAAAGAAAAACAAAAAGAAGAGTATAAGGAAGAGCCTACTCAAAATAAAGAAGAATCTATAAATTTAGAAAATATATTTTAACATGAAAACATTCAAAGATTTAAAAAAAGGAGATTCTATCTACTATTGGGATAAAGGAAAATTGCATGAGCAAATAGTTCATAATATAGAGATTAAAGATGAGGTTTCTATGTATACCGATTGGAATGGTAATGTAACAAAAAATCACAGAGAGGTAGTGATTATAGTTGCTGGTAAAAATAGTAGAACTAAGATGGAACTCTATTATGAGGCAAATGATTCTATTGTCAATTGTAATTATTTGAAAAGATTCTCATGTATAGAAGCCGCCCAAAATTGGACTGATATGCAAAAAAACTCTATTAAATATAAGATTAATCGTTTGGAGAAAAGATTAAAAAGTCTTAAGTCAATTTGTAACTCATATAATAATTTAGAAATCATAGAAGCAAAATGGTAATACCTAAGAAAAATAATATCTACCTTTATAAAGGTAATAAGTATATAGTAAGATACTGTGCATTAATTGATCCAATAATGACGGTTCAAACTTTGACAGAAGAAAATCAAGAGTATTCAACTTTTGAAAATATATCATATTGGAACTTTGCATTAAAGGCCAAGCATATTGGTGAATTAAAATTAACTGAAGTATATTAATAAATATATTGAATCTTAGACATGAATATTATTCAGGCAAAATTTGAAATAATCAATCAAAAATATACAAAATCCAATTTATTAGAAGATATGTTCAAACATATAGAGATATGTGGAAGAACATGTTATAAATCCGAAGACAAGATAACTAAAGATTCTTACGAGAAATTTATTTCAATGCTTGAAAAATCAGAACACGGTGCTATGCTTGAACATGGTACTGTGTATTTGACAATTCCGGTAGGCACTCCTATAGATGATCCTCAATATATGTGGAAAATGGATATAGTCAGGTTTTTCTCATCAAATAAATATTCTAAAGTAAAGAAAGAATTGGTAAATGAGAATGTTGAAGTTGAGATAAAGGGTTATGGGATGAGAACCCAAGCATCAGCAAATTTCTATTATATCACTACTAATTGGAGAGTTATATTTGAATCTCGTGATGAAGGAGTGGTGAAATACTTCTTAAATAACTATCATATTGATACAGAAAATTTAAAAGATTCAGTGCTTCAATGGATAACACCTCCTACAGATAAGCATGAAAAAAGATACACTGTAAGATTTACATATCATTTAGCCGTTGCTCGGGATATCAATAGACATCGTGTTCAGTCTATAGGTGAAGAGTCAACACGTTATTGTAATTACTCAAAAGAAAAGTTTGGTGGTGAGTTGAACTATATTGAACCGGTATTTTTAACCGATGCCGAAAAGAAAATACTTAACAATCCTAATGAGCATCTATCATTAGTGGAGATGTGTAATCAGATAGGTGATGGTAATAATTATTCGTCATTTGAGGCACTTGATTATTTCATATTTGCACTCGAAGCATGTGAATTTGCATATATTAATTTGACTAAGCTTGGGTGGAAACCTCAACAAGCATCATTAGTATTGCCACTTGCCACTAAGACTTGTTCAGTACATACAGCATTTGCTTCTGATTGGTGCCATTTCTTTAATTTAAGAGCCTTAGGAACAACTGGTTCACCAAGACCATCTGCTAAAGAAGTTGCTTGGCCATTGATGGAAGAATTCTTTACTCGAGGATATATATCACGTAATGATGTAAATGAAGAAAAATATGATTACATAATTGAGAAATACCCAAATATAGAAGATTATATAAAGCTATGAAAAGTTTAAATGCTAATATGAAATATGATGAGTTCATAGAAAATAATTGTAAGAATTGTGAAGAATCTTGTATGGGAAAACCTCATTCTTTATCAGATATTTGTGATGTCTGTCTTTATGAGAATTTTGAACCAACATATTTTACATAATTAGTAAATACAAAATATATAAAATTATATAAAATGGATAAACAAGAATTTTTAGATTTATGTAATAAATGGCATGATTCATGTAAATTTTGTAAAGGGCACAAAGAAAGTCCTGAAGCTAAAGAATCTTATAATAAATTAAAAGAAGAATGCAAAATTAATCATAAAGATACTTTACAATATATTAGAGAAGCGTTAATGGAAACACCAAATTATATGGTTAAGTTATTAGATGATTTTTACAAAGAAGAATTTAATATTGATAGTTATTATACTAAAAATGATTATTTAACTATTGATAAATATTGTAATTTATGGTTAAGTATTACAGATCCCGAATTTGATGGTAAATATATAAAAGATTATTATAAAAATTGGCGAGAATGGCACAATTATTTAAAAGAAAATTATATTTCTTGGAATTTAGGTAAAGAAAATGATCCTAATGTAACTTTCAAAGAATTTAAGCAAGGAAAAAGAAATTATTAAATCACTAATAAAGATTTCTAAATATATAAAATCAATAAAATTATGACATGGGAAGAACTTATTCAAAAAATTAATAATTATAATAATACTTCTACTATATCTTTTAATAAAGATAATATTAACATAGAATTATTAAAACATTTAGGAAATACACCAGAAGAATCATATAAAAATATTGTATCAATAATTATTAAAGAATATATAATACATACATATATTCCAAATTTTACAAGATGGGAAGATAATCCAATTAAGGTTATTGTTGAAACTAAAATTATGAATGAACTTAATGATTATATTGAATCTATATTAGATTCTTTAGATAACAATTATGATAAAATTTTAGATATTGTTAATAAGTAATAGATAACTAAAGTAAATTGAAAACTATAACATTATGAAAAATAATTTTATTGAAGAACAATTATGATAGGAATAATAGGAGCAATAGTTGGTGATATAGTTGGATGTCCTTATGAAAGAAAAGAATATTCAACAAAAGATTATAATTTTGAATTATTGACAAATAAATCACATACTACTGATGATTCAACTTGTACTATTGCCGTTGCTGATTGGTTATTACATACGAATAGAACTCATGAAGAACTAATAGATAAATTCAAATATTGGTGTAATAAATATAATTATGGATTTGCTCCAAGATTTAAAGAATGGGTAAATTCTGATAATAGAGAACCTTATAATAGTTTTGGAAATGGATCTGCTATGAGGGTGTCACCAGTTGCCTGGGTTGCTAATACATTAGAAGAGTGTATACAATTGGCTAAAGTATCTGCTGAAGTGACACATAATCATCCAGAAGGCAT
>Ga0326514_10001408_pt1 | contig 15668 bp, 15 predicted proteins | sample 3_2548_0518_D_FD_203653 | JGI IMG/M metagenome (GOLD analysis project Ga0326514, IMG submission 203653) | Bovine rumen microbial communities from UC Davis, California, United States - 3_2548_0518 | ecosystem: Host-associated > Mammals > Digestive system > Stomach > Rumen | place: USA...
CGGTACAGTTAAGTTACTGAGAAGTTAAGATATACCGGATATTCAAGAATAGATAAATAATACTTACAGAGAGCGGATAAAAAAATTACAGGTTATCGGTAGAAGTAGGGCGCGCGAACATTCAAAAGGCGCGGACGGGGCGCGGAAGGTCCAGGGCGAGGCGGGGCGAGCTGCTGCGGCGATCTGCGGAGCGGGGGCAATTCGGCGATATTTAAGAAGCTATTAAATATTTTCGTTGATTCTATGCGGTTTTCTGGGGGTGCTGTGGCAAAACTGTGGCGAAGGGCGGCGGCGCGGGGCGCGGGGCGATGAGGTCCGGCGGGCTGCGGCGGGGGGCCGATCTCCGCCGCGGTCCCTGGCACCGTGGGAGGGGGTAGGAGGGGAGACGAAGATCCAAGGGGGAGGGGTGGCGGAAAAACGGCCGGCCCTTCGCACAACGGCGTATAGTAGTTTACCCACATCCACCAAGCGATTTGTGCGCCTTGAATGTCAGAACGATGCGGCGGCTTCACAGGGAAAAGAATATCACGACCCCCGGCAGCGGAAAAACAGGGGGTGCATGCGCAGGCTTTCGGGCCTGCGTTTTTTTATGCTCCGGGAGAGCGTTTTATCTTGTTTTCCCGGGCGTTTATCTTGCGAGCAGGCTTGCCTTTTCAGCTCATTCTCCAAGAGAATGGAAGTGGGACAGCAGATCGTTTGCTTTCGTTGGTTCCATTCCGTTCGGCGGGTAAAAGGGCGGGCGTTCGGTATTCACCGGCTGCGATTTACTCCTTTCCGCAGACGAAAGCTCATGTGCAACGCGGCGGCAGCATCTCACCGTCGCACCTCCCGCATGGTTCCGTCCTGCCCGCTGAACACACCTCTTGAAGGGGATGGAGAGAATGAAGTCGCCCTGTTTTCACTGCCCTGAAAAGCATGAGCGTTGTCACGGCACATGCGAAAAGTACAAGGCATATCAAAGGACCTGCGCCCAGCAGCGGGAGGACGCGGCGCGGCGCAGGCAAATATCCGATGACATGTGGGCGCTGCGGCAGGGAAGATTCCGCCGCCGGCACAAGAACAGGCGGGAGACAAAGGAAGATGAGCCGCGCGGCTAGAGACCGCCTCACGATCAGAGGAGTCCGGGTCGCTCCCGGAGCGCGGCATTCAGAACGAAAAATCGCATCGCAAACCAGCGGAGCGTTTGTGATGCGAAGACGAGACGCGATGGAGTGAATGAGCCGTGCCGTTTGCGGCGCGGCAAACGATACGAAATCCGCGTCGAGGAAGGGGGTGGCGTGATGCCGAGACCGAAGAAGGAAAAGACCGGGAAGAAGGCCGAGAAGAAGCAGGACGAGCGCCGCTTCTACGCGGACGCGGCGTCGCTGCAGGCGAAAATCGACGAATACTTCGACCACATCCATACCACCGGCGAGCTGGTGGGTGAGGAAGGGCTGGCCTATTACCTGGGCGTGACCGTGAGGACGCTTTGGAACTGGCTCAGCGGCGACCGGTGCCCGGACCTGCAGGAGACGGTCGAGATGGCATACACGCGGATCCAGTACGAAATGAGCGTCGATCCGCGCTTTATGGATAAGGCGATGGCCAGCCGCTACATCTTCACGAAGAAGCAGAAGCGCTTCGGCGGATGGCAGGACAAGACGGAGGTCTCCGGCGACGTGAAGCTGGAGATCATGATGAAAGACTACGACGAGGAGCTGGCGAAATGACGGAGACGCTGCTGATCGTGATACTGCTGCTGAGCGCGCTGAACGCGCTGCTGACCGCAGGCCTTTGCGCGCGGTGCTTTAAGGCGCAGGCAGACCGGCGCACGGAGGAGCGGGTGCAGGAGGCAATGGACGAGGAAGCCGGGAAGGTCAGACGCGACGAGCTGGACGAGGGCTTCCAGAACATCATGACCTACAGCGTGAACGGCAAGACCGGCTTTGACGGGGACTGAGAGGAGGCGCGGCAGATGCGCACCGTACAGGAGATTTTCGATAAGGCGATCCATCTGATCGACGCGCAGAACGAGCAGAGCGGCAGCACCGACACCGCGGACACGCGGGAGTACAAAGTCCGCTGCTGCGAGCTGCTGAACACGCTGCTCAACGAGGCGTACCCCTACAGCGACACGTACAGCCAGAATCTGCCGGAATATGACAAAAACGCATGGTATGGCGTCGGCGACAAGATGACGTATGAGGGCGTGCGGTATCTTTGTTGGGCGGATGGACCGGAAGGGCAGATGCCGCCGGGAGACCCGCGCTACTGGCGGGTGCTGTCCCGGCCGGGCATGCGCCCGACGCATCCGCCTGTAAGCAAGATGACTGACAGGGTAGACATGGATGACTTCATCTGCATGTCCGCGCTGCCGGCGGGGCTTGCGGCGCTGTTCGTGTACGACGAGGACACGACGAAATACAACGCCTATTGGGGCGACTACCAGAACAGGCTGGCGCAGGCGAGAGCCACGCTTCCCGCGGCGGACGGATGGGAGGACATCGAGAATCCCTACGCCTGGGAGGGCTACGGCGCCGGCATTGAGCACGGCGAATACGGCCGCTGGAATTTCTGAGAACGTGAACAACGGGCAGACCAGCCCGCTGAAATACCCTCCCCGACCAGAGGGAGGAAAGGAGAATTGAACTATGGACGAAACCGTCATCACCACACAGGAAAGCGCGATGGACACCGGGACGCCGGTAGACACGCAGCCGACAGACCAGACGGACGATTTTCTGGCGGGATTTGACGACGAGCCGGACACCGCTGAGCAGGCAGGCCAGCCGGAGGACGCGGAGGACGGCAGCGCAGAGCCGAAATCGGAGCAGACCAGCACCGTTTCTGAGCCGAGCGCACCGACTGACGGCGCACCGGAGCATGAGCCGGAGCAGCCGGACAAAGAGGCGGAGGCTGAAAAGCCCGCCGAGCGAGCGTGGGACTTCAAATACATGGGCCAGCAGATGCACATGACGGCGGATCAGATCACGCCGGAGCTGCTGCAGAAGGGCCATGATTACGACCGCGTGCGCAGCAAGTACGACGAAGCCAAGCCCATGATCGAGATCTTCACGGAGCTGGCGCGCAACGCCAACATGAGCCTGGAGGACTTTACAAAGTCCGTCCGCATGGAGGCCAAGCGCGCGCAGGGCATGAGCGACGCCGACGCCAAGCGCGTGGTAGAGCTGGAGGACCGCGAGGCCGCCGTGTCCGCCGCAGAGACGGCGAGACGCGAGGCCGAAGCAGAACGCGGCCGGAAGAACGACCAGATCCGAAACGACCTGGACATGTTCCGGCAGGCGTACCCGGACGTATACGACAAGGCGAGAGGCGGCGACCAGTCAGCCATCCCGCAAGCCGTCTGGGACGAGGTCAACCGCGGCGCGCCGCTGGTGGCGGCCTACAGCCGCTATCTGGTGACGCAGGCCAAAGAGAAGGAGCAGCGGGCGGAGACCGCCGCGAAGAACGCGACGAATGCCGCGCGCAGCTCCGGCAGCATGAAGAGCGCCGGAAACGACGCGAAGAACACAGACCCGTTCCTGGACGGATTTGACGGCTGACACAGCCGTGTGCCTCTCTGCCAGACATGAAAGAGAGGCTATCAATGGCACAGAATTACGCGACTAAGTATCATTCCAAAATCGCGGAGCGCTTCAAGAAGCAGTCCGTGACCAACGGCGCCGCCGGCAACGAGTATTCCTTTGTCGGCGCAAAAACCATCGTCGTCCAGAGCGTGGACGTGGTGGCGCTGAACAACTTCAACCGCACGGCGGCCAGCAACCGCTTCGGCGCGGTGGCCAACCTGGGCGACACCAAGCAGGAAATGCAGATGACCCAGGACAAGAGCTTTGCCTTTGCCATCGACGCAGGCGACAACAGCGACGAGGCCATCAACAAGGCCGCGGGCGCTGCCCTCCGCCGCGAGATCGACGAGGTGGTCATCCCCGAGCTGGACAAGTACCGCCTGGGCAAGTGGGCAGACGGCGCGGGCACCAAGGTCTATTCCGGTGCGAACACTGCGCTGACCAAGAGCACCATCCTCCCCGCGATCATCAGCACCTGCGGCGAGATGAGCAACGCGCTTGTCCCCGAGGGCAACCGCACCCTGTTCGTCCCCATCAAGAACTACATCCTGCTGGTGCAGGCCGACGCGGTCGTCCAGCTGGAGAAGATGGGCAACGCCGCCGTGGAGAAGGGCGTGGTCGGCACGATCAACGGCTGCAAGGTCGTCCCGATCCCCGACAGCTGGTTCCCCACCGGCACGGAGTTCCTGGTGAAGTACAAGGGCTGCACCGTCGACCCGGTGAAGCTGCAGAATTACCACATCCGCAACGACGCCCAGGGCTTCGACGGACCCGTGGTGGAAGGCCGAATCTATTTCGATTCCTTCGTCCTGACGGCCAAGGCCGCTGGCGTCGCGGCGTACAAGCTGGGCAGCGCGCCCTCCGGTACTTAATCGCCCCAACCACAGGGCGGGAACACAGCGTTCCCGCCCTTTTTCCATACCGATGTCATTAGAGGTGAACGCATGAGAGGAAAAACGGCGGGATACGGCAAGCCCCGGCTGGAGCTGGGGGAGCTGAACCCGAAGCAGCGCGAATTCTGCATGGCGCGCAACCGCTACGTGGCCTATGGCGGCGCACGCGGCGGCGGCAAGAGCCACGTGCTGCGCATCAAGGCGATCCTCGGTGCGCTGACCCATGACGGCATCCGCATTTTGATCGTGCGCCGGGAATACCCGGAGCTGGAGCAGGGCCTGATCCTGCCCATGCGGGCGATGCTGCCGGCAGAGCTGGCAACCTACAACGGCAGCATGCGCATGCTGTCCTTCCCCAACGGCTCGATCATCAAATTCGGCCATTACGGCGCGGGGGACGACCTGGAATACCAGGGCATTGAATACGACTGGATCTTCATTGACGAGGCGACGCAATTCACCGAATCGCAGTTCCGCACGCTGGGCGCGTGCCTGCGCGGCTCGACGAAGATCCCGCGGCGCATGTACCTGACCTGCAACCCCGGCGGCGTGGGGCATGAGTGGGTGAAGCGGCTGTTCGTCGACCGGGAATTCACGCCGGACGAAAATCCGAAGGACTATTACTTCATCCAGGCGACCATTGACGACAACCCGCAGCTGCTCAAAGCAAGCCCCGAATACAAGCAGATGCTGGACCTGCTGCCGGAGGACGTGCGCCGGGCGTGGCGCTACGGCGACTGGGACGCTCTGGCCGGCACGTTCTTCCCGGAATTCACCAAGGAGACCCATGTCATCAAGCCCTTTGCCCGCATCCCCGGAGAGTGGCGCAAATACCGGGCGTTTGACTACGGTCTTGATATGTTCGCCTGTCTCTGGATCGCGGTGGATTTTGAGGGACGCTGCTACGTGTACCGCGAGGTGCAGCAGCCGGGGCTGATCGTGTCCGAGGCGGCAAAGCTGATGCTGGATCTGACGCAGCCACATGAGATCGTGGACGCGACCATAGCGCCGCCGGACATGTGGAGCCGCCAGAAGGACAGCGGCCGGAACATGGCGGAGATCTTCGCCCAGAACGGCGTGGGATTGATCCGCGCCAGCAACAACCGCGTGCAGGGCTGGGCCGTGGAGAAGGAAATGCTCAAGCCGATGAAAGACGAGAAGGACCGGCCGGGGCTGCTGGTGACGGAGGACTGCCGCGGGCTGATCCGCAACATAGCGCTGATCCAGCACGACGAGAAGAACCCCAGCGACTGCGCCACGGAGCCGCACAACATCACGCACATCAACGACGCGCTGCGCTATTTCTGCATCACGCGGACGCTGGGCGCGGAGCTGATGGCGCCGCGTGAGGACGACGATGACGAGCGGGGCGAGGACTATGACGAGGCTATGACCGGCGGCGAGGCCAGCACCGGTTATCTCAGCTACGGAGGATAAGACATGCAGGTAAAGGCAAGGAACGACGCGACGATCTTTTCCATCCGCCGTTTCCTGGGACTACAGGAGAACCCGGACGGCGACACGACGCTCAAGGCGGGCGAGCTGGCCGAGATGCGCAACTTCAAGATCACGCAGGAACAGCACCTGCAGAAGCGCCCCGGCTCCAAAAGCGTTATTTCGCTGCGCACGGCGGCGAACGCGGCGGGGGCAGCCATACCCACCGATGATGAAACTGCACGGATCTGCGGCGTCTGGCGCGGTTACGTGGGGGCGAGAGAGCACACGGTCGCGGCGTACGCCGGATATCTGTTCGACGTGGACGTGGAGACCAACAGCGCCCGGGTGATCGGACAGTGCACGGAGGCGGAGACCAGCTTTTTCGGCTTCGGCGGAAAGGTGTATCTGCTCAACGGCGCGGAGTACATGAGCTGGGACGGAGGCGCCGGCACGCAGTTTGCGGCGGTGACGCCCTACGTGCCGCTGATCCAGACGGCCACCACACCGGGCGGCGAGGGAACGACGCTGGAGAACGTGAACCGGCTGACCAATGAGCGCCGGGTGCAGTTCTCCCCGGACGGGACGGCGGTGACATTCCAGCTGCCGGAGAAGGACGTGACGGCGGTGACGTCGGTCAAGCTGGGCGGCGCGGAGCAGAGCGGCTGGACGCTGGCCGCCGCGGACGGAAAGGTGACGCTGGAAAGCGCGCCGGCGGCCGGTACGAACACGCTGGAGATCTGCTACACCAAGGGCGAGGCTACGGACAGCGAAGTAAGGGGTATGCGATACGCAGAGCTGTACAACGGCTCGACGGATACGCGGGTGTTCCTCTACGGCGACGGGACGAACCGGGCGATCTACAGCGGCATCGAATACGGTACGGGGCAGCCCAGCGCGGCCTATTTCCCAGCCATGAGCGAGCTGACGGTGGGCGAGGCGAACACGCCGATTACGGCGCTGGTGCGCCACTACTCCCGGCTGATGGCCTACAAGCCGAACAGCGCGTGGGTGATCCAGTACAGCCAGATGAGCCTGGAGGGCGGGAGCACGACGGCGGCTTTTTACGTGCAGCCGGTGAACCGCCAGATCGGCAACGAGGCGCCGGGACAGGTGCTGCTGGTGGAGAACGACCCGCTGACGCTGGAGAGCGGGAACGTGTTCATCTGGAAGAGCACGAGCCGCAGCGGATATATCACGACGAGTGAAAACAACGCCAAGCGCGTGAGCGACCCCGTATCGCGGACGCTGCGCGGCGTGGAGAGCCGGACGATCCGCACGGCCAACCTGGCCCACGAGCACGAATACTGGCTGATGCTGGGCGACGGCCGGGCGCTGATCTTCAACTACGGCAACAGCACCTGGTACTACTACGACAGCCTGCCGTTTGAGCGGGTCGTGGAGATCGAGAACGAGGTGTACGGCTTTTCCGGGGACGGGCGCGTGGTGCACTTCTCCCGAGAGTACCGCAACGACGACGCCCTTGACATCGACTGTTACGCCGCGACGGGCGCGATGGACTTTTCCAAGGACTGGCTGCTGAAATACTCGCCGATGCTCTTTGTGGCGATGCAGCCGGAGAGCGGGGCGCGCATCTACGTGACGGTGGAGACCAACCGGAGGAGTGAATATCCGGAGAAGGTGGTGGCCTACAACCTGGCGACCTTCCTGCACGCGAATTTCGCCCACTGGTCTTTCCGCACGAACCGCAAGCCGCAGGTGAAGCGGGTGAAGATCAAGGTGAAGAAGGCGACGTTTTATCGGCTGGTATTCAAGAGCAACTCCGCGAGCGCGACGGCGACGGTGATCGAGACGGACATCAAGCTGCGCTATGCGGGCTACGTAAAGTGAGGTGAAGACAGTTGAGACATGAAAAGATGACCCCCGAGAAGGTGAGCCGGGCCTATGAGAAGGGCCTGCAGTTCAACCAGGGGATCAACCTGTACGACACGGTGCAGACCAACGAGAATTTCTTCATCGGCAAGCAGTGGGAGGGCGTGAAGAGCAACGGCCTGCCGACGCCGGTGTTCAACTTCCTCAAGCGCGTGGTGCTGTTTTCCGTGGCCAACGTGTCGACGGACAATCTCAAGCTGCACGCCAAGCCCATGCCGTCCAGCGGCCGGGCGCCGGCGCAGCTGCTGGAGGCGTTCAGCGACATTCTGAACGACCAGTACGCGGGCATTTTTGAGCAGAACAAAATGGGCGGACTGATCCGCGAGTTCTGCCGCAATTCCGCGGTGGACGGCGACGGCTGCCTGTACACCTACTGGGACCCGGACGCGGAGACCGGGCAGGAAAGCAAGGGCGCGATCCGCACGGAGGTGCTGCTGAACACCCAGGTGCAGTTCGGCAACCCGAATTCCCGGGACGTGCAGACCCAGCCCTATCTCATCATCGAGCGGCGCATGCTGGTGAGCGAGGCGCGGGACTATGCCAGAGAGCACGGCGCGGGGCAGGACAGCCTGCTCAACATCGTTGCGGACGGCAAGGAAAGCGGCAACGTGGAGCTGGACGAGCTGGGCGGCGAAGACAAGGTGACGGTGCTGCTGTACCTGTGGAAGGACGAGCAGGGCACGGTGAACGCCTATGAATGCACGCGGCAGGCGCAGCTGCGCAAGGAATGGTCGCTGGGGATCCCGCTCTATCCACTGGTGTGGCTGCCCTGGGACTACGTGCAGGACAGCTATCACGGACAGGCGATGATCACGGGGTTGATCCCCAACCAGATCTTTGTGAACAAGCTGTTTGCCATGAGCATGATCTCGCTGATGACGCTTGCCTATCCGAAGGTGATCTACGATAAGACCAAGGTGAGCAAGTGGAGCAGCAAGGTGGGCGCGGCCATCGGCGTAAACGGCGGCGTGGACAACGTGGCAAAGATCGTCGACCCGGCGAGTATCTCGCCGCAGATCTCCCAATTCATCGAGGTGGCCATCAGCTACACGCAGAAATTCCTGGGCGCGACGGACGTTGCCCTGGGCGACACGCGCCCGGACAACACCAGCGCCATCATCGCCCTGCAGCGCGCAGCGGCGACGCCGATGGAGCTGACGAAGCAGAACCTGCTGCAGTGCATCGAGGATCTGGGCCGCATCTACAACGCGTTCATGGCGGAGTATTACGGCAGGCGCTATGTGGAGATCAAGAATCCCGATCCGCAGGTGGGCGGGGTGCTGGTGGTTGCTTTCGACTTCAACGCGCTCAAGTCCATCCCCTGCAGCATCGACCTTGACGCGGGCGCGAGCAGCTATTGGAGCGAGATCGCCAGCATGCAGACGCTGGACAACCTGCTGATGCAGAAGCTGATCCCGACGAGCGAATATCTGCGGCGTCTGCCCAACGGGCAGATCACCGACCGCGAAAGCCTGATCGCCATCATGGAAGCGGCAGAGCGCGGGCAGATGGTGCCGCCGGAGGCCGTACCGGCCATGCCGGGCGGCAGCGCGCCGGGCGACATGAGCCAGAGCGCGCCGCCTTTGCGCGGTGGCGCAGGCTACGGCGCGCTGCAGAGAAAGATCAATGAAACGGGCGAAGTGCCCAGAATGGAGGCGTAACGCATGCCGGACAACGAGGTGCTGATGATCCCCCTGTGCGAAGTGGACACAGACGTTATTAAGAAACTGGACGATGAGCCGAACGACGTGGGCGGGCTGACCGCTGCAGAGCTGAAGGCCGCATTTGATGCGGCTGGCGATGGGCTGAAGGATTATCTGAATGAAACGCTGATCCCGCAGATCATCGCCGCCGACGCCACCGAACAGGCCCGCGCCGGTGCGGAGAGCGTGCGCGAGACGCAGGAAACGCAGCGACAGGCCAACGAGACCACGCGCCAGAGCAACGAGACTACGCGCCAGACGCAGGAGGCCGCCCGCGAGGCAGCCGAGGCCGCCCGCGCCAACGAGAACAGCGGCATCGTGGCGCAGGCGACCGCGCAGGCGGACAGAGCCGCGCAGAGCGCCACGTCCGCCGGGCAGGACGCGACCCGGGCGCAGCAGTATGCCGAGGAAACCGCAGCGAGCGAGGACCATGCGAGTCGGGCGGCAGACGACGCGCAGCAGTCCCTGGATCTTGTGCAGGGCTATGCGAACAACGCCTCGCGCAGCGAGTATTACGCAGGGCAGTCTGAAGCCTATGCAGCGGAGAGCGCCACGCTGGCGCAGAGCTATGCCAAGGGCGGCACGGGGAGTCGATCCGGTGAGAACACGGACAACGCAAAATTTTACAAAGAGCAGAGCGAGACGATCTACAACAACGTGGATCGCCGCTTTCAGACCGGCCTGGACAACGGCCTGCTCTGTGCGAAGAACATCAGCCTGACGCTGACCGCCGCCGGATGGAGCGCGGGCGAGCCGTATGTTCAGACGGTGAACGTGGGCGCGGACGCGCTGGCGGAGAACCAGACGGGGCACGCTTTCCTGTCCAACGGCGCGACGGACGCGCAGTACGCCGAGGCGAACCGCTGCATCATTCGGCTGCAGAGCGCGACCACCTCCTCCGTAACCTTCCGGGCGATGTTCGCCAAGCCGGAGGTGGACATTCCGGTTACGCTGGAGCTGCACTTTACGCCTGAGGCACTGAGCGCCTCCTACGCGACGCAGGCGGATATCGAGGCGCTGACGGCTGCCGATGTGGGCGCGATCCCGGCGACCGAGAAGGGCGCACAAAACGGCGTGGCAACGCTGGGAAGCGACGGCAAGATCCCGGGGACGCAGCTGCCGGCGATGAATTTTATCGCGGCGAGCCAGAAGGGCGCGGCAAACGGCGTGGCGTCTCTGGACAGCAGCGGCAAGGTGCCGACCGCGCAGATCCCCGCGCTGGACTATGTGCCCAAGACACGGAAGGTCAACGGAAAGGCGCTGAGCGCGGACATCTCGCTGGGCGCTGCGGACGTGGGCGCCAAGGCGTCGGACTGGGCGCCGGGCGTCAGCGATTTGGCGCAGGGCTTCCTCCTGCCGCTCAGCAAGGGCGGAACCGGAGCGAACGACAAGGCGGGCGCGAAGGCCGCGCTGGAGATCCCCGATCTACCGGTGAGCGTCGCCAACGGCGGCACCGGCGCGGTGAATGCCGCAGGAGCAAGGGAGAATCTGGGGATCCCCGATCTGACCGGTATCGTGAAAATGAAGACGGTGAGCGGGTCGGCGGCGACGGAAATCACTCGCACCAACGGCACGAACTATTACAGGGTTGCTTCCTCAGCGACGATCAGCATCCCGTCAGATGCGGTCGTTTTCCTGCGTTTGAACGGCTCGGTGTCCAGGACAATAGACGGATACTCCTTCAGCGATGGCACCGACGTATACCTGGTTATCGATATGACGCAGAAAGAAGAACTCGTCAACCATTCTTCGATTGTTACGATCGGAGAAGGGGCTATCACGATTTCCGGAACGATTTCTCAGTGCGACACCAGTGAGGGAAGGTATTCCAACAACACCCCGCTGACCTACTTCGTGAAATACCTGACCAAGGAATAAAGGAGGATAAGCATGGACTTCGGACAGATCAACAACCCGCAGATGATGGTGCTGCAGAGTGAGAGGAGCGTGAGAACATGATCCAGAGTGATTTTCCCGCTCGGCAGCCGGCGCCGAAGATCGGCGAGAACGGCACGTGGCTGGAGTGGGACGAGCTGGCGCAGGCATACGTGGACACGGGTGTCGTTGCGGGCGGTAACGCTATCCTCAGCGAACAAGATACGGACGGATTTTACATTAACCGAATTGTTGACGGTGGTGGTTCTGGCGGTGGCGGTAGCGTTACTGTTGACGATGCGCTTTCTGCTACCAGCGAGAATCCTGTGCAGAATAAGGTTGTAAAAGCGGCTGTGGACGATAAAATTTCTTCGCCGTCCAATCCGACCGCAGGACAGTTTCTTGTGTATAACGGCACTGCATGGGTGGCACAGACACTATCTGAATGGCAAGGGGGCAATTACTGATGGCACTGGACAAACTGGTTGATTCTGCACAGCTCGACAGCGACCTTGCCTCTGTTGCCAACGCGATCCGCGCAAAGTCTGGCGGCGCCGGTCAGCTTGCCTTTCCTGCTGGCTTCGTTAGCGAAATTGGCAATATTTCTGGCGGCGGTGGCGGTAGTGGCGATCCCGTTTACGGGCTGATCAGCGAACACACTGTGACGGAAGAAGTTTCAACGATTACGCTTCCGATCCCGGCATTGGCGCTTGAAGACCACAGAGTTTTTGTGGAACTGGATAACCTCGCCCATTCAACTGACTATCTGTATCCGACGATCGACAACGCTACCAAAAGCGGTCCGTATCTAAAGCAAGCCTCCGTCGAAAACGCACTGCTTCAAATGTTTTTCGTCGAATCCAAAACGGTTGATGGAAAAGAATTTCGCGGCGGCTTTGGGTTCTCCTCATCCGTAACTGGTGGAGGTGGCGGCACGGTACTAACCCTACAAAATTTCACGCCGGGCAGCGTCGTGCTTGCGCTGTATAAGGCCGCAAGTGTTTTCACTGGCGGCACGGTCCGCTTATATGGGAGGGTTTCATAATGGCTATTAAGATCAAGGGTCAGCGCAGGAACGACGGTGGACTTGAAGAGTTTTTCGATGTCGACGCGGCACGAAAGACCGAAGTTGGCAACCTTGCCGATTTGACCACAAAAAACAAATCGAACGTTGTCGCGGCAATCAACGAGGCCGCAAAAAGTGGCGGCGGTGGAATGACAGATGCCGTAAAATCGGCCTTGCTGACGATTGCTGAAAAAACGAGTTATAGTGACACGCACGGACAGGACTATTACGACGCGCTGTACGTTGCGCTGTACCCGCCTGCAACCTTGATTGAAATTTCGGCTGCGTTTAACCAAGGCAATCATGTCGTGTATGACAATGATTCTATTGACATCCTGCGCCAGTGGCTTGTTGTAACTGCGACATATGATGACGGCCACACTGAAACGATTACCCAATACTCTTTGAGAGGCGTGCTTGCAGAAGGCAATAGTACGATTACAGTGCTGTACGAAGGAAAGTCGGCAACTTTTGTGGTTTCGGTCACACACAAAGATGTAGTTGTTACAAGTCTTTCTGCCGTGTTTGAACAAGGGAATCACACGATTTACGACAACATGAGTGTTGATTCACTTAGGCCGTATTTAACTGTAACTGCAACATATGATGACGGAAAAAGCAACATTGTGTCCGCTTATTCGCTTTCTGGTTCGCTTGCGGTTGGGACTAGCACTATCACAGCTTCTTTTGGCGGTGAAAGTGATACGTTCACGGTCGTTGTAACACAGCACCCGAAAGAGGCGGTTTCCATTTCTGCCGTCTTTAATCAAGGTAGCAATGTCGTGTACGACACCTCCAGCCTTGATTCACTGCGACCGTATCTGACGGTAACGGCAACTTATGATGACGGAACAAGCGGAAATGTTTCTGACTATCTTCTTGGTGGCACACTTACCGCAGGGACGAGCAACGTCAACGTGTATTACAACAACCTCAACACCTCGTTCACGGTAAATGTAACGCACTATGCGCCAGAAGATGTATCTGTTACTTGGGTGAACGGCTCTTATAACTCCGAAACAAATGACTTCGCACCGTCCTCTGCTTATGCGGGACGATTGGGAATGACCGAAATTCTTTACGATCGTGGTTTTGGGTTCGATTTTTCGCTCCCGACACCAGACGCAAGTGACGAAACCGTCTATTTTAACGATAATGTGACGCAGGTAAATTTGGCAATTCTCGTTTATGACGAGAACGGCACACATATTGGACAGTTGAACCCGCAAACGATGGCGTTTACTGAAAACCCAACCAGTTGGGATCATACGCTTGTTGATATCGGAACAACGTATCACATTCCAACCGGATACGGCGTGCGGCTTTGGGTTACTCAGAGTACAGGATGGGTGTCCAACGCGATTATGAAAAAATACATGACTACCTATGTCACAAGCGTGACGAGGTGATTGTATGAATAATGTATATGGTATCAGCGGGGAAAAACTTCGCCATACTTATAGCACCGATAGTTTCCCACCGCTGGAATTTGCCTATGATGTTCTCGGACGGTCGCTTAATCCGCTTGTGAAAACGAAACTGTCTGGCGGTATGGATGAGCGAGAAACATGGCTTGCTACCGCTACGCAACAGCGCAATGCCATGATTGACGCATACAACCGCTCGGAAGATGCTATTCCTTTTTTCATCCAAACAGATGGACACGGACACGGAAGTTGGGGGAACATCGGCTGCCACAATTTGGCAGAAGGTTATTGCGGTTACGTTAGAAACATTCAGCTTGGAGACTATTCCAGCTATTACTACGACGGCGCGAATCCTGCCAACCATGCGGCGAATAGTGCAGGTATTGCAAACTACATCACTGTGATGGGAAACCATGAGTTTCTGACAAACAACGCAGACGCTACTATGATTGCCGATCTTCCGACGCTGATCGCTTCTTATACGCCACCCAATGCGGTGCTTGGCAGCAGTACCTACGGATATTACAAGGTCGTTGATTCAGAGTACCATGTGAAATATTTGGTATTACAGCCTTATATTCCCGACAGCACGAAAGCCTCTGGGTTTCGCAACGAGATCACAAGCGATCAGTATGAATGGCTGATCGACGAGCTGGAAGCAGACGATGGACTTGATGTGGTCATCATTCAGCACGAACCACTTGGAGGAACTTATGTCAGAGCAGCGGACGGCGCGGCAGTTTCGGTAGGCGATTCCGGTTTTTCATCGAAAGAAATCCTGTCCGCACGAAAAGCAAAAACGAGTGGAAGTTACACCGATTCGAGCGGCGCAACGCATACGTTTGATTTCCGCAACTGTAAAACCGATTTGCTTTGTTCTTTTCACGGACACGAACACGAAGTCTGGTACAGGGATAAAACTGGGTTCGGTTTTCCGGTGTACGTTGCAGACTGCTTTGCTGGAAGCAAACTTATCTGCTGCTACGGACTGATTGACCGCGAACACGGCAAACTGTCGCTGTGGGGGGTGTCACCGACGGAAACAGTGGAGCCGATTGTGTTGGAGCTGTGAGGTGCGGCATGGAGAAGATCATTTTTGCATGGTTGGATCGGATCCTGCGGTTGGATCGTCTGCTGGAGCTGACAGAGGAGGTGACGTCATGACACAGGAAGACATCGTCCGCACGCTGACGGAGACCGAGGCGCGCAGCAAGAACAACACCAAGCGGCTGGACAAGGTCGAGGAGCGGCAGGACGCGCTGGACCGGCTGATCACCTCGGTGGAGGTGCTGGCCACACGCGAGAAATCCGTCGAGAAGGACGTGAAGGAAATCAAGAGCGACGTCAAGGCGTTGACGTCGAAGCCCGGCAAGCGCTGGGAGGGCGTCGTGGACAAGGCGCTGGCCGCCATCGTGGGCGGCTTTGTGGCATGGATCCTGGCGGGCGCGCCGGGGGCATAAGGAAGGAGAAAAGAACATGACCAAGGAAGATATCATTCGCAAGCTGACGAGCAGAAAATTCTGGGTTGCGCTGGTGGCCTTTATCACGGCGCTTCTGACCGCGTTCCAATTCCCCGAGAACGTCATCACGCAGGTGGCAAGCGTGATCATGGGGCTGGGCGCGCTGATCTCCTACATCTGGTCGGAAGGCTGGGTGGACGCCAAGCGCGCGGGGGCACAGAGCAATGATCAACAGCCGGAGCCTTGACGACCTGCGCCCGGACGTGCGCGCCAACGCGGAGGCGTGGCTGGCGGAGTGCCGGGCACAGGGGCTGGACGTGCTGGTGACACAGACCCTACGGGACGACGAAT